>Ga0181595_10003135_pt1 | contig 16033 bp, 18 predicted proteins | sample 041ome_7_FD_145604 | JGI IMG/M metagenome (GOLD analysis project Ga0181595, IMG submission 145604) | Coastal salt marsh microbial communities from the Groves Creek Marsh, Skidaway Island, Georgia - 041401AS metaG (spades assembly) | ecosystem: Environmental > Aquatic > Marine > Intertidal zone...
CGATCCCTGACGGCACATATCGCTCGGCCAGCGACACCATCCCGATACCAACGCTCAGGATCATCACGCCCATGACGACGACCGAGCGGAACTGTGACGCGGTGATGAGAAGCACGCGCGGGCCGCTGACGGCCATGAGGATGAGGCCGAGGATCAGGCCCGCCACGATGAACCTGCTGCCGTTGCCCATGAGGACCGGCATGGACTGCAGCAGCAGGGCGATGCCGAGGTAGGTGGCGCCCCAGAGGATCCACAGGGGGATCAGCCGCAGGAGGATTGCAGGGGTGGGTGCCCGGACCACCCCCCGGACATCAGTCATGGTCACGACGCGAAGGGTGGCAGATGCTCTCCGCCGGTCACGTGCGGGGCTGCCCTTTCGGACTTTCCTCTTCGCCCGCCCGCATTAGCAGCCGAGGAACAAGCAGCCGGGCACTAGCGAGTGAGCGTGCCCACCACGATGGTGTGGTTGCTGAACGGGGTGGCCTTCGGCGACTGCGACCAGTAGACGCGCCAGGTGTTGGGGCCGGCCGGCACGGCTGATGGGTCGAGGGAGTTGACTGACGAGCCGGTCAGCGCCTTGCTGTCCACCTTCCATGTCAGGCCGTCCTTGGACGTTGCGGCGTACAACTGCTGCGGAGGAGCGCCCGGACCGGTGGAGAGGAGAGCGATCCAGTCGCCGTCCTTGGCCTGCACGATGTCTGAGTCGACGTAGCCGCCCGTGAAGCGGGTGCCTGGGTCCTGTGCGAACGAGGTGCCGGACGCTTCCGTGGACGTCGCGCTCACGATGACCTCTTGAGGCTGCGAGGACCGGCCGCCAGACAGCAGTGACGGATCGATCTTGCACTTCCTCAGGGCCTTCTTGTCCTTGGCGTTCGCCTTGGCACCACTGCCGATGGCATTGACCCTCTTCTTACCGAGCTGCTTGGCCAGGCAGGAGATCTGCGCCTTGGTGGGGCTTGATGCCTTGCCTCCTGCTGGCATCGTGACCCAGTACAGGCGGACGCGGCCATCGGGCAGCACAACGGAGTCGGGGACTCCCCAGGCGTTCTGACCCGCAGGTGCCGAGATTCCCAGCGCAGTCGCTGCTCCGAGGGTTGGGGTGCCCTGCGCGTCGTAGGTGACCGGCGCCGTGGTGAGCATCTTCCCCGAAGCGGGATTTACGAAGTAGGCGCGCTGCGTGCCATCGGTCAGGGTGACCTGGGTGTAGTCGGCGCCGAAGGTCACCGGCAGGGCAGCGGGGGACGAGCACGCGGTGCCGGTGCAGGAGGCCAGGGCCCATCCCATGGGGTTGGACGAGCCGTAGAACACCCGGTCCGTTGAGCCGGAGACGGTCATCGCGAAGGGGCTCACCCCCGCGAGTGCAGTGGCCTCACCTGAGGTGAGCGAGAAGCTGTCTGCCGAGGCGGGGCCGGCGACAGCGATCGTCAGGGCGACAGTGAGGGATCCGATGATCAGGTGACGGCGCATGGGCGAAGGATAGTGCTGCTAGGAGAGGGAAAGGAGATCCTTCAGCAACGACTCAAGGCGAGCCACATCCGCGTCGGCCACCGAGATCGACAGCACCTTGCTGCGGGTCGTGTGCCCGCTGACGAGGGTCACGTGGCGGGGTCGGATGCCGAGGGCCTTCGCCACATCGATGGTCAAGGCCTCGTTGGCGGCTCCATCCACGGGAGGGGAGTTGACCGCGACGATGAGCTCGCCTTCGCCGTAGACGCCGCCGACCCGAGTGCGGGAGGCCCCGGGCTTGACGCGCACGGTCACACGCAGGTCGGCCACGGGGTCATTCTGACGGCTCAACGGGGGATTCACCGGCTGGAGGAGTGCACGAGGGAACATCCGGGATCACGGATGTGTTGAATCGGAGTATGAGCTCCTCGATCGTGACGTGCCCGTCGTGCTCGGCCAAGAACCGTGTCCCTGCTGTTGCCTCCGGCCGGCCCCGTTGCGCGTCCTGCAAGAAGGATCTCCCATGGATCGCCGATGCCACGGACTCGTCCTTCAGCGAGGCCATCGCGACGTCATCCCTCGTGCTGGTCGACCTGTGGGCTCCGTGGTGCGGCCCATGTCGCATGGTGGCGCCGGTGCTCGAGCGCCTCGCGTCGCGGTATGCGGGCCGACTCAAGGTCGTCAAGGTCAACGTCGATGACAATCCGCAGATCGCCCGCACCTACGACGCCAGCTCCATCCCCACTCTGGTCATGCTCAAGGACGGCCAGGTCGTCGGGCGCGTGGTGGGGGCACAGCCGGAGCCGGCCCTGGCGCAGCAGATCGAGCCTCTACTTCCCTCGCGCTGATCAGCTGCTCGCATCGACGAGGCGGATGTCGATGATCCGGCCGACACCGGCGTCACGCGCCGACGCCATGCCGATCTCGCTGTCCTCGTAGGCCATGCACAGGGCAGGTTCCACGCCCAGCAGCGTGGCAGCGCGAACGTAGACGTCCGGTGCTGGCTTGCTGTGCGCCACGTCGTCCGCGGTCACGATCACGTCGAACAGTTCGGTGATCCCTGCGGCATCGAGCGTCGGGATGATGATCTCCCGGTACCCACCGGTGACCACTGCCATGGGCCGAGACCCATGCGTCGCTCGGGCGATCTCGACGACGTGCTCGAGCGGCTCGACAAGGTGGAGGGCCTCCATGTACATGGCCATGCTCTCGCGATTGAGCTTGTCAGCAAGTGACTCGTCAGCGTCTGGAACCACCGAGCGCACGAAGGGCAGCAGAGCGACATTGGCGTTGTCTGCCCACCAGTCGTCGGTGACGGTGTAGTCGTAGCGAGCGAAGATCTCCGACCACACGATGCGATGCACACCCATCGTGTCGACGAGCGTGCCGTCGCAGTCGAAGAGAACGGCTGACGTGTCCGGCTCAGGTAGGGGCAGTCTCATGATGTTCTGACGATAGGGGAGCAAGGAGTTGCCGACTCCGGGCTACCCCCTCTCATAGGCTGGCGGCATGCATGACAGCGTTCTGAGCCATCTGCGCAACACCCTGCATGAGCGCCTGACCCGGCACGGGGAGCACGGGGAGCACGGAGACGTGGACCAGGCGCGTGGGGCTGGGCGACTCTTCGCTGGTGACTACAGCGCCAGCGCCACCGTGGGCGAGGAGTTCGGTGACAGCCGGCTGGGGGTGGGGGTGATGCACGATCTCGATGGAGAGGTCATCAGTCTGCACGGCACCACCTGGCGGGTGCCCGTCGATGGCACACCCCGAGAGGTCGCACCTGACGAGGGAGTCGCCTTCGGAGTCGCCGCGCATGGCGGGCGTGAGCACGAGTTCGTCATTCCTGATGGAGCCGATGTCGAAGGGATCCTGGCCGCCATCGATGCCTATCTCGAGCGGACGCATGTCGATCACGAGGAAGTGGTCTGCGCCGTCGAGATCGACGGGGATTTCTCGTCGGTCGTCCTCCGAACGGTTGCTCCCCCCACTTACGACCACGAGACTCTCGGCGAGATCATCGACGACGAGACCCGCTTCACCTTCGAGCATTGGAGCGGAACGCTCGTCGGCTTCAGGTTCCCCGATGTGACGGATGGCCAGACGATTCCCGGGCTCCACCTCCACGCGATCAGCCATGACACCACCACCGGCGGCCACCTGCGCAACGCGATCACGGTGCGGACCACAGCCCGCATCTGGGTGGACGAGCTGCACCCGATACACGATGTTGCGGGAACTCAGCCCGATGGAGATTCCAGCATGGACTTCAGCAGATACGAAGGCCCCGTCTCCTGACGATGACGTCTCGGGCACCTCGCCTCGCCGCCAGCGGTCGATGCCTTCAGTGACCGACGCCCATGTGCCAGTCCTTCTCCCACTCGCGCTGGCGAAGGTAGTGCCATTCGCACAGGCCATCGAGGTGCGCATCGTCACTGCACAGTCGACAGGTCTCAGCCATGGCTCACCTCCTGGCACGATTCTGGCACGACCCCATTAGTCCATTCATGCAGGCGACACTGGATAGGCTGGCGGTCCCTACGGGGGCGGTAGCTCAGCTGGTTAGAGCCCCGGACTCATAATCTGGTCGTCGTCGGTTCGAGCCCGACCCGCCCCACTGCTAGTCCGCTTGCGCGTGATCACGCTAAGGCCGGCCACGTTCGAGCGATCGTTCACTCAGGCAAGACCCCAGCCGTCGGCAGCGTAGCGAAGTGTGCGCTGGCAGCTGTACCCGCCACGGCCATCGTTGACCCACTGTGCCCACGACCGCGTCCAGCCTCCCGCGCGCACACCCGCCCAATCCAAATGTGGCATGGAAACGCTCGCGCAATCACCTGAGGGAAGCCCGATCCCCTGGATGACGTCCGGCACGTACGAATCGCTACCTGATGCGTCACTCGAGGAGGCGAGCGTGACGTAAGTGATCAGGCTGTAGTCGCCTGACAGAACTCGCCATGCGCCGCCAACACCTCGGTCATCGAGTCCTGTGCCTCCCGTGTAGACAGTGGACGTCTTGTAGTGCCACTCGTAGTGCTGATTCCCGCTGCTAGAAGCAGTAGTCGTGAGCAAGATCGCGTATTGCAGCCCCGCCGTAATTGTCGGAGGGCTTGTGAAGCTTACGGACACAGCACCGACCGAAAGGGGCACGTCACTGTCAGGAATGGTCTGGGTTGCAAGGGCCGCACCGGTGGGGAGTCCGGCAGCGGCTGCCTTGACGGTGACAGTGATCCCGGCGGTTGCGCTTCCGCCGTCCTTGAGGAACACGGTGATCGAAGTCAATGGCCCGCTGAGGCCGGCGGTGATGGACTGGCCTAGGCCCTGTGAGGAGTGGAGCCAACTATACGAGTCATAGGGAGGCGTTGCACCGATGGATTGGTCCGCGGTGGCAGAGGCTTGGGCTGGAGAGGCGGTCAAGGTCATGATGGCTGCGAAGACGGCAGCAGCTAGAGAGCGCCTCTCCATAGTAGGAGAATAGCTCATCCTCTGGGTTACTCAAATTGAAATTGACGGTTGCGCGGAGTTAAGGTTCGCAGGGTCTACAACTCATAATCTGGTCGTCGTCGGTTCGAGCCCGACCCGCCCCACGTTGATGCGTCACGACCATGCGTCCGGTCGGCTCCGGCTGTGCCCGTGGTGCTGGATGGCCTACCCCCGTGGTGGCTGTGTCTCCATGAAGCTGACGGCTCGGGAAACCCAAGCGTCCAGCGTCCGACCTACCAGAGCCTCGGAATCGATGAAGACGAATCCCTTCATCGCCTTGCCTGTGAAGTCCATCGGTCGCACGCCCGGCTGTGTCAGAGCCTCCTCGGCCGCGGCGGAGCCGATCTTCGCCATCAGCGAGTCCTCGATGACCCCGACTGTCATGTAGCCGCGCACCATGAATGCCAGTCCTCCGAACATCCTTCGTTCATTGACCTCGTAGGGAACGTCGTGCAGCACCGCGCGGACACGATCGGCGAGGGTCTCGTTGAACATGTCGGAGAAGCTAGCGCGCAACTCGCGGAGAGGTTGGGCGAACGGTAGGTCGAATTGCGTACGCGAGTCGTCGAGACGTCCTCTGCCCAGGGGATCTCCTCGAACACCGATGTGAGGGCGGAGTGATGGCCACGCCCAGTACCCTGAACTGTGGCTTCTCTCGCAGTGGATCGAACAGCCTCGGGATTCCTGCTCGTCGGGGGTCTTGGCGTCGCCGGCACGATGGTCGGACTCCTGGGCACGACCTCGGCCTCCACGTACGCCGCGAGCGGGAGCGGCGGCCTCACCACGGGCGTCTTCCTGAGCCTGATGCTGGCCGCCGCGGCGATCGCCACCGTGAATACCAGCCGGCTGACGCTCCGGTGGGGAAGGAGGCGTGTCTTCGCGTGGGCGCAGATGGGTGTCTGCGTGGCGTGGTCGATCGTTGGCGTCATCGAGATGCTCACGGATTCCAGCCTTGTCGTCCTGTACGTGGCCGCTCCGATCTTGGGTGCCCTCTCCGGTATCACGGGGGTCCTGACACCGTTCGTGACGCGTGCGTACCTCGATCCCGAGTCGCTGTCCATCTCTCTGGCTCGTCGAGGTGTCGTGTCAGGGCTCGCAGCGATACTCGGCGCGAGCCTTGGGGGGGTCCTCATCCATATGACCGACCCCGGCGTCGGGATCCTGGCGAATGGCCTGCTGACGATTCCCCTCGCCGTCTTCGTGAGTCGATGCAGCCCACGGTCGACGCAGGAGCCGGCGCAGCGCAAGGGCGATTCCGCGCGGGACCTGTGGGCTGCCGTGCGGATGAACCCTCAGCTTCGGACACTGACGGTCCTGACGGTCGCTTCAGCGATACTCGTGATGCCCTTGTTCAACCTGCTGGTCCCCATCCTCAACGATCTCGACCATGATCCGCTGCCATCGGGCGCCGGCTTCATGCTGGCGGGAACCGCCGCCGGAAGGATCCTCGTCCCCGGCATCATGAAGAGACTGCTTCGCCGCACCACGGAGTTCCCAGCCGCACTATGGGCACTGGCGTCGGCGAGTGCCTTCATGATGGCGTTTGCTGTGTCGACTGTGTTCCTTGAGCCGGCCATCGATCTTGTGCTCTGGACCCTTCTGGGGATCGGGCTGGGTGCCAGTCGCTTCACCTATCGCCTCCTGGTGATCTCGGCCGGAGCCCGTTCTGATCGAAGCGGGGACGAGATAATCGGCGTTGCCGCTCTTGTTGTCACCGCAAGTGTCATGGCACCGCTCGGGACACTTCTCTGGGGAGTTGCGCTGGACTGGGTGGGCGCATCCATCACCATTGTCGCCGCGGCGATCGCCACCGCTGGGGCAGCCGCCATATTCGCTGCGAGGACACGGACTGCGCGGACAACGTGACGACTGTCTCTCGTTGAGACGGTCCATGCATCGGCTGGGTCCATCAGGGCGGGTACCGTCACCCCCCAACCATGGGGTGGTCGCGACTCTGGGCTCGTTCATCAGAGCGGCCTAGCATTCGTGCGTGAGCCCCTGGGCGATCCACCACCCGAAGTCGGCAATCCTCGCGTGACTGCTCACCCTTCTCGTGGGTTCATGCCCTCCATCAATCCCGGGGCAATCATCGGACCAAGTCTTTCCTGGTCGCGAACTCGATCCTGGTGGTCATCTGGTTCGCCTACCACGTTCCGGTGATCTTCGTGCCTGGCGTCTATTCCAACCCCGGGATACCGACGTGGGCGAGTTTGTTGCTTTTCGCCATCGCGATCACCGGGTTCAGTTTCTTCGTCGGTGCGTTGTGGGAGAAGCACCATGACGTGTGGGGTGCAACATTCGCGCACGGCGTGTGGAACTACCTGGTGCAAGGTGCGTGGCCGTTGATGTTCATCGCCGCCAGCCCGTGGGTGATGGGTGAATTCGGGGTCGTCGCCGGAATCGTCACCGTCGTCATCGCACTGGCGTGGGTGCCCCGCATCGCACGCAGGCACCGAGCCCCACTCGCACCATCAGGCCGACCGTTGTGGGCCTACCGGGAGCCACCTATGAATTGCAGGGAACGTTGCCAGCTGGACTGAGTATTGATAGCGCCAGCGTGGCCATCAGCGGCAACGCAACAAAACTCAGTAAGGAGCCAACCGAGGTATCGATCCTGGCAGTGCTACCTAACGGGAGCGTTGCCACCAGCGACACTTGGCTCATCACGGTTCGCACGAGGGCTATTCCGATGGCGGTGACAGCAGTCAAGGCAACCAAGATCCTCAAGCAAGGCAAGAGGACGACTGTGGTTCGGACGGTGAAGCACACCAAGGCATCAAGACTCCGCGCCACGGTAACGTGTGAAGACTGCAGCTACACCTTCAACAAGAAGACCGGAAAGATTCGAGTCAAGCCCGGGAGGAGCACCGGGGAAATAACGGTCAAGGTGACCGCGCGTCCGGTCGGAAAGAAGAACAAAGCCAAGTACCGACATCACGTGTGGACGCGGACCTGGAGTACGAGCTAGCGCGAAGTTTCAATTCGGGTAACCGGTTAGCTGTTTTCGAGCCCCTCTCTATGTTGGGATTGCTGCTGTGAAGTCGTGGATACTCCCGGTGCTCCTCGGCGCACTCGTCTCAGGGGCTTGGGCTTGGCTCGCGATTTCCGCACAGGAAGAGGCAAGTGGGCCCACAGTTCCCCAGATGATCGTTGCCGCTCTTGGACTGTGGGCAGTCCTCGCGTGGCGAACGCACGCGTGGGTGACGAGGCGATTAGCCGGGGCAGCCCTGGGCTCGATGATCGCGCGCAGTCTTGGCGAGGGGGCAATCGTGGGTGCCCTTATCGGTGCGGGCGCTTACGCGTTGGCGGTGGCGCAAGATGGGACTCCGGTAGTCGATCTATTCATCTTCTTGACGATGTCCGTCTGGGCCGTTCTTGGTGCAGGTGTGTTCTTCGTGCTAGCCGTCACAGTTGGATTGATCGTGCGGGCGCGGCCGATGGAAATCAGGATTGGTCGTGCCGAGTAGGAGTACTCTCGTTGCGGATGCTGGGGGCTAGGCCAGACGACGTTCTAGCGACTAGCCGCCTGCAGTTGCACGCCGATCCCGCTGAGCACCGACGTTCCTGCCAGGGAGTCGATTGCCTCGACATCGACGAGTGCGTTCACGTTGGCGTCGGTCCATCCATGCGGCACGCATACGCAACCGGGCGAGATGTCATCGCGGACGGAGGCCGGCAGGGTGATTGAACCGGTCGGGGTGGAGACGACTACGTCGGCGCCGTCACTGATACCCAGCTCGGATGCGTCGTCGGGATGGATCATCGCGGTGGGAGTGTTGGAGCCACCCTTAAGGGTCGGCAAACCCTTCATCCACGAGTTATTGCTGCGAAGGTGACGCCGACCGACCAGCGTGAAGCGAGGCGGGGGATTGGTCACTCCGAGCAGATTCGTTACGTCGCTCAGCGCATCGAGCACGACAGTCGGTGCGACATCGATTCGACCCGAGGGGGTGCGCAGCACCTCGGGCAATCGGGACTCGAGTGGACCGAGATCGATGCCGTGGGGGTTATCGATCAAGTGCTGCAGGGACAGCCCATCGGGGTGGGAACCGAACCCGTCTCCATACGGACCCGATCGGATTCGCAGGTCCAAGATCTGATCCACGCCGGTGCGGTGAGAAACGGCCCCGAGTAGTTCCTCGGGCGTGCGGCCGTGCGCCCGCGATGCTTCGTCGTTGCAGGCTTGGGCGGCGACAGTGTAGGCGATCAGGCCCTCGATTTGCGCCACAGTGGGTTCCTGGCCCGAAGCAATCCCTGCCGCAATCGCGGCCAATTGGGCGAGGACCTCGGTCTCGTCCTTCTCACCATCGGGAACATCGAAGACGGAAGGGGAATAGCGGGCTTGGTTGCGCACGGCGAGGTTGTTGAAGACCACATCGTGCTGCGGACGAGTCAGGGGAGAGGCAACGGGCAGGATGACGTCCGCCAGGGAACTTGTCGCAGTCAGGTAGGGGTCCACGCTCACCAGTAGGTCGAGTTCACCGAAGGCCTTCGTGAGTCTTTCCTGGTTGGGAGTGGACACGATCGGGTTGCCACCGATCACGAATACCGCTCGAATGCGCTCACCGGTCTGCGGATCCGGCGTATCGATCTCCTCGGCCAGCGTTGACGCGGGGAATTCCCCGAGTGCACTGGGCAGCCCTCGAACGCGGGTGCGCCGCCTTCCGGGGATCTGCACGCCGTGGCCGGTGCCGGGTGTGCCCTCGGTGGATGGGCCCCCGGCGACCGGGAGGGGGAACATCACTCCGCCGGGGCGGTCGAGAGACCCAATGGACAGATTGATGATGTCGATCAGCCACGATGCCAGGGTTGCCATGGGGAGGATTTCACCGTTTCTGGTGTAGCCCGACGTGGTGGTTCCCATGCGGCCGTAGACCGCAGCAGTGGGGGCGCCCCGCAGTTCGGTGGCGATGCGCCGCGTGGTCTCTGGATCGATTCCGGTGAGCGGTGCAGTGGCCTCAGGTGAGAACGGTGCGAGTGCATCGACCACGCTGCGCCATTCACCTTCGTCGATCCAGTCTTGGGCCGCTTCGAGTGTTGCTTCCGGGGCCAGGAGGTGAGCCAGGGAGGCCAGCCAGAGCGCGTCGGAGCCGGGCCGGATGGAAATGTGTTGGTCAGCGGCTGCCGCGGTCCTGGTGCGCACTGGATCCACGACCACCAATTGACCGCCGCGCTTGCGTAGTGCACGCAGACGACCGGGGAAGTTTGCGGCAGTCATCATGGATCCGTTGGATATGAGCGGGTTCGCGCCGAGTATCAGGAAGTAGTGGGTTCGATCGATATCGGGCACCGGAACCGACAGTGCCGTCCCGTACATAAGCGCGCAGGCGACCTGCTTGGGCATTTGATCGACGGTGCTCGCCGAGAAGCGTTGGGTGGTTCCTAATGCCTTGATGAATGCCGGGAGATAGAAGGCGCCGGAGAGGTTATGGACGTTCGGGTTACCGAGAAACAGGCCGACCGATTGCGGACCGTGGTCGGTCAGGATGGGGCGCAGTCCATCGCGGATTACGTTGAAAGCCTCATCCCACGTTGCAGCATGGAACTGCCCGTCGTCCCCCTTCACCAGGGGAGTTGTGAGGCGTCGAGAATCGGAATGGAGTTCACCGAGAGCGATTCCTTTGGGGCAGACGTATCCTCGGCTGAAGACATCTTCAGGGTCTCCGCGAACCTGGAGAACTTCGAGTCCGTCCGTGGTCAGTTCAAGGCCGCAGGTGGCCTCACACAGCGGGCAAATGCGCCTCTGGATCTCCACCGAATCACTGTGGCAGGTCAACGCTAGATCTGTACTGATAACGACGAAGCCCCCGCGCGGGGCGGGGGCTTCGTCTGGGGCAGGGAAAGGGCTGCGCGCGCGATTCAACTTCAGAACAGCGTCATCTCCGACGATCTCAATGGTTGCCATGGCTTCTCCTCTCATTGGCGAGACCTCGCGTGAAGACGACCGCTCTTCTCTCTTGGGTCCGCGCGTGAGTGGAGAGGTGTTCTCGCCTGTGTTTCGCCGCAAGGACGCTCCCCACTCACCCGTGGCAGTTCGGATCGCCCCGGCGGAGTTTGCCCTCTTCGTCATGCCGGGATGACGGAACCGTGGGCTCGGTCTGGCCGTGCGAGTAGGCGAGGTCGCGACGGCGATCAGGTTCGAGAGAGGACTGCAAGGTGCCTCGGTCTGCATGCAAGGATGAGTGGCTCCGTGGGGGAGCAGTGGGGTCACGAGGAGCGCAACCATGGATCATGCGGCCGGCACGGGGATCATCGGAGCGGCGTTCGCTGTGGCGCGCTCATATCAACCGAACCTTCTGACCCGAGCCTCTCGGGATCAGGCGATCATCACCGGCGTGACATCCGCGGGGGCGTACGGCCTCTTCTCGGCTGGAGACTCGCTGCTGGGTGCCATCGCCTCGCGCGTGAGTCGCACCGAAGAGGCCTCGTCGCGGGCGCGGCTCATCGTCGCGGGTGCGACGGTGGCGGTGAGCACAGGGGCTGCTCTGGCATTGTCCTGGCGAGAGCATGAGAGCAGCCGCAGGGCGGTCGGACGCCTGGTGGCCCAGACGGCGGCGGCGGTCTCGTCGGCCAGCATCGTGACGACTGCCGCGAACGGGCGCACCCCTGGACTCAGTCGAAAGTCAGCACTCGCCGCTGCCGCAGTGGTGGGCGTCGGCTCATGGCTGAGCCTCAAGCCATGGCAGCAGCGTCCGGGTTCGGCCGTGGACTCTGCAATGCCCGGCGCTATCGATGTGCAGGGCCAGTACTTCCTGGAGGACCGCGCGCGCGAGGTCTCGCCCGCGCAGTCCGCTGGAATCGGCCTCGGCGTCGCTGCACTGACCTACGGCTTCGCCCACGCGGAGTCCGCACTCACCGGAGCTCTTGCCAAGGGCGCTACCGCAGTCATCGGTGGTGAGCCACAGGATCACCGAATGCTCGGCCGCATGACCTCGGCCGCCTTGACCGTCGGCTCCGTGTGGTTTGCGGTGGTGAAGGTGTCGGCGCTGCTGAGCAAGGGGGGCGGCGCTGTCGAACCCGGCATGCGCACACCCCCGCAGGCGCCAGAGATCACCGGGAGTCCGGCCTCGGGAATCGAATGGGCGAAGGTCACGCGCGAAGGGGCGCGCTGGCTCGGCATGACGCTGCAGCCGGAGAACATCGCATCCGTCATGGGCGTCGATCAGGCGATGCAGCCCATTCGCGTCTATGCCTCACTTGACATGACCCATGACGATGAGGAGCGCGCACGCATCCTACTCTCCGAGATCGATCGCACGAAGGCGTTGGAACGCAAGGCCTTTGCCCTCTTCTCGCCGACGGGGTCGGGCTACGTCAACTACGTGGCCAGTGAGACGTTCGAGTACCTGATGCTCGGTGACTGCGCCTCTGCAGCGATTCAGTATTCAGTGCTGCCGTCGGCGCTCTCGCTGACGCGGGTCCCGACCGGCACGGCGCAGACCGCCATGGTCATGCATGGCATCGCGGAGCGGTTGATGGCGATGCCAGCAGACAAGCGACCAAAGCTCTTCCTCTTCGGCGAGAGCCTGGGTTCGCAGGTCAGTCAGGAGATGTTCCGCGGCACCGGCACCCTCGGGCTCGAGGGGACGGGCATCGATGCGGCACTGTGGATCGGCACACCGGCCGCGACGCAGTGGCGTGGCGAGCTCTGGGGCACCCGCAGTGTCGCCGAGCCGCCGGCGGTGGGCCCGGGATCCACGTACCTTCCTCGGAATCTCATGGACTGGCGAGCCCTCTCGGCGAAAGAGCGCAGCCAGGTGCAGTACCTGCTCCTGATGAACGGCGACGATCCGATCCCCAAGTTCGGAGCCCAGGTGGCGTGGCGCAAGCCCGATTGGCTGGGGCCCGACGACAGGCGCCCGTTCGGGGCACCGCATGGCACGCGGTGGCTGCCCGGCATGACGGTCCTGACCACCTTCTTCGACATGCAGAATGCGCTCGTCCCGACGCCGGGGATCTTCTCCGAGGGCGGGCATGACTACCGCGATGTGCTGCCTCAGGCCATCAGCGAGACCTGGCGCCTGACGGCGACGCCGGACCAGATGGTCAGGGTCAATGCGGCGCTGCGTCAGCGGGAACTCGCGTGGGAGCTCTATCGCGACTGGACAGCGGCGCTTGCCAAGCCTGCGGACAAGATCGACGGTGTCAAGGCGAAGGTTCTTGCAACAGCCTCGACGTATACCGGTCGCACCATTGATGAAGCCGAGCTGCACGCCATCATCGACGAGGGCCTGCAGCCGCGATAGGGCGAACACCTGCAGCGCCGTTTCGAGACACCGCACGTGGAGAGGGAGGGCGCAATGGGGAGCCTCAGTGTTGATACACCGGTAGCCATCGGACGGATGTCGGATCACGGTGCGCAGGTTCTGCAGTGGCAGCCCTCCGGCGCTGAGCCGGTCATCTGGCTGAGTTCGCACGCTGTCTTCACGCGTGACGTCGCGATCCGCGGGGGAGTCCCGATCTGCTTCCCGTGGTTCGGTGCTGGTAGGTCAGGCGCGATGTCTCCCGCTCATGGTTTCGCTCGACTGGTCACCTGGCCCTGCACGGCAACCACCGAGCAGGACGGCATGGTGGCCGTTGAACACGTGCTGACGCAGGAGCAGGCGGTGGATCCGCAGTTCCCCTACTGCTACCGGATGACGTCGACGGCTTCCTTCGGTGACGAGCTGACCTTGACTCTCCTCGTGGAGAACACGGACGCGACACCGTTCAGCTTCGAGGTGGCACTGCACACGTACCTGGCCGTGGGTGACGTCTCATCAGTGTCGATCGTGGGGCTGGAGGGTGCCGAGTACCACGACAAGCTCCTTGATCGCCACGTCGTGCAGGCCGGTCCCGTGACCTTCGACGGTGAGGTGGACCGCGTCTACTCGAGCACGTCCGACGTCATTCTCCGCGACCCGGCACTCGCGCGATCAGTGACGATCGCGAAGTCAGGGTCCGCCTCGACCATCGTCTGGAATCCGTGGGTGGACAAGTCCCGCGCGATGGCTGACTTCGGCGACGAGGAGTGGCGGTATATGGTCTGTGTCGAGACGGGGAACGTGGGAGATCGGGCAATCACGCTTCATCCGGGGGAAGCGCACGAGATGAAGGTCATCGTTTCTGTCTCTTCTCACCGCCCATCCTCATGAGGTGCATTCGGGCGAAGGGGATCACATGCGCGTGAGGCGTCTGCAGGGGCTGCTCTGGGCCGTCGTGATGGTGATCTTTGTGGCACCCGGTGAGGCCAACGCTGCTTCCCAGGAGCCTGCGATGAAGGTGATCTTGTCCATGGACCTCGCCATGGGCTTGGCGACCGGGAATGCGAACGGCACTCAGGCCAGCCCTTCGGACTACGACGATGCTTGGGCTCTGGCCCTGGCAGGTGCGTCAGACGACCTCGACATCCTTGGCGTCGTCGTGACGATGGGGAACAACTCGCTGACTGCGGAAATGGCGGTTGCGCGCCGGCAAGTGCGCATGGCCGGGGTGGACGCGCCGATCGTTGCAGGTGCCGCGTCCTGGCTGCCGGTGGCAGGGCCCACCACGTACGACGGACGCGAACTCTCGTCGACCTGCATCAATGATGGTGTGCGGTTCATGGCGCGAGAATTGCGCAAGCACCAGGACGTCACCATTCTTGCCACCGGTCCGCTCACCGACGTCGCATGTCTTGCCCTTAACTACCCCAAGGCTGCGGCGCAGGTGGGCCGCGTTGTCGCGCTGGTGGGGAGTGCGCCGGGTCCTCTCCTGTTCGAAGGGAAGTCTCTTCGGGACTTCAACTACTCCATGGATCCGCGGGCGCTGTCAGTACTGGTGCAGTATTCAACGATTCCCGTGACCGCCGTCACCTTCGGTGCATCGTCATCAACCGGGATTCCCACAACTGTGGTGGACGACCTCGCAGCGTCGAGCTCTCCGAAGGGCCGCTACTTCGGTCAAGCGTCGGTGCCTTACGCCCGCTGGTGGGAGGAGAAGATCGCACCCGTCAAACCTGTCTGGGATGCATCTGTTGTCTGGTACGCCCTGCATCCTGAGGATCTGGTGTGCGCCACCGGGGGCGTTCAACTGGGCGTCGGTCCGCCGAACACCTTCAGTGATGACGTGTATGACTGGATCGGTCCCGAAGTGTCGGGAGGCAGGCCAGTGACCGCCTGCTCGTCCTACATTGACGGCGCAGCCATCCAGCGCATGAACGCGGCCGTTCTGGCGGCCGTGGGCGGAGAATGACGGCACCACCGACGTAGAGGTTTCGTGGGTGGTGGTGTGCGTGCCCCATCGCGTGGATGATCCGTACGATGAGGTCATGGCTGAACGCAACCCCGATCGCTCCTCCTACTTCCCTGCAATTGAGAAGAAGACCGGCCAGCCGATGTCCTACTGGTTCGACGTGATGGCGGAGATCAAGGACCGCAAGTACCCCGAGCAGATGGCCTACCTGCAGGAGAACCACGGGTTCAGCAGAGCCCATGCCAATGCCCTCGTTCTCTACAGCCGCGGCTCAAAGAGCTCCCGTCGGTTCGAGACCCACGAGCAGTACCTGGCTCAGCTCGATGCGGACAAGGCGAAGACCGTGCAGTCGATCTTCGCCACGATCGTCAAGGCCCACCCGAACATGGAGCCGGTGATCGCCTGGAACCAGCCCATGCTGAAACTCGGGAAGGACTATGTGATCGGCGTGACTGCGGGCAAGGAGCACATCCTGCTCGGCCCTTGGGGCGACAACGTGATCGAACGATTCCGTCCCCGGCTCGAGGGCTATGAGATCAACAAGAAGACCATTCGGATCCCGGTGGGATGGAAAGTCGACAAGGCCTTGCTGCTGGACATCGTCGGCAGCCGGGTTGCGGAGATCGAAGGGTGATGCGCTCGGGTCCCGCGGCGGCCCGACCTGCGCTACTCCTCTTCCTCTTCACTCTCGTGCGAGTGCGGATGGTGCTTGATGTCCTCTTCGTGGCGCTCAGCGTCCTGGGATTCGTCACGCTTGGGGTTCTCGCTCATCTCGGCTCCTCACGATGGGGCGACTCGCCATCGAGCGCCAGAAGTCAGTATGACGGGTGGATACGGAGTGCTTGGACGTAGACTCGTGGCGCAGGCCGTCAGATCACGATGGGGTCTGACCTGGGGA
>Ga0181595_10003137_pt1 | contig 16028 bp, 14 predicted proteins | sample 041ome_7_FD_145604 | JGI IMG/M metagenome (GOLD analysis project Ga0181595, IMG submission 145604) | Coastal salt marsh microbial communities from the Groves Creek Marsh, Skidaway Island, Georgia - 041401AS metaG (spades assembly) | ecosystem: Environmental > Aquatic > Marine > Intertidal zone...
AACACGATATGATAAGTTAGCAAGAAATTACCAAGCAATGGTAGCCCTTGCATTTAGCATGATGTGGCTACCAATGTGGATTGATTGAAAAGTGAACAGCAAAGATCAACACGCTCTAGGGTGCTTAAGCTAAATTCCTTCATCAGTTTTTATTCTCCATAAAAACGCCGACCAACTGATGCAGCCTGGCTTTTATTAGTATTTAGCCAACGCCTCTGCCAACTGTTGCTTGATACTTTCCCGCATGTCCTGCGGTGCCAGCACGGTTACATAATTACTTTGCGACATCAGCCATAAATTCAGCTGCCAGCCTTTATGCACGGTGGCGCTGATATGATAGTCGTCGTTATCTAATTTAACGCAGGCCATATCGGCCGATAACGGCGTTTCCAACAGCAGATTGGCTAACACCGCTTTGGCAATAAACTCCAGCTTTATGGTTTCGCCTTCACTAAATTCCATCGCGCCGCTGGCCAGATAGCGTTGCAAGTTAAACTCAGCAGGTATCACGGCAGCGGATTCGGTTATGTCCACTTGCACAAAGCGGTGAATAGCAAAACGCAACGGATCGCTGTAGGGTTCTGCGCTGGCGATGAGATAACTTATCTGGCCACGCTGGATCAGTCCAAGCGGGTTTAACCGATATTGTTTCACTGCGCTCTGGTGCAAAGCATGATAGCTGACGTCCAGCTGCTTATCTTCCAGTAAGGCCTGCTGTACTTTTTGTAGCAGATCGGCATCTATTTTCGGCGATAACAATTGCATACCGGCCGATACAGACGCCACCTTATCAGGCCAGCGCGCACCTGCATTCGTTGAATCTAACGCTTTCAGTTTATTTTTTGCCAGATTAAAGCGGGCTTGCAAACTTCCGATAAGAGGCGCAGGCAATAACTGAAGAAGTTGAGTCTCGACCAATGTCAGACTCAACGCTTCAGCCAAGGTGATACCAGGAATATCCAGGCTGGCATCCCGCATCCAGTACCAGCCATAAGGTTTGCTTTTTTCATTACATTCCAACGCAAACAGCAATGAAAGCTCCTGCAGGTCACGCTCTATCGTGCGTTTGGACACACTAAAACCGGCATCCTGCAGTTGCTGTGTTAACAGTCGGGCTTCCAGCCCCGGTGCTCGTGTCGGAATAAGCTTTAACAATTGCCACTGCCGGGCGATGGTGTTCTGACTGGGAGATGCTGACATAGCAGTTCCTATAATTTGGGCATTACGTAGCTTATATACAAAACAGCAAGTTAACTCAATCGACAACTATGCCACAGACTAAAAGCAGGAGCTCTAACTCGTCAGTATAATCCGGTTCTATCGACAACCCTTGAAGGATCAGCGACGCCTTTGGTAACGCCTGAGCCAAATGCAAGCCCGTCGCTTCAAACTGCTCCAGAGAAAAGTCTGGTCCTGCAGTAAGATGCACTAAAACTGAACTGGCCGACTCAACTCTCTTACTCTGCAACAACGGATTTTGTAATTGCTGTTGTAGCAGCATAGGTAAATCATCACCTTTTTGCGCTGCTGCGCAGCCAACCACAGCAATTCCAGGCTGGGAAATAACACTAACAAAGTCGTTAAAATCCATGTTGATGAGCCCGCTATCAGCAAGCATGCGGCACAGGCTAAGTAACAGTTGCAACAACAAGCGGTTACTCTCATCCAGCGCATCTTCCAACCTGGCTTTTGCACCAAGCGCTTTCTGTAATTGGTCATTTGGCAGCAACACCACCGCACAACAATGCTGCTGAAAAAGTTTAATACTGTTTTCGGCCAATAAAGCTTTGCGCTTTCCTTCAAAATCAAAAGGTAAAGTGGCAAATACCAGGCAGGGGATCCGAAGCTCTGCCAATAAGGCAGCGATAGCAGTAGCAGCACCACTGCCTGTGCCACCACCAAGGCCTGTAACCATAAATACTGCATCAGCACCGGCAAACGCCTGGCGCAACAAGTCAGCTACCTGCTGAACCGCCTGAGCAGCCAACGTTGCATTACCACCCGTGCTGCGACCACCTGTTTGCGATTCGCCCAGTAAAATACTGCAATCCGCAGCAGTGCTACTTAATGCTCTTTTATCAGCGCTTACAATCATGGTGGTAACTGTATCGGGTAACTCTGACATAGCCAAACGCTGTAGCGCGGCACAACCACGCCCACCAATACCCAGTATTACAATTTTTCCCGTTGCCATAGCACCTCCCGAGTTTAAAACCCCAGAGTACAGATCAATACGACATCATGTGTCGCATGAGGTGCTTACATGAATGCTTCTATTAACTAAATAACTGTGCGGAATAGTAGATCACTCAGGGAAGGGAACTCAAAGCAGTTTGCGCGATCAGATCGGTCGCCAAACTAATAAGCCACACAAACGCATTGAGTATGAACAGGATAGCATTTTTATACGGCGCAGAAACCCGCCGGTTGAAGTGGTATGAAGTTGCCGGTGTTGATGGCATGAAGACCAAAGGCGTTGGTCGACCTGTTAGGCAAAATCGGGATTTTATCTGTGGCGTGCTGAAAATTTTGCTCAAGTACACGCCAAGGACGCTTGGATACCAGCGTTCACGCTGGAGTACAGAGTTGTTTGCGCTGCTACTGAACAAGTTATGCAACATTCAGATCCACAGCTCAACGATCAGACGCTGGTTGCCCAAAGCAGGAATTGTCTGGCGGCGAGCAGCGCCAACGCTTTATATCCAAGACCCGGATAAAGAGGAGAAACTGGAAGCTATCCGGGAGGCGCTGGCAGATAACAGTATTGACCATCCGGTGTTTTACCAGGATGAAGTGGATATCCATCTGAATCCTAAAATCGGTGCAGATTGGGGGCTCCGTGGCGAGCAGCGTAAAGTGGCAACACCAGGACAGAACAAGAAACATTATCTGGCGGGAGCATTGCACGGCCAGACTGGGCAAATCGTTTATGTGGGTGGCGAGCGCAAGACCAGTGACTTATTTATTGAATTACTGGAGAAGCTTAAAGGCCAATATCGTCGGGCTAAAAGCATTCGATTAATCGTGGATAATGACATCATCCACAAGAGCAAAAAAACGCAGAAGTGGCTGCGTGACAACCCAAAGTTCAAGTTACTGTTCTTGCCGGTTTATAGCCCATGGCATAACAAAATTGAAAAACTGTGGCATGCTCTGCACGAGACAATAACCCGGAATCAGGCCTTCCAGCACATGATGCTTACGTAGAGCTCATTAATATGTTGGCCATATATCAGCGTATTGATCTGGCCATATAAACCTCCTGTTAACGACGACTTCCCGAACGGCAAATCGACTCTAATATTCCTTCAAATTCTTTAATAACAGCCAGGCTTAGTGAAAACAGGCCATTGCTAAGTTACATTAATACCCTTCCATAAATAGGATGGCCTCAAGCTCTCGCAAGGTAAGATCTTTGCTTAAACTGTAGCGCTGTTTATTCAGGTTAATGTAATCACGAAGATCACAACAAAGACGATTCGCCGCTAATTGGGCTTTCCAACTGCCATAACCATTCGGCCAATGCCATTCATGCACTCTTGGTCGGGATCCGCCTCGGCCATTAACCACACCCAAAGCACTATAGCCAGACCACTCCGGTGAATGAGTGAGCACAGGCATCTGTCTATCAAGAATACTGGTTAAGGCTGTTGCGACTCTGGAGTCATAAATAACAAAGTCATCAGGCATCGCGATAGCGTACAGCTTGGTATAAGCGCTATTAATCGTATTACTGCGATGAACAGGTTTATGTTGTTTTAGGCTGCCGTATACCGAGACTACCTGTTGCTGCAATTCTGTTTCAGATAGTTGCGGCTTTTTAACTCCGCCCCAATCACAAATGTCACAGAACAGCTGGCGAAGTAAGGAAGCTGAGCATGGTTGAGCTAAGGCGGGTTCAATAGCTTTAAACCTTTGCTCAAATTGGTTCAAAAGCTCGGTGTTTTTATACCAGGTATCCGATATGTGCGGCCAAAAATAACTTTGCAATCGCTGTTCAATACCCACAACCGGTTCCGCAGGAAAATTGTTTTTCTCGCGCTTGAAATATCTTTGATATGGCACGAAAGCTAAATAATCAGCGATAAATCCTAACAAGGATTGCGCACTAATGTCTTTTTGAGCTGGAAGTTCAATAATGGAAGCATCTTCGTCAGTATACTCTTCGTTGGCATACACTTCGTCGATAACCCGTTTTTCTTCGTAGGGTATGTCACGATGAATCTTCAATCGATATAGTCCGCTGTCTTCAAAGATAAATAAAGCCTTTGCACCATTTTTTACGTGAAAACCTTTCGGGACACCTGATGGCAATTCAGAATAGTTTGCTGTATGAGTACGCAAAGTGGATAACTTGTAACGATTATTCCCAACCAAAAATGAGCCATCAGGTTGTGGGGTATGGCATAGCTGCCGAGAAGAAAATACAACAGGGATTTTATTATTCTCAATATCAAGCAAAATATCGTCTTGCAGCGCCATAATGGAATTCCTTTTTTATTATTTTCAGCTTACGGGAAAGCAAGCCGTAGCATGTATATTATGCATCAGCATAACGCTTAAGCAGTGAATGCAATTCTGCTGTTAACTCCGCCCTAAGGGTTACCGGAGCCAGCACTTCCACATTCACACCAAAACCACGGATAAACTTTCGTAGTTCATAGCAATCCCGCACTGTTGCTTTTAAGATCCGGCAATCATCGGCAAGCGAAATAACCTCCTGATCATTACTGAGGGGGGTCTCATCAATGTAGCGAGCCGCATCACCATAAAACTTCAGTTCAAGGGCAATTTTTTTATCCCTGTGTGAGCTAAACAAACCAATTTCATGTTCTTCGCAGATCTGGGTAAGCGTTTTGGAGTCTGGTTTGCAGCGGTAATTAAGCTGCATCGGTAAGGGTTCCAGATTGTCCATCCGGTGCACGGCATAAGAGGCTGGTTTATCAATATTTAAATGCCCCTCTACACCCAACAGGTAGATTTTTTCTGCTTTAAACATCAACCCCCAGGGCATCAGCTGTTTCCTATTGGATTGCCCTTTCATATTGCGATAATCAAACGCAATGGGATGCTGATGTTCAATTGCTGCATAAAGTACTCTTAATGCTTCGGCGTTATAGTCAGGTGAGTGCCAAACGGCTGAGGGCGCGACGTAGATATATTGTTGCCATCTGTCCATCACATTCTGCTTTGCCGAGCTTTGAAAGAACACCTGCTGCTCAATGGGTAAGAAACGGGTTACCTTGTCACTTAAATAGCTAAGATGCTTCAACACTCCTAATGCTTGCTTGGAAGGCTCTTGCTCACGTCCATATAAAATGGGGCGTGCAGACTCTTCGGCATAGATTGGATGCTCATTAAAATCGAGTAATTTTTTTAGTGTGCGTCGAACAAATTGCTCAAGAGTGCGGGTGTTAAGACTTTGGTCATCGATATTATGCTTGATCTTTAACCGACCGATTATTTCTTGCAATGAGATCGGATTAGCAGGTTTTTCAGGTAATGCTAAGAAAACTTGCTGTTCAGTTAACTCGATAAGACTTGCTTTAGGCAATTTAAGCCTCCTTGCTTAAAAAGAAACAAATTAAATCTAAGCGTAAGATTAATCAAGGCTTTTACTTGTTTAATCTAATGCTGTTTCTAAGTAAGCACTGACACATTCCTTCAGTGTATTGTCATGTAAATCAAGCACCGGCCAAATGTTACCTTGCTCATCACGCTGATAGCCTCCCGCAGTATTCCAGGCCAGTGGTATATTGTGCTGCTGGCAAAACGTAAAAACGATTTTGTCACGCTCTTGCAGCTGTTCGGTGGTAAGAAAGCCGCCAAGTGGATCATCGATATGGGGATCAGCACTGGCTTGAAACAATATAAGATCACACGATGCCATCTCAGTTAAAACCTGCGGCAGTGAATCGAGATAAGGCTGTGCGTTTTCAGGTATTGGTTCAACGGCGTAAGCTAAGCTGTGATGTACAACCCAATCGTTTAGCTGCAGTTTGTTCATAATCTCACGAGTACCATCGCCTTCATGCACATCTAAATCGAGAACCCCTACTTTGCTTAATACTCCCTCACGCTTTAACATTAGGGCGGTAATAATTAGGCCGTTAAAAGTGCAAAACCCAAACGCATCCGCATAGCCTGCATGATGAAAGCCTGATACTGGTGCAACCGCAACTCGTCTGGAAGTAAGTGCACTTCTTGCAGCCGCGACCATAGCGCCAACGGTATAGAGACAACTATTAGCAACTGCGACATCTTTATTGCCGAAGCCATTTTTAAGAATTCCATTCATTACGCCATCAACATAATCGGTGTCATGCGCTAATTTAAGATTGTCTGGTGTTACAGGTTCAAAGGAACAAATCTCAATGGGCAGTTCGAGACTTTGCCAGCGCGCGATAACAAGTGCCGGTTTACCCGCACTTGGCGAAAAGCTTTTCACATCACTGTCAATTTCAGTTCGATAAAACACGGGGAGTTGTTTCATAACCTAATCCTCAATAAATCCTTGGCGATACTAAACTTTGCAGGGCATTTCCTTTAGCTATCACAGTACCGCGGCGTAAATCCATTGTGTAGTTCATGCCAGCATAATAACGCCCGATAATGCCATCTATCGTTCGAATAGATTGATCACCACCTGGATGATGATCAATAAAGGCATAGGGATGTCCGGCAGCGTCGCGAAGGATTTGAGTTGTCATAGGTACACTCCTTGGTTAGTTCCGCGCTGATTATATCCGGCTGAAGTTTCAATCATTGATACTTGAAAGGTTCTTACAGTTACTAAAGGGAGAGCAAATCGGACGTAAGATCTACTCAACACGGAATGAAGCGAGAAGTGATGTGTTTGATTATAATGAAATATTTTCGAAAATTACTGTAATATAAATTACTGTAAAATTCGTTACACTAATTTATGGCAAAACTAAATGTCGTAAGGTTAACTTCCTCACTGCTAATAACAAAAGATGAGCCCCCTCTATCCCAAAGAATTAAAGTGGGGCATTCCACGGCATTTAGTAACAACTGTCCCACGTGGGACAAACACCTACCCTTCTTTTAAGATCTCAAGAATTTTTTCACCTAATTCGGAATTAATCAGTCCTAAAGGTAATGTAATGCTAACTTCATTCTTATTTTGCTTAAGCATTACGCCTTTCTTCAAAGAAAGACCAGACCAAACATCCCCGCCCTTTTCAACTACTTCAGCTGTCTTGGTTTTTGACGTTAAAAATTCTAGAACCTTTTTTTCTAAATCAGCAGTTATTTTCTTTACCAAATCATGCTGAATTTCGGCGTCTTCTGATCCGAAAACAACCTGTGGGGCCTCGATATGATTAACAACATCATCAATCAAATCTTTTGTTATATCCTTGCTAGTGAGTTTTCTAAGGAATCTCCTGGAAATTATCTCAATGTCAGGGAATAATTTAAAAAATTCGGTTGGCAATTCTGCAAAACGAAGTGCTTCACTTACAGCAGTTTTATTAATACCAAATACTTCAGCTGCACCACGAACAGTAAAAGCCCCCTCCCCTATTTGACTTTTGTAATCTTTGAGTGTTAAACCAAAATCAATTAAACTTGGTGCTTTATAAGTATCAGCTCTTTTTGCAATTGCGGCTTTATCTTCTTCAGACATAACCTGTGCAACATGCATTACAAGTTGAGCATCGGGTACGAGAGAGACTGCAAAACATCGTCTTAGGCCGGCAATAATCTCATATTTACCGTCTTCTTTTTTTACAGCTATTACAGGCGTTGTATTGCGTTTGTCCTTTTCAATTTCTCTTAAAATATCAAGCACAGCGCTTGGTGTTAGCAATTCCCAGGAACGCCGGTTATAGATGGATTTTACAATTGAGTCTTTAACTTGAACAGATTGAAGCTTAACTTCAGTAACACTGAATGGCTTACCGGTTGTCGGTGAAACCAGTGTTAATTCAGCACCACCTGCCCTTAAAAGAGCCCCTTTATTATGTGAATGGGAATAAAAATTGGCTGTCTGAGTCACTTATTTCACCTCAAAATCAATTTCGTTCAATGACAAGAGTAATTCTCGAGTTACATCATTTAAACTAGATATCGCTTTATCCAATTGCCTGTCAGGGCAAAATCCATCTGATTTTCTGATATCAAACACTGTACGGTAATTACGACTTGCAGATTCAAATGCCGAAGAACGTTTGATTGTTGAGTTCAACATATCTTTCCCTAACACATCCTTGATTTGGTTGAGTATATCCAAGTCTCGGCTTTGCTCTTCATCGTAGTTCACAGCTACGACTTTAAAGAATTTTATGTTTTCACCCTTGCTTGGCAAAAATGTGAATTGATCAGGAAGATTACATAGAAATTGCCCTGTACTTGCCCAATCTAACTTTCTTGGTGATACAGGAACCAGAAGTGCGTTACACGCCTCCATCGCTGACCAAGTCAAAGGATTCACATGGGGACCAGTATCAATCAAGATAACGTCATAATCAGACATTAATGGTTCTATAACACGCTCTTTGAAAAAGTTAATGTGCTCTAATTTTCCTGTTTCAGCATAGTTAAGCCACGCTACTGATGAAAAACGCTCATCGGTAGGAAATGCTGGTAAAATATGTAAGTTTGGGATGTGTGTTTGTAAAATCGAGCCCTTTAATATTTGCTCGTGTGTATAGCCAGAATCAACATAAGAGGAGTAAGCACTACCCTGCTCTTCTGGTCCTAACATCACATCTACCGCACTTAAAATGCCTTCAGATGATGACAGACTGGGTGCTGCAACCACTCTCAAAGTACCCTGCGGGTCAAGATCAATAATTAACACTCTACGTCTTTCATTAAGACGAAGAGCTATCGCAGCAGCTAAAGATATTACGGTTGTACTCTTGCCAGATCCGCCTTTCTGATTTTGCACATTTAAAACTATCGTACCTTTCTTTTTATCAGACCACTTCTCAGAACCAAGCCAATCCATTAGTGCATATACATGGTTAAGCGTGTATCTGTACTTATTATTCTCAAAAAGAATTGGAGGAATAACACCTTGCTCAAGTGCTTCTGAAACTCTTTCCTTAAAAGTATTAAGAGATATCCCACAAGCTTTCGCAGCGTCAGCTTGTGACAACGAATGATTGAGTATTAACTTATTGATGTCATCTGCTGTCTTCGAGTTTTCAAGAACAGCTTCTATTCTTGAAATTTCATGCTCGCGTATTTGTGGAACAAGTCGCCGCAAAGCGCTTTTAACAGGTGTCATGATTGCCCCCGTGCATCTTGATAGCTAAATAATAGTTTCAATGCATTTAACTGTCAAACATCCTAATAGGATTTTTAATGTTAATATTAAATCTAGCCTGGTCTAACATGAGTTAAAGCAGTTCAGCAGCAAAGATTGCCTCCCATTTATCCTCAGGAAAATGTACAAGTTCGTATTTCAACGTGTTGGTTCGTGTTGATCTTGATATCCTCCCATAACCAAAGCAATGGGGAAGTTATCAAAACAATAGCTGCTAAATGGATTGTCCCACGTGGGACAATAAACATTGTCTTACTAAAATCGAACAATTGAAATCCTCCTCCAGCTAAAGGAGAGGGATTCCTGCAGCTAGACGGCAATGCCCCGCCGCGGCAATGTTCAGTGCAGCGTTGATGTCTCGGTCACTATCTGAACACCCTTGTTCTGCGAGTGAGTGAATGCCTTCATATATATGGCATTGTACGTTGTAGACTGATCTACATAGAAGCGTCATGAAGCTTCCCATAGACAATCTCTAGTTGTTTTTTAAGCTCTCGATTCTCACTCTCAAGTTCTTTAACTCTTGCCTTTAGTGTCGTCACCAAGGCTTGATTTGAGGCTTCTGAAGCGCGTTCAGATTCTTTGTGGGCTTTCGGTTGATTGCCGGCTTGCTGGTCTCTTAAGCGCTTGATGCGGTCAGCAAAGGCAGGCTCCCTATAAAGCCATGCCTTAGATACCCCTGCTTTTTCTGCAACAGTGTTGAAGTTGATAACGGCGCTGGCCTTAAGAAGCTCTGATATGGCAGCTTCGGTCTTTTTGACCGTAGCTTCCTTCTTACTTGCAGCCGAAGAAGCCAGGCCGGTTGTGTTGCGCTTATGCGTCATGACAGGCCACCTCAAGCGGTTCGATGATCTTAACAAGGGACGACTTCACTGACTCATTCATTTCTAGCTGTCTCTGCCAGCCATTTGCTTTGCAGGTTGCTATGATCTTCTCGGTTTTAGCGAGCTGGTCGCGGTGTTGAGGTAGATATCTATGGTCTGTCCTGAAGTTGGGGCAACTTAGGCAGGCGTTCGCGTGAGGGCAACTTCCTTGCACGACAGGCAGTGAACATAAGCCGTTTGGAAGGCTTTGAACGGCAATATTTTTCTTGAGCCATTGTGCGTCGATATCATCAGGATCTGAACCTTCTGCCAGTGTGGTTGCTATATCTTCAGGCTCATATATCTTTCCGTTTATATCGACCATCTTACCCTGGAAGGCAGCAAACTCCTTCTTTAGAGTTTCATCCATAATGTGAGCATACGTACTGGTCATGGTCGGTGTCTCATGCCCAAGATAGCGCTGAACAATATGCTGAGGCACACCGTTGTTAATCATGCGCGTAGCTGTCGTATGCCTGAACTGATGATAGGTAAAGTGATAAACGCTACCGTCAGGCCCAAGGATATTTGCGCTTTCTGCAAGTGTATTGAGGTTTTTGATTAAGGTTCCTCTAGACCATGCCAGCCCTGCTCTGGGGTAGACTCTCTTGCCGCCTAGTTGCATTTTGGGCGTTGGGAACAGCAGATCTTTTTGCGCGCCAAATTCTTCTCTTACGGCTTGCTGTTGCTCCTGAATGACCGCAGCCAACTCCTTGCTGATCGGTACGACATGATCTTTTTTCATCTTGAACTGATAGTATTTGATAAAGAAATCACCCTGGCCATCTGGGTAAATGCAATCGAAGGACAATGCGCAGCATTCACTAATTCTCATGCCGACTTCTTGCAGCACCAGAAAGAACCTCATAACGTAAGGGTGCAGCAAGTCGATGTGCTGATTGAGCTGCGTCATAACTGTCTCTGGTATGAATTTTGGCAGCTTACCCTCTGGTTTTGGATAGTCAGAATCTCTGATTAACCTTGCCGCTCCAAATTGCAAAGAACCTGTATCCTCACACCATTCTAGGTATTGTCGCAAAGAAGCCAACCTGCGCTTTCTGGTGCTCCACTTAAGATTCTTGGTTGACCATCGGTAAAGCATCTTTTCCATGAAATGGCGATCAATGTCTGACGGTTTTAGCTCGGACTCTGCTGCGCAAATATCATGTCCGAACATCCTTATTGCATGGACATTCGCCACCAAGGTGGCACTGGATTGGGTTGCGTGGCACGCTTTGATAAAGTCTTTGGCTGATCGCTTTAACCACGCAGGACTTATCTCACTAAAATTAATTTTAACTGCGTCCGAACCGCCTTGTAACGTCAATTCCTCTCCACCAAAGAACCACACATCGTCAGTGTTTATGCGCTTATTATCAGTACACTCTTTGCAGATATCTTTGTGATAACGATTGATTGTTGATTCATGAATACCTGACTCATGCATTAGCTTCTTTATGCTGATATAACCACCTGGCCGCACTGGGGTGGTGTTGGCTGGCATGTTGTTCCGAAGCCTTTCCAACGCACTTAAAAGCCGTTCTCGCTCATCCTGGCGACGATCTTTAGTCTGGTACTCCATTTGGGAAAGAATTACGGCATGAATGTCTTTGTAGGTCTTTCTGATGTTGTTGTCGAAGCCAGTTCTCAACCCAGCCCGAAGACAAACACCTTTCACCGTAATTTCTGAGTCGTCACGGATCATCGCATTCAGTGCTTCAACCATTTTCACATGGTTTTCCTTCGAGCCTTGCCCCTTGTAATCGCAACTAGCTACCCTTTTGTGCTTTGGAGCCGACGTGTGATTTATGGTGATCGGTACAATATTAGGACTGCTCGGCACTGGTGGACTCCTGCTTAAACTTATTGAACGCTTCCTTCAGATCCCTCTCATTGAGATGTGCATAGGTGTTGATAGTTGTTTGGATATCTTTATGACCAAGACGTTTTTGGACATACGAGGCATCCCAACCGCTCCTTAGTAATTCAGTAGCATGCGTATGCCTGAAGATGTGCGGGGTAAATGGGATCTCAAGCTTTTTTGATAGGCGTTTGAACTTGGTATAAACCGTTGAATAGGCCAATGGCTTACCGACGTCAGTCCCCCAGATATTGATAAATACATAGTCTGAATCTACGTCGTCAAACTCATTAACCACATAGTCGGTGTATAGCTTTATTAGATCAGAGCTTATATCAATCACTCTACTTTCATGGCTCTTGGCCCTAGCTGCGTTAGCGTTATCGCCTCTGGGTACGACATGGATTGTTTTATCCCAGCTTTTGATATCTTCATGCCTTAGACCAAGACACTCGCCGATCCGCATGCCCGTCTCGTAGAGCATTAAAACAAGGAATTTATCCCTAAGCGAATTACAGCCCATATACAACTGTTTAACTTGCTTGGCCGTTAGGATCTCAGGTATACGCTTAGGCTCTTTGAGCTTCAGTATGTTTTGAGTAGATGCTTCTGACTTACTGATATGGTGTAGGAATGACTTGTAGCTAGCCTTCTTGCCTTTAACTAGTTTCCTTACGTTAGGGCCAGTGGCGTCACTTAGCCTTGCGCTGTAATCGTAGAAGGATGTTACAGCTGTAACGATGGCATTAATTGTTTTGGCTGTTCGTTTTGATTGTGATTGGTTTAACGGAACAACATTGTCAACAGCGCCTCTCTTTAGGAAGTTAATGAACTGAGACATCTCATTCAAAGAAACCTGATCCCACTCGTAGTGCATGCAGTCCAAAAACAACCAGAACTCTTTCAGATGGTAAGCATAAGAGCGGATCGTATTAGGTGATTTACCAACCGAATGAAGGTATCTCAGATAAGAATCTATCTGAGGGACAGGAAGAAAGTCTCTACCAAGAACCAACCAAAAGTCTTGAGAGTCATCATTGATTCTTATCTTCTGTACTTTCACCATCAAACATACGCTGTAGAACTGTAGTTGATAATAACTCTACACCGTATGCTTTTAACAGTAAAGACTTCTTTGTATACTGTGTGGACTAGATAATTGATATAGTAGATAACGCTGATGTTCCGATCCGCTCACGCTGCCACGCCACTGCCTTATTCCAAGATCGGCTCTACTTTTCGGACTGCTGATGGGTATGACCCCACAGCACGAACAGGTCTGGGTTGAAAACGCTTCGTTCACTTCTGCAAAGACAATACCTCCCTGAGCGAACTTGTATTCCAATATTGTCTTAATGCTACCCTAGCCGGCGTCCAAAACAGATTTAGCCATGGTGGTTCTGAACATCGCCAGGGGTTGTAAGTTACCGACAAAGATAGCAGCACTGGTATTCACCAGCGAGCGAGTAAATTTGTGGATGTTATCTTTTCGCCGGTTAACGATTTTGGCGTGTATCTCCTTAAAACGGCGCGTCTTTCAGGCCAACTGTGCAATGCCCATCTGTTGCAGGTTGCGGTATTCGCCATTTGTGAGTTTTTACCATTGGATGCAGTGGCTGCCTCTTTGCAGCCTAAGTCTATACCGACTAATGCGGTACCGATTGAAGGTTTAGCCTCATCACTGACAACAAATAGGCTTTTCCAAGCTAACAGACAGAATCAGAATATACGATTAACCCGTCGTATATTTAAAGGTGAGTATAAAGTACTTTTTAAGATGTGCATGAGTCCTTCTCAAAACCTACAATTTTAATACCCCTAGAATGTGAAAAACGTGATCACAATGCTGGGGCAGAAGGATTTAACCCCCCACAATTTCGGGGTTTTAATTGCACAATCTGAGGGTGAAGTGATCACATTATTGGTGCAATCTAATCACAATTTAGGGGTAGCATTTCACAAATTGGGGGCAGGGAAGTTTATTAATTAATTGAATTATAAATTAAAAATATTTAAAAGCCTTGGTATTCACTCCATCCTTGATCATGATCTTTCTTTACTTCGTAAAGAAGATCGATCTTATTAGATTTCATCGCTTAACGCGAAAGACTCCGAACTCTGAGTGCAAGGATAGATAGCACATCGACGTTAGCAGATTATGCCGTCGACGTTGCACCAATCCGATACCTTTGTACATCAACAATATTTACACACAAAACACTGAAACTCCGTATCAAAGATAAACACCGTGCCAAGCTGAATCGGCAAGCCCGGCAAATCAACATTGACCGCGACATCTATGCTGAGTGCAACACTGCCGCGGTGGGCATCACCTTGTAGATGTAGGAATTCCACTGCTTTAACTGGGGGATGGGCAATTAGTCAAAGTTAAGGAATGAATAGCGAGACATCTAATGAATTGTCCCATGTGGGACAATTTCAGTCTTGGATTACTAAATCAATCGAATAATTATACGATGAGCACATCGTATAATTTAAGTGTACTTGAGTTCCAAATTACAACCCCGAAAATGTGAAAAATCAGGATCACATTTCAGGGGCAGTGGGGGATAACCGTCACAATTTTGGGGTTGTGATTGCACAATCTGGGGGCAAAACGATCACATTTCTGGGGTTAGTTGATCACAATTTTGGGGTGGTAAATCACAATTTCGGGGTAGTGACAAAACATAAATACATGAAGAATATAGAGTTAAATTACATCATAACTGAAAAAACCTCACGCCTTGATCATGATCTTTCTTTACTCTGTAAAGAAGATCGATCTCTTTTAGAAAGTAAAAAATGAAATTTAACTCAAAACTGTTTTTGTAACGAGTCCATATGGCCGACATACGAAAAATGGGGATCACAATTTTAGGGCTGTTTTCATCAAAAAGAGTGGGGGCGCGAGGCAGAGATGTGTTTATAAATCACTTTATTTCTCTGGTTTTCGTCAATAACACGTGAAAGAGCTACCCCGAAATTGTGCTGAAACGGGAGTTAACATCACATTTTTGGGGTAGTTTTCTAGAAGATGTGTGGCCTCGTCAGCTAGGAGTGATTAAAAAGCAAGCGGTTGCCCTCGTTTTAGTTAGAAAATCGGGAAAAAACTACCCCAAAATTGTGCAAGTCTAGGATCAGAATCAAGAAGCGAGGGGAGCGATCACAATTTTGGGGCAGTTTTCTGTAGGAAGCGTGGGCTTGGAAGTTAGGGGTGATTAAAAATAAGCCGTTATACTGGTTTTAGTTAGCGAATCGGCAAAAACTACCCCGAAATTGTGCAAGTCTGGGATCGGAATCAAGAGGCGAGTGAAGCGATCACAATTTTGGGGCAGTTTTCTGCAGGGATAGAATGCTCGGCAGTTGGAAGTGATTATAAAAAAACAGTTTCTCTGGTTTTTATAAGTGAAACGGGTAAGAACTACCCCGAAATTTTGCAAGAAAGGGTTGCGGAGCCAAGGAAACGGGGAGGAGATCACAATTTTGGGGTAGGTTTGCGATATGGAGTAAAGATGGAGACCTGAAAATGCGCATAGTTCAGCTTGATTTCAATGATTGCCCTAGAGAAACGAGGCTAAAACTACCCCGAAATTGTGAAAAATGGAGGATTGCTTCGAGAAACGTGGGGTAAAGATCACATTTTTGGGGCAGTTTTCCCTAAGGGGTGTGGAACGAAGCAAAGGCGTGATTATAAATCAGCCTATTTCCTTGGCCTTCGTTATCCAAGAGGAGGTGAACTACCCCGAAATTGCGAAAAGAACAGTTTTGCCGCGTGCAAAAGGGAGGGGGATCACAATTCTGGGGCAGTTCTCTAAAGGGTTCTCGGGTAAGTCAGTTGAAAGTGGCTAAAAAACAAGCTGTTATTCTTGTTTTAGTTAGAGGCTGTTGATCTTTGCTCAAATATCATTCAGCAATGCATTGGCAGCCATACCATGACAAAGGCTAATGCGACATTACTGGCGTAGTTTCTTGCCAGTTTGTCGTAGCGAGTAGCTATAGCCCG
>Ga0181595_10003139_pt1 | contig 16011 bp, 10 predicted proteins | sample 041ome_7_FD_145604 | JGI IMG/M metagenome (GOLD analysis project Ga0181595, IMG submission 145604) | Coastal salt marsh microbial communities from the Groves Creek Marsh, Skidaway Island, Georgia - 041401AS metaG (spades assembly) | ecosystem: Environmental > Aquatic > Marine > Intertidal zone...
TTCGGCGTCCACACACGCCGACGCGCGATGCGCGCGCGCGCGCGCGCGTCGCCGCGATCGCTCGCGCCGAAACGCGTCGACGCGACGCGGACGCGTACGACGACGCGATGCGCGCGCGAGAAGACGCGACGGGCGCGGCGGGGGACGACGACGGCGACGACGACGGATGCGTCGATGCTCGAGCGCGCGCGCTCGGACGGCGCGAGGCGAGGCGCGGCGACGCGGGCGGCGGCGCCGAGGCGCGCGGACGTCGCGGGGACGGCGAACGAGGCGGTGGCGCGGTTGGAGGGCGCGGCGCGGGCGTGGGCGACGCGGACGCTCGGCGCGTGGACGCCGCCGAAATTTTTATGGCGGAGCGCGGCGACGGGACTGTTGTTCGGAAGCGTGCTGTATCGGTGCGCGCGACAGCCGCGACGGGTGAATTGGGAGCAGACGTTGCAGCAGATCGCGCGCGTGGGGCCGCAAACGCTCGGGGTGTCGCTGTTGACGAGCTCGTTCGTGGGGATGGTGTTTACGATTCAGTTTTGTAAGGAGTTCGCGAAGGTTGGGCTGAAGAACGCGATCGGGGGGTTGCTGGGCCTGGCGTTCGCGCGGGAGTTGACGCCGGTGATCTGCGCGATCGTGCTCACGGGAAGAATCGGGAGCTCGATCGCGGCGGAGTTGGGGACGATGCAGGTGACGGAGCAAGTGGACCAGCTCACGGTGCTCGGGACGGATCCCGTGGATTATCTCGTCATCCCGCGCGTCATCGCGTGCGCGGTGTCGCTGCCGATATTGAGCATAATATCTTTCGCGCAGGCGCTCGGAGCGAGCATTTTACTCGCGGATTTGCGTTACGGAGTGTCGCCGAACGTCATCATCGACAGCGCGGCCAAGTATTTGGAACCGAGCGACATCGGCATCATGACCGCGAAATCCATCGCCTTCGGCGCCGTCATCGCGGTGATTTCCTGCGGCTGGGGTACCACCACCACGGGCGGCGCCAAGGGCGTGGGCGAGAGCACCACCGCGAGCGTCGTCATCAGTCTCACCGCCATCTTCGTCGTCGACTTCGTCCTCTCCCTCGTCTTCTTTCAAAAATAGTCCGGCGTCTCGGCGTCATCGATCGAGCCAGTCACCGCCGCGCGCCCGGCATCGCTTGTATTTCATTTAATTTTTCATCGCCGTCTCGCCGTCGCGAACCGCGCGTCGCCGTCGTCTCGCCGTCTCGCCGTCTCGTCCCGCACACGCCGCCGCGACGATGTCCTCGTCGCCGCCTTGTCGCCATTTCCTCCGCGGGGCGTGTCGCTACGGCGACGCGTGTAAATTCGCCCACGCCGCGCGCGACGCCGACGCCGCGCGCGCGCCTCGCTCGAGGTCGCGCAAAACGCGCCGAAAAGACTCGCGGCAAAAAGTGAAACGGTTTCGCGAGTGGCTCGCGCGCGAGTTCGCCGACGCGCTCGACGGCGGCGTCGTCCTGGACGTCGCCGGCGGCAAGGGCGTCCTGGCGTTCGATCTCATGAACTCGACGAACGCGGCGGAGGTGTGGGTGATCGATCCGCGCGCGATGCGCCTGGGAAGGCTCAGGCGCAGGTTCGCGCTGGGATTTCATCTGCGCGAACGCGAACGCGACGCCGCGACGATACGCGTGCGAGAACCGAAGCACTTGCGAGTGTATTGGTCGCGGGAGGTGTACGCGCGAGAGGACGCGGCGTGGGAAGCGAGAGTGCGAGCGTCGAACGTCGCGGCGCGAGCGAGCAGGTGGTGCGTGTCGGGACTCGTCGCGGACGATAGGAGAGACGCTCGATACGAAGACGCGGGGGCGACGGTGCGCGTCGTCGACGGCGCGGTCGATATCGCGCCGTCGACGGATCGTCGAAGCGATGAGGACGACGCCGACGACGACGCCGGCGACGACGCCGACGGTGAAATCGAGTTGGACCAGGACGCCGTCGTCTCCGCGCTCGACGACGTCCTCCGTCGAGTCTCCATCGTCGTCGCCATGCATCCCGACCAAGCCACGGACGCGGCGGTCGATTTCGCCCTCGAGCGCAATCTTCCCTTCGCCGTCGTTCCGTGTTGCGTGTACGCGAAAGAGTTCGGCAAACGCCGGCTCGCCGACGGCTCCCGCGTCACCACGCACGCGCACTTGGTCGACCATCTCGTGCAGAAAGCCGGTCTGACCGACGTGCGCGTCGCCGAGCTTCCCTTTCCCGGGAAAAACGTGGTCGTCTACGGCACGGGTCGACGCGCGTCGACGTGCGTCGCCGTCCAGACGCCGCAGCGCGGAGGCGTAGGAGAATAGGAGAATAGGAGAATAGGAGAATAGGAGAATAGGAACAGACACTCGCGTCGACCGCACTCTCTCGCGCGCACCATGCGCGCGCGTTCGCTCCCGAGCGCGCGCGCGACGCGCGTCGCGTCTCGCGCGACCGCATCGCGCGCGCCGCCGTCTCTCTCTCTCTCGCGCGCGCCGCGCGCGCGCTCGGGACGCTTTCGACGTCATCCACCGTCCCGACCGCCGCGCGCGCTCCCCGACGCCGACGTCGCCCCGGTCGAGGCGTGGCAGCTGTGGTTCGGATTCATCGCCGGCGTCAGCCCGTTCGCGATCGCGGCGTACGAATTCGGGAAGCGCGTGCTCATCCAGCGCCGGTGCGCGCTCTGCGCGGGCTCGGGCCTCGTCGAAGTCGAGCGCTCGCGAGGCGCGCGGTTGGTCAAATGCACCGCGTGCGGCGGATTCCTGCCGTGGCAGTCGTGGGAGAGGTTTCTGAGCAGCGAAGCGGGGAACGGGGGCGTGGTGCGCGCGCCGAAGGGGCAGACGTCGGCGTTTTATAGCGTGGAAAAGGCGACGGCGGCGAGCCGGGAGATGGCGGCGCGACGCGCGCGAGACGGCGAGGCGTCGAGCGATCGCGACGGCGACGACGACGCGGGATTAGGGTAGAAATAATGTATGCGACGCACGCGCTCGAACGTCGGACGTTTCGCGGCGTCCGCGCCGTTGAATCGTCGCCGCCGCGAACCGTCGTCGTCGTCGCCGCGCCGCGCGCTCGACGCCGCACTCGCCGACGCCATGCTTCGCGCCGCGCTCTCGAGCGCTCGCGCCTGCGCGTCGTCGCGCAGAGCGCGCGTTCGCGCGCGCGTTCGTCGCGCGCGCGCGCGCGTTCTCACCGTCGCGGCGTCGCCCGAAGCGCCGCCGCCGGTTCCAGACGTCCGCGCCTTCGACGCCGCGCCGCTCGACGTCGACGCCCTGGACGCGTTCCCTCGCCTCTCGAGCGGCAAGTACGCGCTCAAGGGCATGCGACGCGCCGAACTCGCGGATTGGCTCGCGCACGTCGGGGAGAAACGGTCGAGGGCGGACTCGGTGTTCAGAGCCATGTATCGCGAGCTCGGCGGCGACGCCGACGCGAGCGAGGCGTTCGGCGATAAATTTAAAGCGCGTCTGGAGGTTTTGGGAAGCTTCGACGGCGATTTGGAGCTGAGCGATACGAGATTAGCGACGGATGGCACGCGGAAGGTGACGTATAACCTGCGAGGGAGCGGGGGCGGGACGGTGGAGAGCGTGTTGATTCCGGCGCTGACGGAGCGAGGTCGAACGACGGTGTGCGTGAGTTCGCAGCTCGGGTGCGCGATGAATTGCCAGTTTTGTTACACGGCGAAAATGGGGTTGAGGAAAAATCTCAGCGCGGCGCAGATCGTGGAGCAGGTCGTGCAGGCGAGACGGATGGTGGGCGCGAGCGAGGTGTCGAACGTAGTCTTTATGGGCATGGGGGAGCCGCTGCACAACGTCGATGAGGTGTTAAAGGCGGTATCAATCTTGTTGGATCCCAAAGGATTGGGGTTTTCGCGTAACAAAGTCACCGTGAGCACGTCTGGGTTGGTTCCACAGATGGAGCGATTTTTACGCGAGAGTGAGGCGTCGTTGGCCGTGTCGCTCAACGCCACGACGGATTACATTCGCAACTGGATCATGCCCATCAATCGCAAATACAACCTCGAAATGCTTCTTGGATTGCTCCGTCGCGAGTTTCCGCGCCAATCTCTCGGTAGGCACCAAAGACAGGTATTTTTCGAGTACATCATGCTCGAAGGCGTGAACGACAGCGACGAGGACGCGGATCGATTGGTCGAAATCGCTCGCGACATTCCGTGCAAAATCAATCTCATTTATTTCAACACGCACGACGGTTCGGAGTTCAAGTGCAGCGATCAAGAGCGAATCAACGCTTTTCGCCAGCGCGTCAGCGATGCGGGCGTGACGTGCACGATTCGACAGTCTCGAGGGGACGAAGAGATGTCGGCGTGCGGACAGCTCGGCAAGCCGGACGACGAGGCAAACTGGAAACCTCCGCCGCCTCGCATGCGAGACCCGCGCACGCGCGCGCAGCGCTTGTGATCACGATGTTAACGCCGCATACATGCTTATACGATATAGTTACAAGGTTTGTACCGTACTTATTTTTATGTAATTTTACTCCTTCCCGAACAATCCGCCTTGCTCAAACTCTCTCTGACTCGCGTTGCGAAGCAGACGCGCTGCCTCCACCTGGTCGTTCGCTTCCGCGAGCTCCAGCGCGGTGCCGCTCGCCGAGCGAAGAATGTTACTCTCCGACGCGCTGTGTCGAATGTTCGCACCGCTCTCGAGAAGCGCGCTCAGGGAAGAACTCGACCCGTTCGCCGCCGCCACGTGCAGCGCCGAGTACCCGCCTCGCATCTCCCCGTTCACCGCCGCCCCGAGTCGAACCAGCAGCTTCACCATCGCCCCGTGTCCACTGTGCGACGCCACGTGCAGCGCCGTGCATCCGTGCGCGTTCTTCGCCTCCAAATTCGCCCCCTTCCACTCCCCCAAAACCTCCGCCGCGTCCAGCGCGTTCGCGCGCGCCGCCTCGTGCAGCGCCGTGTCCCCCTGTTCGTCCTTCCCGTTCACGTCCGCCCCTCGCTCGAGCAATAATCGACACACCACCGCGTGTCCCCACTGCGCCGCCGTCATGAGCGCCGTCGCGCCTCGCTCGTCCCGTTCGTCCACCGCCGCGCCCGCGACGAGGAGCGCCCTCGCCGCGTCCGCCTCCCCGTCCTCGCACGCCGCGTGCAGCGGCGTGTGCAGGTCGTGCTTCGGTCCGTGTCGCGAGAAATCATCCAGCTCGCGTCGCAGCGCGCTCGCCGCGCGCGCCGCGCGCTCGCGCTCGCCGCGCATCGCCGCCGCGTGCCGACGCAGCGCCGCCTCGCTCAATCTCGGACTCGGCGGCCGCTCGTCGCGCATCGCGCGCCCGCGTCGACGCCGATACCCGCGTCGTCTCCGGGCGCGTCGACGACGCGCGCTGATGCGCGTCGCGATAGCGTCGCGGTGTCGCGATGTCGATCCGCGGCGAACGCGGTCGCCATTCGTCGACGATGCGCGCGTCGCGATAGCGCCGCGCCATGGGCGTCCGCGACCTGTGGCGGCTGCTCGAACCGAGCGGTCGTCGCGCGGACGCCGAAAGCGTGCGAGGGAAGCGCGTGGCCGTCGACGCGTCCATCTGGCTGAACCAATTCATCAAGGCGACGCGCGACGAAGACGGCGACGTCGCGGCGCGCGCGCACGTCGCCGGGTTCTTTCGCAGGATCGCGCGGTTGCTGCGTCACGGCGCGCGACCGGTGTTCGTGTTCGACGGGGCGACGCCGGCGCTGAAGAGGCGGACGACGGCGACGCGACGACGCGCGCGGGAGCGGAGCGCGGCGAAGGTGCGCGTGGCGGCGGAGAAGGTTTTGTTGAACGAACTGAAGCGACGGGCGCTGGTGGCGGCGGCGAACGGCGGGGGGGTGGGAAATGGAGGGGCGGTGGCGATCGCGGCGCGCGATGGGGACGATGGAGACGACGGCGACGCGCGGGATTCGGAGGAGGCGGAGGAGGAGGAGGAGGAGGAGGAGGAGGAGTTGGACGTGTTCGTGCCGGACGGCGAATCGATCGATCCCGAGGTGCTCGGCGCGCTGCCGCCGTCGGTGCGAATGGAGGTCGTGATGCGAATGCGGGATAAGCGCGTGGCGGATAATCGAGAGCATTTCGCCGCGGCTTCGGGAAAGATGCAAGATTTCAGCGCGTTGCAGTTGGAGACGTATCTTAAAGGGACGAAATTGAAGCGAGAGATCGATCGCGTGATGCAGAAATCGGATTTGAACGATCCGATGACGTCCAAACGCGTCGCGGCGCAGGATAATCGCGATTTTATATTTGCCGGACCATCTTCGTCGAATCGAACGACTTCGAGCGGAGCGCTGGCGCTCGCGCCGCCGCAGCCGCCGCCGTCGACGTCGGGGGTGTTAGGTTTGACGACGGGTACGTTTGCGTCGGATCAACTCGCTGGGGTGCGAACGGGGCGACGTGGTCGCGCGCCGACGGCGCTCGTCGCGCCGCAAGAACGATTTTTAGTGACGAACCTTCACCCGACGCTTCCGACGCCATCAGTCGCCAAATCCGTCGCGGAGACGCCCATCGTGTTGAGCGAAGAGCCATCGACGTTGGATTTGCAAATCTCATTCACCACGGAAAATATCAAAGCTGCGGCGAAAGACCCGTTATTCGCGAGCGCGGACGACGCCACGGCGGCCGATGAAGACGAAGACGACATCGTCGCCGTTGCCGACGCCGACGAGGAATGGGAAGACGTGGAAGACGACGTCAAACCGTCGCCCGCGAAACTCGCGCTTGCCGCGCCGTCACCGCTAGCCCGTCATGACGATGACGTTATGGATTTGAGTGAAGACGCTGACGACGCCGATGATGAGTCACACGGCGATGGAACCGCGTTGAAACGCAAGAGCGTGTACTCTCTCAGCCACGGTTTTCTCAAAGGGCGAAGCTTGGGTGGATGGGACGCCGACGAAGAAGAGGCTGCTGTGCGAGCCGCGGCGGAGGCTGAAACAGAAGCAGACGTCGACGCCGCAATAGCCATCGGTGTGCGAGGAGATGAAGAAGCGTTAGCGCCGTTGAATCACGACGACGAGAGTGAGCAGTTGCAAAGGGCCATCGCGATGAGCGTCGCTACGGCGCGCGAGGAAGAGTCGCCGACCAAGGCAGCCGCAGACGGTGTGGAAGTTGAAGCACAATTAGAAACGAACGAGAGTGAAGACGAAAACAACAATGATGATGATGACAAAGATGACGACGGGTTGAAAGCAGCGATAGCGATGAGTTTGGCCAAGCACGTCGACGATTCTTTGAAACAGTCGGATGATTCTAAAGAAGTAGACGTCGTCGAGATTGAAGAAACGAAGCAAGAAGAAGAAATCGATTCGGAAGAAGAGCAGTGGATCGAGGCGGCGCGCGAAGCTGAACGCATCGCCGAGCGCGCCCGAGTGGAACGTCTAATTTGCGAAGCAGAGGAAGAGCAAGAGCGTCTGAAGCATGAGATTCGTCAAGCCAAGAAAGGTGCCGAACACGTCACGGATGAGATGTACCGAGACGTCCAAGAACTGCTCACGCTTTTCGGAATTCCTTACATCATCGCGCCGCAAGAAGCTGAAGCGCAGTGCGCGTATCTCAACCAGCACAAGCTTGTCGACGCCGTCATCACGGACGATAGCGATGTCTTTCTGTTTGGCGCATCGCACGTGTACAGAAACTTTTTCTCGGAGAAAAAATACTGCGAAGTCTACACCGCAGATCGTATCAAGAGAGAACTAGGACTCGATCGAGATCGTTTCATTCAACTCGCGCTCTTGCTCGGGAGCGATTACACCGAAGGCGTCGGCGGCGTCGGCATCGTGAACGCGCTCGAAATCGTCAGCGTGTTTAAAGGAAACGTTATGGATGCGAGTAAAGCGTTCAGAGAGTGGATTGATATGGAAGAACTCACCATGGTTCCCGAACGCTTGCTTCCTTCGCCGTCGAAAACGTCCGCGGAGAGCGCGACGGACGACGCGATCACCGCCGCCTTCAAAGAGAAACATCGCTCGCTGAAAAAGAGTTGGGAAGTTCCCGCGAATTACCCATCCCTAGAAGTCGTCAAAGCGTACCAGTATCCGTCAGTCGATCAAAGCGAAGAAACTTTCGAGTGGGGAAAGCCTGACTTGGACATGCTTCGCTTGTTTTGCATCAAGACGTTGTCGTGGACGCGAGACGCGGCGGATCAAATTTTGCTCCCGATGATGAAATCGTGGTCGAAACGCGACGACCAGCGTCGCATCGATAGCTTCTTCGAAACTTCTCACGCCGTGAGCTCGCGAGTGGCGAAATTCCGCTCGAAACGTCTCGGAGACGCGGTGAAAAATCTCACCAACGCCTCGGGATCCGAAGTCGCGGCGATGATTCTCAAGAGAACTCGCGAGGAGGCGTTGGGAGACGTCATCGTGGATTACGACGATGGTCAGCACGACAACGCGGTTTCCGACCCGGAACCTAAACTCGACGACGGCGACGACGCCGATTTCGCTGACTTGGACTTGTCGCAGTATTCGAGCGACCGCGTCGCTTCGCCGTCGCCGAAGAAGCCAAAGAACCGCGCGACCGCGAAACCCAAACCCCGAGCAAAGCCCAAGCCCGAGCCCAAGCCCGAGCCCAAAACCACGTCACCCCGCGCGTCCGCGCGATCGAATCGAAACGTCGACAAAAATTAGCTCTCGACGCCGCTAGCTCGGCGTCTGAAAAATCGCAAACAAAAAATTCGCGCTCTCTTTACAACCTCCCGCGCCCGCCTACCCGCTCGCCGCGAGCACCGCGGACATCGCTATGAATCCAAATATCAACCCATACGTCACGTAATCCACCGCGCTCTTCGCCTTGCTCGCGCTCCCGAACATTCGCGATTCGTTCAGCGAGTTCACCACGCCGTCGCCCTTCGGCCCCTGAAACATGATGAGCGCCACCGTCGCCGCGCCGACGACCGCGCGCGCCGTCTCCAGCCCTCCCGCGAGCTGCGACGTCGCGATCTCCATCGCCTCGCCCGTCGGCACCGCGCGCGTCTCCCATCGTCGTCGCGTCGTCGTCGTCGTCGCGCGCGAAACCCCGACCGCGCGTCGTCGTCGCGTCGCGTCGCGCTCGCGCGCGCGCCCGCGCCCGCGCGCCGTCGTCGTCGTCGCCATCGTCGCGCGCGTCGTCGCCATCGTCGCGCGCGCTCGGTCCCGCGCCGCGCGTCGCGATGCGGCGACGACGACGTCGATTCGACCCGTCCCGCCGCGATCGCGATTCGCCGCACTGCGCGTCGCCGACGCGCCCGCGCACGTCCGACTCGCGCGCAGACGCGCGCGATGCTCGCCTCCGTCGCGCCCGCGCGCGCGTCGCGCGTCGCGATCGTCGCGCGCGTCGACGCGCGCCGCCGAAGATGCGCCGCACCGCGCGGACGAATCGTCGCGGCGAAGCGCGACGACGACGCCGACGGCGCGTCGAGCGCGCCGAAGGGGTTCCCGCTGAAGGGATCGTCCTCGCCCGGCGGCTCGCGCGGACCCGGGGCGGCGCCGCTGCGCATGGAGACGACGGAGCAGAGAAAGTTTGGGTACGGCGGCGACGGGCAACCGCCGCGCGACGACGACGACGACGAGGAGGCGTGGGACGACGGATGGAATCCCGGCGACGAGGGACAACCGAGCGCGTGGGGGTTGGTAATTCTGTTGGTCATCGGATCGTGGGCGCTGTGGGAGTATAAACGACCGGGAGGGTCGCTGAACCCGGAGACGAAGCGAAGGAAGCAGCGCGCGAGGTACGAGCGCGCGTTCAAGGCCAAGTACGGGTACCTGCCGGGCGAACGACCGCCGTCGACGGGCGCGACGGGGTCGATCTCGGGATTGGATTGATCGCGGTTTTGAATCGTCGACGACTCGGACGGCGTCGATTCGATTCGATTCGATTCGATTCGATTCGATTCGATTCCGTTCCGTTCGGCGCTCGCGACTCGACTCGGGCAATTTTAAACCATCTCCGCGAGTCTCGATCGACGCGTCTCGCGTCGCGCGACGAATGAAATCGTGTTTTCCCATCGTCATCGCTCGACCCGCGCGTTCGCTCGCGTCGTCGCGGTCGCCGTCGCCGTCGTTCGCTCCGCTCGCGTCTCGCCTCGCCTCGCGTTCGCGCCACAGCTCGGCGCGCGATCGATCGATCGATCGATACATGTTCCCGACGAGCGTGCGCAAACCATCGCCCGGACCCGCGCCCGACGCGAGCGAAAGCGACGAGCGCGCGGCGTCTCCCGCGCCGTCGGAACCGAGCGCGCGGACGTCGGACGACGAGCGCGTCGAGCGCGACTACGACGAGGGCGCGGCGGAATCGGCGCGAGAAAAGTACCGACTTCAGGGCAAAGCCGGGTGCGATCGCGTCCTCGAAGCGCTGCGACGGGAGAAAGAGAGCGTGAAAGAGACGCGACAGTACCTGTTCGGACGGTTGTTGAACCTGCAGCTCGAAGAGGCGGTGCTGCGGGATCATCTGAACGCGACGGTGAACGCGGCGAGCGATGCCGCGAGGGAGGGAAACGGGGGATCGGGACGTGAAGTGGAAGCGAGGGAAACGCAGAGCGGCGCTGAAACATAAGAGACCCGAACAATTGGTGGAGTCGCTGATTCGGGAGTTCGGCGTGGTGCGAGGGACGCGCGCGAGGGGGCAGGTTTGGATCGGGGCGACGCGGCGGTTGGGGTATCTGTTGGAGCAGACGTGTTTGGGGCGAAGAGCGCGCGCGGGGACGGAGATTGGCGTGCCGTTGACGCCGAATGGGGCCGGAAACGAACTCGTGATACGAGTCTGCTGCGAGGATGCGTATTACATGTGCGCGTTTTTGCGGTGTTTAGTGGTGAGCGAGGACGGGGACGAAGACGCGGCGCGGGAAATTCGGCTCGGGTTAGGGACGCGGGAGATGGACTGCGAGACGCTTTGGCGCGTGTTTCGACGCGATTGTGGGCACGCGTTCGCATTGAAGTGCGCGGCGACGGTGCACTTCAGACTCACGGGTTGGTTACCGCGCAGCGGATTACAATACGGTGCAGATTTCGTGTTATACCAGCGTCACCCGTCGCTCGTGCACAGCGACTCCACCGTAGTGCTGGTGCCCGACGCCGCCGCGCGTAGGAGCTTTCAAATCGACGACGACGACGCGCCCCATCGCGGCGTCGCGCTCGACAACGGCTGGCCCGACTGGCCCGATTTGCAGGCTACGTCAAGATTGGCCGTGCAGGTGAGCAAGAAATTCATCGAGGCGCACATCTCGGCGCCGAAAAACGTAAATTGGAACGAGCCGTCGTGCTTACAGCACATTTACGTCAACGAGATTGAAGTCTCGCGATTCAATACGAAAAAACACTTGGAGAATTACCAAGGAGATTAGAGAATGTGTACATCAGTTACAAACTTGTTGAATAAAAGAAAATGATCAATTCATCCATCGACGGTCACCGTTTCGTCGACTTTCGAAAAATTTTTATAAAACGCCGTGAAGTGTTTGAAACAGATATCGATGTCTTCCGTGCCGCACATCTCGCGCACGGAGTGCATGCTTAGTTGAGGGATACCCACGTCTACGGTGCGGATGCCGACGCCGGCGGCGATGATCGGACCGATTGTGGAACCACATCCCATGTCGTTGCGCACCACAAAGTCTTGCGTCGGAACGTTTTCCATCTTGGCGCACTCACGAAACAAGTAAGACGTCACCGCTGTCGTCGCGTATCGCTGGTTGGCGTTGTGCTTCACCACCATGCCCTTGTGCATCTTTGGTTGATGATTATCTTCGTGCTTATCCATATAATTCGGGTGCAACGCGTGCGCCATGTCGGCGCTGACGAGGAAAGAGTTGCGCACGGTGCGTTCGACGAGACCTTCGCCGCCTTGGTTCGGCGCCGCCTTACTAAGCGCCGACGCCGCGCGTTTGATGGATTCAAACATCATCGGTGATCCGCCGCCATAAAATGACGAGCTTCCAACCTCCTCGTTGTCGAACAGCGCCACCATTTGCACGCCGGTTTGCTCGGCGAGCGCCGCCGCGCTCGTGGCTTCGATTAAAGCCCGAACGCCGCAATAGCTCGACGCCAAGTTGTCCAATCGTCCCGAAAAAATAAACTCGCGCGCCGCGCCACCGATGACGGATGGCTGCGTGTCACAAACATTCAGTTCAAAGTCAGCGATATCGCCTGGTGCGCACCCGAGCTCTTCCGCGAGAACGGCGAGCAAAAGAGCGTGATGGGCGCCGCCGTCGTTGGCCACCTTTTCCTCGAGTTCGCCTTTTATCGCGGTGGCAAGAATCGGCGCAAAATTCGTCTCCGTGTTCGGTTTGAACCCATTCGTCGAGATTTCACGATCAAGATGAATCGCGAGCGTGGGAATGCGAATGATCGGTCGATCGATGCGCACCAACTCGTGCGCCAACTTTCCGTCTCGTTTGACGAGCACTCGCCCCGCGACGCTCAAATCGCGGTCGAACCACGTGTGCCACAACCCCCCGCCATACGTCTGCACGCCCACTTGCATGAAACCACCTTTTTTAATTTTTGACACCGGTTTCAACTTCGGGCACGGCGAATCGGTGTGCGCGGCGACAACGTTGAACCCGTTACCCGGTTCGTACGCCCCGCCCACGGCGAACGCCACCAACGCGCTTTGGTTTCGCGTCACGTAATACTTTCCATTTCTCTTCAGATCCCCCCACTCTACGCTTTCACTGATCTTGGAGTATCCTGCAGCTTCTAAAAGCTTCACCGACGCCTCCGTGGCGTGATGCGCCGTCCACGAATCGTTCAAAAAGTCAACCAAATCGTTCGCCACGCTCGCCGCCGCGCCGCCGTTCACCGTCCCGAACCTTCGAATGTCCCGTCGGTCGTCTCGGCGTCCGCGCGCGTCGCTCTCACGCGCGAGTCGCGCGTTTATGCGCGGTGCGGCGCCACTGAACGCGCACTCGGGCGCGCGCATCGCGCGCACGCGGCACGAAGTCGCGCTGCGCGTCGAGGTTTGTTGGGCGACTCGCGGCGACGCCGACGCGCCGTGCGTCGCCGACGCGCGTCGCGCGCGCGCGTCGACGGCGTGTCGGTGCATGACGTATCTCGTGACGCGCGTGGCGATGCGCGCAGGAGGCATCGCGCGCGAGCGGTTCGGTGAGGCGTCGTCCAATGGCGCAACGCGCGGGAGGGTTGGTTGGCGACAGTCGAAGAGACAGAATATCGTCTGTACAACGGAAACAAAACTAAGTAAACTACAAGGTGAATGCAAGAAAATTAAGACACGTGTTCTCGAGCCTTGGTGTCGCCGTCGGAGGATAAGAAGATAATGTCGCCGTCTTTTAACTTTGTGGACGGCGGCACCATGACCATGTTTACGTTGACGCGCGCGTCGGCGTCGGCGGAAGACGCGGCTTCTGCACGAATTTCCGCCACGGTTGACCCGCGTCGGACGCTGCGAACTTCGGGTAAATCATCTTTCCAAGTGATGACCATGACGCCGTCGTTGTTGAGATCGACATTGGGAAGTTTGGCGGACGGGTTCTTCAGCGCAACTTCGGCTTCGAATTTCGCGGCTTCTTCGGTTTGGAAGATGCCTTTGCTCGGCTTGGGAGTGGTGCGCGTTCCAGCCATGAGGATATTGAGCGCCGGCGCTTCTTCTTCGCCACGACGCCAGCGCTCTTCGCGGGCGAGCTGAGTTTGTTTCGCGCGGGCGATGCGCTTGCGCTTTTCAATCTCTGCGGCGGTGGCGGACCAGTTGCTCAGCAAGGTTTCCTTGTCCTCGCCAGAGGCGTCGTCGCCGTCGATGGATTCGTTCAAAAGCTCTCCCGCGACGGTTTGAAGCTGACGAATCCGCATATCGATGTCATCGTCGTCGAGCGACGACAAATCGTCGTCAGAATCATTTGCATCATCTGCGCCCTCGATGACAATTTCCGCCGTCACGCGCGTCTTGTGCCCGAGGTTGTCGACGCGATGCCAGCGCTGGTCGACGCAATAGCAAAACTCAGAGATGAAAAATTCGCTCGTGCCTTGACGGGCGCTGGTCAAACCGGACGCAATGACCTCTTTCATGAGCGCTTCGTGATGTTTATCAGCCATCCAAGCCGCGACGTCACTCCACTCACTACGCATCGGTTCGGCGACGAGCATGCGCGAGCCATTGGCGTCGATGACGACGCCACAACTTCGGCGCCCGCTTGACACGAGTTGTACGCCACCGCCGACCGAAGGGGTTTCGTCCGTGTGTGACGCATCTTGATACGACTTCGAAGCGAACTTGGGCTTCCCTTTGTACATCCATTGGGCAGCGACACCAAACTCAGCGGCGTCGTGCATCGAACGCGTGCGCACTTGCACCTCGAGAGGTGCGCCGTCGGGTCCACCGATGGCGGTGTGAAGCGACCTATACCCGGTTTTCTTGGCGTTGGTGATGTAATCGTCATACTCTCCTTCGATTGGGCGATACATCTTGTGAATCAAGTCGAGAAGCGCGTAGCATGCGTCGATTTCTCGTTCTGTGCCTCGCTCAGACGTGCTCGCGTCACCGACGACGATGCGCATCGCGCGCGTGTCGCACACGCGTTCGAATGGTAAATTCTTGCGCTTCATCTTCATGTACGTGCTGTACGCGCTCTTTAGCCGCGAAGACACCGAGATGTTCAAATCGCTTTGAGTCGTATAGCCATCCATGAGAAGTTCGCTCCACAATCGACCGCGAATCGCGTCCAGAGTGCTCAGCGACGCGGCGATGCTCCCAGGTAGCGCGGTCAATCCTTCGACTTGCAACGAATCACCCTCGCGAGTAGACAACCAATCGAAAGAAGGTATACTCTCGATGCGATGCTTCACATCTAACTGCCAAGGCGCATATCGGTCGTCATCGTGTGACCCGCTTCCGTCAAACGAGTCGCTCTCCGTTTCCTCCTTGGCGCCGAAAAACGACACAGCGTCCAAACCAAAAAACGAACTCGGAGACGATTCCGTTTGCCCCGTCTGCTTTGACTTCGAGCTCGATCGCGCGCGGCCACTCATGTCTTTCGCGCGCGGTTTCCAAGCCTTCGATCGCGCCGTCATGATGCCGTCGAAATTCTCCGGGTCGAGCACGGCGAAGCACAAATCCTCGAGCTCTGATTTGATGGCCCACATCCCGAGCTTTTCGGCGAGCGAGCACCACACGCGAAGCGTTTCGTTGGCGATGTCCATCGCCTTTTCCTCGCTTGATATCGCGTATATCGTTCGCATGTTGTGCAAACGGTCGGCGATTTTAATCAAAAACACCCGCGGGTCGCGAACGATGAGCAACAAAATCTTGCGCAGCTGAGTCAAATCTTCCTCGCTCAGCTTCGCCTTGACTTCGACGTCGTCGACGTCTCGTCGTCGGCGACGCATGACTTCGTTCATCTGACCCACGCGTGAGACCTGAATCACCAAATTATACACCCGCGTCCCGAACGTCGCCTTGAGCGTCTCATCCGTGCACGCCGTGTCGTCCAACACGTCGTGCAACAAGCACGCGCACACGGCGTCTCGACTTCTCGACCCATTCCCGGGTAAATTCGCCGCTAAAATCTTCGCTGACTCCACGCAATGCTTGGCGTACGAGTCCCCATTCTTTCTGCGCTGCCCGCGGTGCCAAGACGCGGCGAAAGCCAGCGCGCGCTTCACCTCGGGTTCTTGGAAAATCGCGTATCGCGACACGTCGACGCCGTGCAACGTCTTCCCGTCAAAGTCCCGCGACTCCCCCACCCAAGACGCATCCGCGCTCTCCGCTCGCGCCGACGCCCATCCACCCCTATTACTCGCATCATCGCTCGCATCGCTCCCGAACACTCGCCCCTTCCACGCGCGCTCCCACATAAACGCCGTCGCCCCCACGCACGCCGAAGTCACGAAACTCGCCAAAAACGCGTCGTTGAATTCCCCGAGCTCCGTCGCCCGCTGACTCATCCGCACGAAAAAATCCGGCGCCTCGGGCGGTAAAACCCGCGTCCGCGTCTTCTCCGCGCGCCGTCGCGCCCCCCGCTCCCCCTTTCCGCCCGCGCGCGTCGCGAACGCGCGTCCCGGTCGTCCATCTTTCGCACGCGCGCGCGCCTTCCCTCGCGCGCGTCGCGCGAGACGAGCGCCCGTCTCGCGTCCCGGTCGTCCCGC
>Ga0181595_10003150_pt1 | contig 15975 bp, 7 predicted proteins | sample 041ome_7_FD_145604 | JGI IMG/M metagenome (GOLD analysis project Ga0181595, IMG submission 145604) | Coastal salt marsh microbial communities from the Groves Creek Marsh, Skidaway Island, Georgia - 041401AS metaG (spades assembly) | ecosystem: Environmental > Aquatic > Marine > Intertidal zone >...
CTCCTTCTGCCGACGATCCTTTGAGAGAAGATCGAGAAGCAGAAGTGGACGCATCATCGGTAGTTTGCCTCGTGTTCGTCGCGTCGCGAAGCATCATCAAATCGTGGTTGCTGCTTTTTTTTTTTTCAAAAATTTCCCCAGCCGGCACGAAACGGGAGGCGCACTTTTGTGTGGAGCACTCGCCCGTTTTGCCCCCCCAAAAAAATCAAGAAAATCTTCCCACTCACTCACTCACCCGCTTTTTCCCAAAACGCTGCCGCACACATCATCATCAAATCAAATCATTCGCACAACGAAAGAAAAAAAAAACGCCTGAATTTAAAATCGCGGGAAAAGCAAAAGAAACACGTCTTCTTCTTCTTCCGCACGCGCGCGCGAGAGAGCACACCGAAAGCACACTCACACGCACGTACGCGCGTTATCGTGAAGGACTAGCAGATGGTATCCTTCAACGAGCACTCGTCCTCTCGCGATGACGAGGAATATTTTGATCACCGTCCCCACGACAACGAGGAAACGTTCGCATGGCAGGAAAAACTGCGAGAAGGCGATCCCTGGAAAACGGTGAAAGATATCAAAGGGGATTTACACTATCGAGTGTTGTCTATTCCTAGAAACGCGACTCCGAAGGAGATTAAGGTGGCGTATAGGCAAAAAGCGCGCGAGCATCATCCGGACAAAGGTGGTTGCAGCGAAACGTTCGATAAGGTGCAAAAAGCGTTCGAGACGTTGTCCTGTCCAAAGAAACGCGAGCAGTACGACAAGTTACAACACGTGACGCAATATCGGTACATACCTGGCGTGACGCAAAGAGCGGTCGGAGGCGAGGATTTACTTTTGGACGACATCGCTCGCTTGGGATTAGAGACTGACGCGAGCACGCAGTTGGTGGTGTTGTGCGAGGTGTGTGGAAGGCCGTCTACGAGAGTGTGCATGTGCTCGCTGTATTATTGCGATTTTTGTGAGCGCAAGCAACACTGGAAAGGAGAGTTTGGTTTGCACTGGCCCGTGACGCAGAGCGATCGTTTGAAGGTGGATTTGGCAAAGAAACAGCTGGAGGAGAAGAAAAAAGAAGACGCGAGGAGGTACGAGCTGGAAGATCCAAACTTTAGAGATCCAGGATCTTTGAAAGAGATACGCGAATTCAAAGAACATGCGGCGGAGATTTACAACAGCGCGAGGAAACGGGATCACACGAGGGTGTTCGATATGCGTTTGGCGAGATATTATATGTGGGCACAGACGACGCGTCACGTATACATCGCGATCATGTTACCGACTGGCTATAAAGACAAGGAGCTGCACATGGAATTCAGAGGACAAGTGCTATTGGTTCAGAGCGAAGACTCGCCTCCGGTAGTTGAAAGACAGATCGCATTTCATCCGTCACACGAGTTTCCGGTGCAAACCATGCAAACAGAAGATAAAAGATTTTTTGTGCTCTCTATTCCAAAACGCAACATGGGAGAAGACATCAAACAGTGCTTTGACGGTGATCCGGACTACGCGCGTTGCGTGCAACCACCGTATACTTTGCACGAATCAAATACTGAAGTCATCATGGAATTTGAACTTCCATTTTGGATCGACGAGGAAGACGTTTGCGTGGATATTACGAAACGCTCCGTTCGCGTTCGCGTGACGAATGAAATCGATACCATCCGTCATTTCTGGTGGAAAACGGGAGGGCACGAAGAGTTGTGCAAGAACTGGCAAGCAATCGTTCCCGAAGAGTGCGCGTGGTCTTTAGACGACGAAAGCATAAACTCAAGGGGCGAAAAATGTCGCGTATTGATGATTTGCTTCGCAAAGCCTTCGCCGGATCAAGAAGAGAGAGAATACAAGAAGAACTTGCGCCAAGATAACAGGTTCGCACTTGCAAAATGGGTCGAGACTCCGACAACTCAAGAGACCGGCGTTCGATTCTTTATCGAGGACGAAGACGATTTCGATTTCGAGTCGTTACTCATATCCATGGTGTTTATGGAAACCGGCTCCTCTTTTGTCCCGGCAAAACCGGAGCACGCATATCGCGAACCATTCGATACCTCAAAAACAATAAGCGACGTGAACTTACTCCCGAAAAGAGTGAAAACTGTACTCGAAAAGTTGCTGGACGGAGCAGAAGCTTTCGAGAAGAAGAACGAAGAAGGAGGAGGAGTAGGAGGAGGAGGAGGAAGAGGAGAAGGAATAAACCTCGAGGCGATTGCAAACGAATAGAAAATTATGACATGGTAACATAACATGAAATTCAACACGCTAACAATGAGTACTACTACATACTAAATGTGACTAATCCTGTTTCGCTAAAAATCCGGAATATCTTCATCCGAAAGCTCCTCTTCATCCTGCCAAAAGTTTCCTTCTGGTTCAGAATCGGAATCACGTTCTTCGAAAAATCTGTGACGATCCGCAATAGCAGTTGAAGATAAAAACCGTTTGTCATCAGTATTACCTACTGATGCTTCTTGATCTAATCCAATGTATGTGTCTGACATAATAAATACCGTGATATCAGCAACATTCATGCCTCGTGGAAAGTTATCAATCTTTAAAACTGCTTCAAAGGTATCTGCAAACTGAGCTCGGCGCATTGCCACGAGTTCACCTGTGTTCCTCTTTTCCCCTAACACGATCCACCAACCTTCATCCTTCTGTTTCGGAAATCGCGGCGCGTACGCCCTTGGCGCGGTTTTACGTCCCGTTTTCTTACCAGAGCGTTTCAGCGATACTTTTATGGATACGTTTCGACGACCATCGCTGCAGTTCACTTTATCCTCCACTAAAGTGGCTTTCACGTCCAACAGCGGGAGGTTTGCACAGACCTGAAAAATCGCCTCACTTTTTGATTTCGAGAGACCACACTTTGACATCGCTTCAAAGAACGCAGTCTTGCGGTGAACAGCCAGAAACACGAGCTGCGGAAGACACGTTATCTTTGAAAAGCGTTCCAATTTGGAAACTTCCACTTCGCTAATTTTTGGCAAGAGTAGTAAGGAGTTGTCGTAGATGGAGAGCCCTTGAATAATCATTTGCGATAGGTTCATAATCGATAACGCCGTCGATAACCATCCAGCTTCGCTCACTATTTCCGTCATCGCTTGCAAAATTCTTTGCGACTGGTCGAGTACAGACTTGGTATCGGTATGGTAATCCGACATCGGTAAAGGAAGTCGTAGAAAGTGCGCCTGGAAGAGTAACGAAGCCTTGACGTGTGGATCGTCATACGCTCGTCGGTCGACTCGATATCCGCCAGCTTTGAGAACATTTATCGCTAAATCCGAGTTTAACTTATCTTCGTTATGTCGCACCGGAATTTCATCGTATTCTGCAACATCGCACAAAATTGTTAAGACATCTTCTAACGTGTTAGATTTCTTCAAACGTTTGGAGAAAACAGCCATAGTTTTAAAATTCAGGTAATAGAAACTCGCAATTCTGCCGAGCATTAAAGGCTTAATAGAATCATCATCGTCGTTAATAGCAAGACATTTCGCATTAGCGAGCGTATCCATGGTGGTTTCAACCATTTCCGAAAGATATGCGTTCACGGTTTCGTGATTCGTATCCTCGAGGTTATAATACGTTGGATTTTTCATGGCGCGACGGAAGAAATATGTCCACGTTAGGTAATCTACAGCATCTTGCTTCGATTTTATTGCTCCGCCAACAACCTCGGCGTTGAAATGATCCTCCAAACATTCATTAAAGCACGATTCGACTGGAAATGGTTCATACAAAAACTTTTTGTAAAAATTCTTCTTCGGTTCGTGTACGAGAACGACGCAACAGCCACTTTTATCAAACTGCGGACGTCCAGCTCTCCCCATCATCTGCAAAACGTCAGTAATTGGAAAGTCTTGGTAACGTTTGGTTTTTCCATCATAAAACTCCGTTCCTTTAATGACAACCAAATGCGCCGGTAAGTTCACCCCCCAAGCCAGAGTAGATGTGGATACCAATACCTGAATTTTACACTCTGCAAATAACTGCTCTGCGATGCCTCGATCTTCCGGTGACAGACCAGCATGGTGCAAACCGATCCCAAATTGTAAGGTATGCTTCAAAGCTGGATCTTGAATCTTCGCGATTCTTTCTTCCAATTCTTGACTATCGCAATGCACGAAAGCATTCGGATTCTCGTCAGCAGCTGCGTAGGCAATCAAATCGAGCGCCGTCAATCTCGTTTGTCTCCGCGATGAGACAAATACCAACGCCGGTTTCAGAGGCGAGTGCGTCCGAATCGCCGCATACGTGGGTTTATTCATTGAAAGCATGCGAGGACAATAGAACTTTCCCGGAAAACCTTGAATATGGCATTCGAGAGGTACTGGACGAACAGACGGTCGGAAATTGAACAAACCTTTGTCATTCTCGATGCCAAGCCAGTCCCCTAAATCTCGCGCATTTGCCAAAGCTGTCGATAATCCAACAATACGAATTTTCGATTTCGTTCGTGCAGAAATATAATTCATTCTAGACACAATAGCTTCCAAAATTGGTCCTCTATCGGCACCTAAAAGATGAATCTCGTCAATAACGACGAGCTTGACTTTACTTACATAAGATCGAGACTGCCAATTTCGAGAAATACCGTCCCATTTTTCAGGAGTCGCAACTATGATATCCGCACGTAGTAACGCGCGTAAATCCGGTGTATAATCGCCAGTAAGTTCCACCATCTTCTTATTCACGGTTGGGCAGAAATGCTTCTTCCAATCGTCCACGCGCTCGCGAACGAGCGCTTTCAAAGGCGCGATGTAGACAACTTTACTCCCAGGTGGTTCATCTCGAAACATTTTAAGAATCGTAAGTTCCGATGATATGGTCTTCCCCGAACCGGTAGGTGCTCCCAATAGAACGTTGTGGTTCGTATGGTACAAAGTGTGGAACGCTTGCGTTTGAATCGCGTTAAAGTGTGTAAACTTGTTTACATAGAGCGATTCGTACGTCGGATTATTGAGAGCGGACCTTGGAAGCGGATCCAAATCGAGTAACTCTGTGTTTGGAGGCGGTTCCGTCGGCAAAACAATGTCCTCTAAATCGAGTTCTAAAAACGATTCGCATCCCAACCAATACAAATGCGTCGCCCTTAAAAAGTATTGAGGCGGTCTTGGATCGAAAATTGGAATGGTGAACGCCAACGTCAGTCTGCCTTCTTTGTATTGCTTTTTACTCAAAGTGAAAGTTTCCGTGTGATAAATGTGCTCATTCACGGGATCTTCCACCCAAATCAACCATTGCTGCGTTTGTCCGTGAACTTCATCTCTCCACATAAACTCAGGCGTTAGAGTTGCAGAAACTCGGAGCACAGAACGTGTTATTGGTCGAACTACAGCTTCAAGGTTGACATGAGGGAGTTGCTCGACGCAGCGTTTCACTTGCGCTCCGACTACAGCATTGAGTCGTAACAAATCACCAACTTCCTTTGCACTCATGTCGATCAATCGATCGACGGTGGCATCTTTCTCTTCGAGCTTATAAATTGTCTCTGGTTTCAGAGTATTTTCAAACTGACGAAGCGGTGAGTGGTGCGGCCATAATCTTCGATCGACCGCTTTTGAAAGCGTTAACAGCGTTTCCGCCAGCGATGGCCATCCACGCTTTAGCATGAGTTCAAACAAAGCGCGACATATTCTGCTCGCATTTTGAGAAATATAACTCGAATCTGCAACTAATGAAAACGATTCCAATCGCTTCCGAGAAACATAAACTTGCAACAGTAAATTAACCTTGGCGACTTTATCACTCATATCTCCTTTGATTTCAATCGGACAGGCAGAGCGTCGGTTTCTTCGAAGTGCCTCGAGTTCTGGCATTTCATCTTCTCTCGGCGCAATATTTTCAAACTCTGAGGAGTGCGAGATGACGTGCAAGACTTCTGGCAAGGACATGTGTCGGTTCATCATCTCTTCAAACAGTTCCATGGATGCAACTTTGATGTAAAAGTGCGACGCGATGCGTCCAGCTTCGGTTTGATACAGTTGGCCCGATTGTTCGTCGAAGCGAATCATCTTAGCCTTGTGTAGCTTTCTCGCTGCTGTTTTAATCAAGTTTCTCCGATGTTCTATGAGGCCTGGATCCATGCGAACTTCATCCCAAGTCAACGCATATCCAAGTGGATTTTGCTCCATTCTCGTATGTAAGTACGAATAACTTAACCACTGCGCTCCTTCGCGGACATTCGTCACGGTTCCTAAAACAATTTCTGCATTTAAATTATCCGCCAGACACTCAATGAATTGGGACTCGATTGGCGTAGAGTGCGTCAACATCGCGACATATTTCGTGAGCTTCTTATGTTCGGTGATAATGACACCTTCACCACTCGAATCAAAACCCGGCCGACCTGCTCTACCGAAAATTTGCTGTACATCTAGAACACCGAGATCCTTAAATCCTCCCGCACTCGCGTCATAGAGCTGCGTTCCCTTGATGATTACTTGATGGGCGGGTAAGTTGACACCCCACGCTAAGGTTGCCGTACACACTAATACTTTAATGACACCAGCAGCAAACATTTGCTCAACTAACGTCCGATCTTTTCGAAGCATGCCAGCGTTGTGGCAGCCAAAGCCTTTGAAGAATAATTCTTTCATCTCTTGGTTTCTTGATCGCGACACTTCTCTAGCAAATATTGATTTCTCCTCGTGCGTGTCGTTCTCAAACAACTCGAGTTCGCCTTCTTCTCCCGCTATTTCAGCCAACTGTCGAGCTGTTTTTACAGTATCCTTTCTTGAATGCACGAATACCATGGCCTGCTTACCCTTACGAAGTGCATCGCACGCTTTCTTAAATGCTATTCGTACCGTCAAGTTCTGACGTTTCATCGCATTCGTCTCTGAAACGCCGATAAAAACTTGTGTGAGTGGGATCGGTCTGTATGATTGGTCGAACACAAACAAACCTTTGCCTTCGGCGACGCCTAAAAATCGCGCAACATCCCTCGGATTGGGCAAGGTTGCTGACAAACCGACGATTCGAATCATCGATTGCGTTTGCTCGACTTGACGACGCGTTCGTGCAACTAGCGTTTCAATAACCGGTCCTCGCTCGTCGTTCAATAAGTGTACTTCATCGATAATGAGGAGTCTGAGAGTTGAAGCCACGGAAACTTCGCCACCCTTTCGCGTGATGACGTCCCATTTCTCAGGCGTCGTAACGATAACGTGCGTTTCTTCTAATTCTCTCTTAGAAAGTTGCGTATCGCCGGTAAGTTCTCGACACACCATACCTAAGTCGTTGAGTCGCTTCTGAAACGTCCGAGTGACTTCAGCCGCCAATGCCTTCATCGGAGCCACGTAAACAATCTTGAAATCATCGTGCTCGAGCAAGCAATTGTTCTCTTCATCAAAGTGTTTAGCTATTTCTTGCATCGCGCAAAGCATGGCAATGTTTGTCTTCCCTGCCCCAGTAGGTGCACACACGAGAACATTCTCGTTCGACGTATATGCACACTCAAAAATTTTAGACTGGATACGATTGAACGTCTGGATACCTTTGAATGCGGTTTGGGCCCAAACTGGGAGATGCGAAACCGACACTTGCAACTCACCGTCTGCTACGGCGTCTGGGATACGCGCAGGCACGTAAATTTCTTCGTAGCCTTCCAAGACTTTACGCGTTGTTCCCGGTGGCAGAGCTTTTTTGCCTCCATCAGTTCCCAAACCTAATCCGCGCAAACTATTCAAGATATCATCCACACTTCCAGGCGCGGCTTCGTTCCTGTTCGGTAACGGTAGAGAATCGTCACAGAATGCGCCAAAACCAAGTCCAGAATCGTTAGTGAACCATTCTAACAAATACTCTCCGTGACCACCAGCTGCGCGTCGCTTATTCCTCCGTTCTTCTTTCTTCCGGATTTTCTCCATCGCAACGTCCGTCGTTGATCGAACGGAAACGGCAGATCTACTTTTTGCATAATCATCTTGAGCAGATTCTTCTGGATCAAACGCTTCTTTTAAAGCTTGCAGACGTCGTCTGATGGCATCAGCAAGCTGCCCTCGTCTTTCACAAACGCTTGCGACGAGATCAAACCCACCATCGCCGAGTAAATCGAACAACTCGGATGCAACCTGGTCGTCGCTGCTCGAGCTGTTCAAACATACGCGACATATATTTCCGCAAATATCCGTCCAACCTGCAAATGCGTCTGAATTCTGATTGTTTTCCCTGAATATTTCGCATTGTTCGCGAAGCCAAGATAGAATTGACCCCGAGCCGCCTTGAAGAGAAGTTGACGCCTCGCTCTCATTACCTAAAGCGTCCAACTCGTGGAACGAAGGGGTTCTAGACCGTTCGAGCTCTAAAGATGCGAACGCATTCGCGCTATCTAAACCGCGAGTCATACTCGATAAAATGGCAGATTCTAAACCTCCTGATGCTTTTTGATGGCTGCTCGTCTCGAATTCATTGGCGCCATAAAATTTCGGCGGCACGAAAAACAAATCCTCGCCGTAATAGGACTCTTTTTTCTTCCCAACTTCCACCGTCGCACCGCGCAAGTCACCTCCAGTATTACTCGTACCCATCGATCCGCCTCGTCTTCTCAGCGCATTCGCGCTCTGCCAGAAATCTTTCCATCGCTGCACGGCTTCACCGCTCTCGCTCAACGCGCCACCTAGTTGCGCTTTCACAAAAGCGAAAGCTTCTCTCTCGTTTCCCCTCCTTTTCGCTTGCACCTTCTTTCTCTCCAATTCCGGCGCGTTCGAATACTCAACTACATCTTCTAAATCTGTTTCTAATTTCCAATCTACATCGCAATTTGTTGCTACAGCTGCATACAAATCCGCCGGCGCCTCTAAAAGCTCCTCCGGAGAAATCAAGTCGTTCTCCAAACGCAACAACTGTATCGAAGCGTCCGCCACTGACTCGAGCGCGAGTCTCGTCTCCTCTTCCACTTCCTCAATCGAGGACGATGAAGTTTTCAAAGCTACCTGAGATAACTTTAAAAGTGCCGAGTCTCTGTTCTTGGTCGCTTTATTCGCGGTTTGCCGAAATGATGAAGATGATGTCGTCTTCGTCATCGCGCTTCCGTTGTTAAAACCTCCTTCTTCTTCACCCATTTGTTTCGCACGAGCCACGTACGCTTCGTCCACATCGCTCGCGTACCAGTATCGATCGACATCGTCACCTTTCTTATCGCCACTTCTTTCGCGAAAATGTGCGCGCAAAAACGTCGTCAGACGCGGCGGTGCTCGAGAATCAGACGAAGAAGACTCCATCGCGCGCGCGCTCCTTTTATGAAATCACCTAAAGGAGAACGCAGAAGAAGAAGAAGAAGAAGAAGAAGAAGAAGAAGAGTGCACCTTCCCCGTGGTCGTTATCATCGTTCGCGCTTTTCTCTCGTCCTTCTCTCCTTCAGTAAGTTCCCCTGCGAAGAGAAAACTCGCTCAATTCGTCTTCCCGTTCTCTCTTTTCCGTGCGCTCGCTCGCGCGCAGCAGAAGCGCTTTTTTTTCCTGCTTTGTTGTTGCTGCTTTGGAGTGTATCACTTTTTCCCCATTCTCTCCTCCTTTGTGTTGGAGGAGTGAGGTGTGCGCGAGGAACACTACTATTACTACTACTACTATTATTATTATCACCACCACTACCTAAGCATGTCTCCGAGGAACGCCACCAACGAACGAGAGGAGGAGAAAGCGACCAGCGCTTCTTCTTCTTCTTCTTCTTCTTCTTCTCCCTTGGATGGCATGGCGGAAGCCATCGAAAAAGGAGCGCACCTCCCTACCGTGGAGGAGAGAATAAAAGTCGCTTTAGAGTGTCCGTGCGTGAAACCGTTGAGGGATACGTCCTGCAGAGAAGAGTTCGACCAGGCGTTGACGTGTTTCATGAAAGCGGACGAAGAGACGCGAGCGAGCGATTGCGCGGATAGGTTCGTGGCGTTGCATCAGTGCATGGTCAAACACAGCGAGGAGTTTAAAGAGTTCGCGGAAGAGTTGGTGAAACACAAGAATATAGAAGGACCGGCGCAGGTGTGATTAGATTAGATTAGATTAGTGTTAGTGTATTAGTAGTTTGCAATTCAATTCATCAAATGATATATTTATATAGAGAGATTCTTTTCATCCTTGTTTGTTGTCGTTGCGGAACGTCCTTTACTTCTTCGTTTTACAAAGAAAGCGTCATCCACTGTGCCGCTTTCGCCGAGACCGAAGCCTTGGCCGTCTTCAATTTAGCCGCTAAGAGAGCGTCGGCAATCGTAAACGTACTTCCGCACAAGTAGTCGTTGGCGCCTTCCAACGCTTTTTCGACTCTCGCGACAACCTCTTCGATGTTGGTATGATGGAACAGTTCAACGAGAGCTTCGCATTTGGCGTTGTCCTTCGCAGCGGTTGGTAACAAAGCGAGACTAGCCGCTTGCGTCGTCTTCGCGAGGTATCTCGCGATAGCCGTAGCTGACGTCAACACAAAATCACCGTCTTCGATCATAGCTGGACCAACAATGTTTTCGGGGTCTGGGAACAATCCTTTCTCTTCTTCCGTGACGTCGACGGCGATGGATTTTTTCGTAGCCGCGGTGTCCGGAAGCTTTGATAAAATCGACTCCAATGCCATAGATCCAGCGCATTCGCCAGCGTTGACGAAAACACTTAAGGAATTCGCGGAGTCCGCTCCACCTGCGCCACCAAACAACGGGGCCGGAGCCGGGGAAACCGCTACCAAACGTTTCTTCTTGTCTAACTTGTTCACGAAAGGAATGAACTCGATGCCGCACATCCACGGGCGCAACGCGGGAGGTACCACGAACCCGTCCGGCGTTTGCCAGTTTTCCAACAAACAGCACAGCGATCTCTCCGTAGCAGTCAACGTCGAATTCAGTAAGTGCACGTATGACTTGGTCTTTTCCGGGCCTTTCTGCGGCGCGCCGTAACGAATTTCCAATCGTCTGGATTGGTAATCCGTGCAGTTCGAGCAAGATACCAACTCTCGGTGAGTTCTAGAGGATGGAAACCACGCTTCTAAATCGTACTTCTTCGCTGCAGCGTCGTTCAATTCCCCGGAAACTATGTTCACCACGTTATACGGAATGTTCAAAGATTGGTAAAAAGCCTCCGCGTTTCCAATCAATCTGTCCATCTCTTCCCACGAAGCGTTGCCTTCTGGCGTCACGGCTACGAATTGTTCAACCTTTTCGAACTGGTGAACTCGAAAAATACCCAGCGTATCTCTTCCGTGACTCCCGACTTCTTTTCTGAAACACGTTGAGTACCCAGACAAACGAATAGGCAAGTCTTTCTCGTTCAACCACAACTTTCTTAAATATGAGCAGCACGTTTGTTCACTCGTCGCGATTAAATACTTATCGTCACCCTCCCCGGTCACTTTGTACAACTGCTCGTCGAAATCGGCTAACTGGGCGCACTCTGCCATTCTATCCTTTCTCATGAAAAACGGCGTCGCTAGCGGAGAATGTCCTCGTGCGGCCAAAAACGACAACGCGTAGTTAATCATCGCTTGGTTCAACAACACCCCGGCGCCTTTCAAATAATACCCTCTCCCGCCAGCTACATCTGCGCCTTTATCTGTATCTGCAATATCCAACATCCCAATCAAATCTACGTGATTCGGTAAATCTTCTTCCATTCTTCTCTCCCCCCACGTCGCGTGCACCGTGTTAAACTCCTCGTCGTCGTTCACCGGCACCGAGTCGTGAACGATATTCCCAATCTTCAACAACAACTCGTTCGTTTCCTGTTCCAACTTCTTCTCCAATTCCACGGTATCTTTTCTCAACTGGTCCACTCGTTTCACTTCCGGCATCAACTTTTCCGCCTCTTCCTTCTCCCCGGCTTTCATCTTCAGCGCCACCGCTTTGTTCGCTTTGTTAAAATCCGCGTTCAACTTATCGAGATCGAATCGGACCGAGCGCCACTGCGCATCTTTCTCGATGCACTGGTCGACGATTTCCACGGATTTGTACCGGCGTTTTTGCGACTCTCTCACGATATCCTGTCATGCATAAAAAGAGAGATAGAGAGATAGAGATATTGAATGGAACGCTCTCGTCAGTCATCATCATCCTCAGAGAGAGGGAAAAAAAAAGCTTCTCTCCTAAAATCGGATTTTTCTCGGGGGTCGTGTCGGCGCTTTTTTATTCATCATCATCATCATCATCTTCGCGAAAGAAAACGCACTATAGGGGGGAGAAAGATACAAAAAAAGTAAAACGCACCGGGTCGCCGCCTTTCTCTGGTCTCAGCAAGTTAATGTCGAGCATGTTCTCGTCGTCGTCGTCGTTGCGTGTTTATGTTGTTATGCACCACGCACACTATTACTACTACTAGAGTATTCTGTGAGGAGGAAAAAGAAAAGGGCTCGCACACGAAAAAAGCAAAAAATCCGGATTTTTGAGTGAGAGCACGCAAGAGAGCAGTTTGAGCAGTTTTCTTTTGGCTCGTGTGGGGGAAAAAAGTTTCTTTCGATTTTCATCACACAGAAGCACACGCTTTGCGCTCGCGCAACGCATGTCGAAACCGTCGAGGTACTCGAACCGCGTGCCCACTGGTAGTGGTGGTGGTGGTAGTGGTAATAATAATAATACTAATAATGATAACGGGTTACAAATAGCCACGGGAGTGCGAATGGAGAAACCGCTCTCGTACGAGGGACCGTGTCACCGGTGTAACAAACTCGGACACAAAGCGAAGGATTGTTCGAAACCTCGGATATGCGCGAAGTGCGGACAGAACGGACACGTGGAGAGAGACTGCGCTCATAATAATAACAATAATAATAGAAATAATAACGGCGCGGTTCCTAGGAAGAAGAAACACGGGCAGAACTATCGCGGTTCGGTGTGTAAACGCTGCGGGCAGAGAGGGGGACACTCGAGCTCGAAATGTCCAAACGTCGCCAGGTGTAAAATATGCACGGAAAACCACGAGACGAGAGAGTGTCCGAGAAATTTAGGAGGAACCGTGAGCAAGAAAAGAAGAGAGATTGAAGAGCAGCGGTCGTTCGTGACGCAGAGAAAAGCCATGATGATGGAGGAGGAAATCGGTTTAGGAAGAAGAGCAGACGGCGGCGACCGCGACGACGAAGAGGACGCCAACCGACGAAAACCGAGGAAGAAAGTGAAACTGGTGCGCGTGAAGAAGAAGGAGAAGAAAGAGAGCGACGAGGAAGAAGGAGAGGAAGACGACGCCGAGGAAAACAAAAAAGACGAAAAGGAGCTCAAGGAAGACAACGCGTGCGCGCCTCTCGTCGATTACGCCTCGTCCTCGGACGACGACTGACAGAACGCTTCGCATAACTCTCTCTCTTTTTTGTTCACCGATAGAAAAATCAATTCTAAAATAGCTCTCGTGCAACGCGTATAACAGATAGATAGATAGAAGAATACAACAGATGCAACGCGCAAACGATGACCCGATAAAAACTCATTCTCGACTAAATTAATATATATATATAGCGCGTATTCTTCCGTCGCGTGTGCGTAGCAAAAAGTTCTCATCTCTCTCTAAATAATAATAATACCTAAATCGCCATCAACTCTCCGAACGCTCGCATAAACACGACCGAGCCGAAAAAAATGGCCGCCGAGCGCACCAACTCCACGTTCGCTCTTCTCACCTCCGGCGTGGCGTTCGTGAATTCTCTCTCGATGATGTCTTTGACGCCCATATTTGATTACGTACGTATGAATATAATTTTATATACGAGTCGTGTGTCTCTGATACGAAAGTGTGTGAGTGACGATTTTTCGCAGTTTTTTTCTTCAAATTTACACGCGTATCACACACACTTACACACATAAAAAGACAATGACGAACCCCGAGGAGGCGTTGGCGACGGCGACGGCGACGACGAGACGTGCATCTCCCAGCGGCGATGATGATGGTGCCGTCGTTGCCGCGACCTCTTCTTCCTCTCCGTCTTCTTCTTTTTCTTCCTTCGCGGAGACGCTTTCGACCAATTTTATCTCCCCGACAGAGCTCGGGTCGATCGCGAAAACGCAACTGTCGATCGTCCAAAAGTTGCAAAACGCGAGCGGGAAACTGGACGAGTTTACGCGGAAATCGAAAGAAAACGCGAAAGATTCGATGGAGAAATTAGCGGACGCGGACGAGAGTTTGCGAAACATAGCGGAAGATTTAAGGTTTACGCATCAGGTGTGCCTGCGGGTGAAGAAAGGGTTGTCGACGACGACGAGTGTGAATGTGAATGCGACGGAGAAGAAGGGTGGTGGGTGATTCTCGAGAGAGAGAGAGAGGGAGAGGGAGAAGTTAGTCGCGAACGTAGCAAAATATAGATCTTATGTAGATGCGCACGCAGAATTAGTACCTAGAAATACACGCAATCTAAAACGCAGACCAAATATAGACTACACTTTCTTGTACACGACGGCGTTCCGGCCTTTGAACGGTAAAAACGTAACTTTCACGTCTTTATCTTTTCGGAGTAAGTAATCGACGAACTCTTTCTGCGTCGTGACCGTGCCGCCTTCCTCCGTGAGTCGGTCTGGAAACATCGACGGGAAGACGCAGCAAGGGACCACGGCGAAGGATTTGTTCAGTTCGAGAGCGGCGTCGACGATGCTTTCGGTGGCTTGATCCGAATGTAAACCAACCAAGACATCCGCAGACTCTAGCTTTTGTCGAGTTCTCTCGTTGACGCCCCAAAATTCTTCTCTCACGTGCTCAAACGTCGAACGCGTGTCTTCTTCTTCTTCTCCTTGCGCACCACCTCTGCTCTCTGCTTTGATAGCCTCTACTAAAAGAGGAGGAACCTTTACCGCTCGTTTCGGAAAGATTTCTAATTCTTGATTTTTATCGTATTTCGTTTCGTAATACGACCGATAATCAGGAGTATCTACTTCGCCGTCGCCGAGATTCGTGTACGCTAAAACTCTCTTCTCGTGTTGTTTCAATCTTTCCTCTTCCTCCTCGTTCGCGACGAGCATCCAGTTTTCTAATCGCATCCACTTCTGAACGGATGATGTTTCCTTAAGATTATCGCTACCTTGTTTACTATCGTTATCGCTATCGTTATCGCTATTACCGCTACTCTTTCTTCTCTCCACGCTTTGTAGCGCCCTACGACGGGCGTTTTTAATCTTCGCTTGTATCTTGGTCAACGCGACGCATCTCGGTTCCCACAGAATAACCGTCTTCCATTTCTCCACATTAAGCTCATAAGATAGTGTTCCTGAACCGCCAGCGACGTCTACGAACGTTTCAGCTTCAGGAAATTCATCACACAAAAAAGTTGCGAAGAGACGTTCCGCTTCGGCTTTATTCTTCTTATTCTTCGCGTGCGCTTCTTGTTCGCCTTCAACGTACGCCGTCCGCGCGGCGTAGCTCTTTCCTCTCTTCGAAGCTTTCGCTCTGCTTTGCCGCATCGTTTCGAGCAAATCATCGTCCGCGTAATGCCTTTTCGTACAAAATGGGTCGTTGCACTCCGCACCTTGTATGAACGTGCGACAGACCGACGGCGATATCAACGTCGCGGCGTTCGTTGAAGACGCGACGCGAGACGAAGACGACGCGGAAGAAGAAGAAGAGGTAGAAGAAAGCGAGGAGGAAGCGCGACGTTCACCATCGCCCGCCAAAAACTTCCTCGCGTTCACAACCATCGAAGCAGGCGCCATGTTCACCAGCTCTGGCACGCTCTCCGTCTCCACGTACGTCCCTTTCGTTCTCTCACCTCTCCCGCCGCCGTGTTCGTATTCCTCTCCTCGAAAACGAACGACCGCGCCTACTCGTATTCGTTTCGTAACGTTCGGTTCTTGCACTTTCAAGTAATAATACTCCTGTCGTTTAGTAGTGTTGCTCTCATCGTCGTCGTCGTCGTCCTTCTCGTCGACGACGACCGCGACGTCGAGAAACGTCAAGCGTTTCCCCAGCGTCGCGCGTCTCGTCACCACCCCTTGGTTCGTTATTATTTTTCTTCTTCTCTCGTCGTTCCCGTCGTCACCACCACCAAAATCACCGCCGTCGCTTTTTTCGATGTCGCTCCAAAACCGCCACGTCGTT
>Ga0181595_10003151_pt1 | contig 15971 bp, 12 predicted proteins | sample 041ome_7_FD_145604 | JGI IMG/M metagenome (GOLD analysis project Ga0181595, IMG submission 145604) | Coastal salt marsh microbial communities from the Groves Creek Marsh, Skidaway Island, Georgia - 041401AS metaG (spades assembly) | ecosystem: Environmental > Aquatic > Marine > Intertidal zone...
ATGTGTGCCATAAGTCGATTAATTGCTGCCATTGTGCAGCGTTGCGGTAAGCTCGCTTTGCCATGTTACTCTCCTGTTATGATGAGTGCACAGCTTATCGCGCGATCTTTAGTTGGGATAGGACGTCCTAAAATGGACGCTTACATTGCTACAGCGGTTTTTACTGTTAGCCGGGTGCTTTTATTTGTTATTGCAGAGTAAAAAGTCAACGCAAGCAAGAGCCTGACCCGCGATATTTCGAACTTAAGCCTCAGCAGGAAAGCTATGAAAAAATACATTTTATTCAAAATTATGTTTGTGATGATAATTCTGTTCAGTCTTTTCGGTTGCGCTACTGTGCAACATATCGAAGATTTTTTACCAACGGAGCAAAGTTCTATAGCTATATTTCGAGTTAATCTCGACCATGACCCAGCTAAGTCAGATGACTTTGAAAAGTATGGCCATATGCGTTTTGACCTTATCATCGCTAGATATGAAGAAGGCAAAGAAGTTGAGACCGTGCACCTTTATGATGTTTCTGATGGCTGGGTTTATGCGCTTGAGCTAACGCCAGGTATTTACACGATCTCGAAAGGAAATTTCAGCATTGGTTCATGGAGAGAGCGTTATGTCCCTGGGAATGTTGTATTCATAGTCTTAGATGGCGTTATAACTTACAGCGGCGATATTAATATTGTAACAAAAATAATAAATAGTTCAGTGTCCGGAAATCTCTCTAGTTTTCAAGTTAGTACTGAATACACAATGCATCAATATGTTAGTCATAACGAAAAGACAATTGAACGGTTTAAAAAACGATATCCAACGGTGGTCGATAAAAAGAAAATGGTAATTTTAAACAAATAGTTTATTCACTTGGGCTCTTTATGCGGTTTTGAGTGCTGGAGTAATTGATTCTTTGCCGTTAACTAAATATGCAGCAAAGGGCAGTTTTAGGGCGGAGTATTGGTGCCAAGCGAAGGTAATCCTTGCAGGGCAAATAACCTTCGGGTTGATAACTGGAATAGGTTACTAGATTAATGATTGCATTGACGGCGTTGCTGTTGGTAAGTCTGACTGGCGGCTATCTGGTTGCGCTTGGGCTATTGGCGTTGTTGCGCCCCCGGCAAGCACTGTCTTTTTTGCTCGGTTTTGCCAGCTCTGCGCGGTTGCATTATCTGGAAATAGTGATCCGGTTGCTGGTCGGTCTGGCATTTATCTATAGTGCTAATTATGTTTTTTACGCTGCGGCCTTTACTGGCTTTGGTTGGTTATTGCTGCTGACCTCACTGCCGCTGCTGTTGCTACCTTGGCACTGGCACCGTCGGTTTGCTGCGAAGGCGGTTAGCGCCTGTCGCCGCTATCTGGTGCTGATTGGGGTTACGGCGTTAGTGCTGGGTGTCGCAATCTTATTGGCAATACTGAAAAATATCGCTACACCGGCAAGCGCGCCGTTAAGTTTTTTGCCTGCATTAATGGGCGATTATTTTAAGTTCGATTCTGCCGAGGTTGCCAGACCTTTTCATATCTATGTTCGTCTACCCGCTGATTATGACAGCGCAACGACCCGTTACCCGGTGGTTTATCTGTTGGATGGTGATTCACTGTTTCCGATCCTGGCGGCAAATCATTTATTTCTAACCTATGATGAGGGCTTACCAGAAGCCATTATTGTCGGTATTGCCTATGGCGCTTTTGACAGTAGCATAAATAAACGCAGTTATGATTTTTCGGCACCGACAGCCGATGCTTCGACAGAGCAAGGTGGCGCGCCGGCCTTTCAGCGCTTTCTGGAACTGGAATTGTTGCCAGAGGTAGCCAGACGTTATCGCATCGATAGCAGCAAACAAATTTTATTTGGTCAGAGCCGGGGCGGGTATTTTGTGCTGTATTCTGCCTTTACCCAGCCTGATTTATTCTGGGGGCGAATCGCCAGCAATCCGACCTTTGAGCCGGGGGCTGCGATGTTTTTTAGCGCGCCGTCGCCGGCAACAAAGCCTGATCTGGGCTTGGTGCTGACCAGTGGCGCACGGGATTGGCCGAAACTACGCCAGGCTGCGTTAAACTGGCAGCAACACTGGCAAGTTGAGGCAAAAGCACCATGGCAACTTCGAGTGATTACGATCGATAAGGGTACTCATGCTGCCAGTAGTCCGGAAAGTTACCGCCAGGCCATGTTGTGGTTGTTTAATCGCACCGAAGTTGAAGCGCCGCCGCGGAATGACAAGGGGCAATAACGTCGTGTAACAACGTGTAGCAAAGCAGGTGGCTCAGAGGCATAGCAGATGACGGGAGCAGTATGAAAACCATTAGTTTTGATGACTTTTTGCAGGTAGAGCTACGGGTTGGCCGCATTATCAGTGCCAAGGTTTTTGCACAGGCACGTAAGCCGGCTTATATTCTGGAAGTCGATTTTGGCGAGGCGATAGGGGTGCGTAAGTCGAGTGCGCAAATTACCGCACTGTATCAACCGGACGAGCTTGTCGGCCGGCTGGTCGTGGCGGTAATCAATTTTCCTGCCAAGCAAATTGGCCCGCTGATGTCAGAGTGTCTGGTAACCGGTTTTCATAACGCGGCCGGTGAGGTCGCGCTCTGTGTGCCGGATCAGGCGGTGCCGCTGGGAACCCGCTTACTCTGATGTGTGCTCAGTATCCGTTATAACTGCTGCAGATAGCGTTGTAACGGCTGTAAATCCAACCACAGTTCCTCGCTTTGCGGCGAGACCTTTCCGCTTTGCAGCACCGCATAATCCAGTTTGCCTAAGGTGGCTAAGTCACGAAAGCCCGGGTTGTGGTGGCCCTCAGGCACAAACTCGAGAATTTTGGTACCAGGCGCACACCAGAGTAAGTTAGTCAGCGCTGCACCATGCGGCGCAATCACGACGGCCGCCTGACTGAACAGTTGTTGCTGTTCGACGACGGACAGCGCCGAGCAGCTGATAATCTCGAACTGATGCTGCTGTAACAGGGCGATAATCTGCGCTTCGTTCTGCAATTTGCGCTTGTTGGCATCAAGTCTGGCAATATAGAGCCGGCGCTGTGCGGTTTTCGCCGGTTGAAAATCGCTAAGCTCGCGCAGGGCCCGGTTTAGCCACACCGGCGTACGATAACTGCCTTTGGCACGCAGGGGCAGCACCAGCTCAGCACACTGTAAATGCGAACTTTGTGATAACGGCACCACCTTACTTAGCTCGATGCCGCAGTGCTGCAGAATTTCTTGCTGCCAGCGACAGCCGCTGTAGGGCAACAGAAACTGGCTGATTTGCGATAAATCCAGTCCGGCCTGGCGGGCAAACCAGAGATCGGCCATCACGTCGGCCCAGAAATGGTAGTAATTATTACAATCGTCGTAATAAGCGCCCAGCAGCAGGGTTTTACCGGCCAGATAGTGCGCTTTTACTGCTACGCCGCGCATTCTGCCACGTAGCAATTTCGTCCAAAAACCTTTGCGCCGGCCATGCGGCAAGGTTAAGCCAAAGCGCGACAGCGCATAGACTTGTCTGGCATGCGGATCGGCGCTGGCAAAGTGCTCACCGCGCGGTTTAATGGTAACAATATGGGCGCCGCGTGCCTGTAATAAGCCTGCGGCAGTGGGTACTTCGGGTCTGTCCCATTGCAGCTGCCGATGGTCTAAGGTTGGGGTATCAAGAATGCGATCGACGGTGGCGGCCAACTGTGGCCGGGGTAACCAGCTTAAGCTAATCAGATCAATGCGCTGTACCGGCCGTTGTTGTCGGCGACATAATGTATTCAGAATGGTTAATAACAACACCTGGCTCCTTGCCTGAGTAGAGAAAATGATTGTGTTATCTGAACTGCAAAATACGAAATGTGAAAAGCTAAAATGTGAAAAACTAAGTGCAGTCGCCGGCCATTATTGGCCGGCGAAGCTGAATTGCAGCTGAAGCTTAAAGATCAGCGCTGGCAGCGGGTAGTTTTAAATTGATGGTTTGGCTTTCCGGATTAATCTCACTGATTTGGACCTGCAGTTGTTGCCCCAGCTCCAGTACGATGTTTTCACCCTGATAACAGCGGCCTTCTTCCCAGTTAGTGCTCAGGCTGTCTGCGGCTAAGCCCAGTTCGGTCAGGGCTAAAAAGCCCTGGGCACCATTTTCCAGTAACCGCAGCCGCACACCGGCACGGTTAATATCCTGCACTTCACCGGTAAAGCATTGGCCTTCAGCTTGGGCCGTGCTCAGGAACTGACAGTACAGCCAATCGGCAATATCCCGCTCGGCGCGCCGCTGAATTTTGCGCTGCTCAGCCAGTCGTTTTGCCAGCTCAACATCTGGCGCCACCGCCGCGGTATTTAATAAGGTGGCTTTAATCAGGCGCTGATTAATCAAGTCACTGTATTTACGGATTGGCGAGGTCCAGGTTGCGTAATATTCTGCGCCTAAACCGAAATGTGCGGCTGGTGTGGTGCTCACTGTGGCATAAGCCTGGTAGCGGCGGATCCGGGTGTCCAGATAAGCAGATGGTAGCTGATCCAGCCAACGTCGCAATTGACAAAAGCCGCTTAAATCAGTCAGGGCGTCACCCAATACCGGTGCGTCAAATTTGCTTAGTAACTCATTAAGTGGGTTTAGTTTGCTGGCTTCAAAGCCGCTGTGAGCATTAAACAAGCCAAAGCCCGGCTGGCTGGCCAGATAGCGGCCGGCGCTCTGGTTGGCGGCGATCATCGCTTCTTCTACCATCAGGTTTGCAATACGGCGCTGCTCGGCATGAATAGCGATAACCTGATGTTCCGCGTTCAATTCAAAGCGGTAATCGGGTTTATCCGGAAACACGATAGCATGGGTTTTACGCCACTGCTGGCGGACTTTAGCCAGCACACAGAGCTGCTGCAGCTGTTCGACCATTAGCGAACTTTCAGGCTGCCAGCTGCCGGTACCTTCCAGATAATCAGAGACTTGCGTGTAATCGAAGCGTGCCTGCGAGCAGATGGTGGCCAGCTCAAAGCGGTAGTCCGGTTCGATAGTGCCATCCTGCTGGATGTTTAGCGTTAACACCAATGCCGGGCGTGGCTGCTTGGGGTGTAATGAACATAACTCGTCGGCGAGTTGCCGCGGCAACATCGGGATATTACGACCAGGCAGGTAAGTGGTAAATAGCCGCTCCGCGGCGATCTGATCCAGCGCAGAGCCGGCCGGAATATAGGCATCGGGATCGGCCACTGCGACCTGCAATTGCCAGCCGGTTGTTGTTTGTGTAATCGCAATCGCATCGTCCATATCCTGGGTGCTAATGCTGTCGATGGTAAAAAATGGCACGGCGGTTAAGTCGCTGCGTGGGGTAGCGGCTGGCTGCGCGGTGAACTCTAACACCGGTGCTGCCGTTGGCAGCTTATGGCGCGCTAGTACAACTAACCAGGGCGCTTGTGGATCGGTTGCCTTGGCAATCAGCGCCGTGACTTCAACCAGAAATTGTTCATCTTTTAACGCGTGTTGCACCAGCGTTGCTTGTACCCAATCGCCATCGGTCAGTGCTTTGTCATCAATACCATTCACGGCTTTAGCTTTTAAGCCATCTTTAAACAACGGTAAGTCGGGAACGATTTGCAAACGGTTTTTAAAACGCTTAACCCGGCCGACGAAGTTTTGTAAACCTGCTTCCAGCAAGGTTTCCGGTTCGGCCTGGGTTTTGGCATCAACCTCGCGGATCACGGCACTGATGCGGTCACCGTTTAATAGTTTTTTCATCAAGGGCGGGCTGATAAAGTGGCTTTCTTTATCACTAACCTCTAAAAAGCCGAAGTTTTTAGTGGTGGCACGGACCACGCCTTCTTTTACCGGCAGCGATTCACGGAGCTGTTGCTTCAGCTGCGCCAGTAAAGGATTGTCTTGTAACATAAGGGTTCTCGTTATCGAGCCGCCGCCACTGTAGTGGCGGCTGACGCTGCGTTAGAAAAAAATAACCGGTACCAACCACAAACAGGCTGCGGTGATACAGATAATCGATAAAATATTTAAAGCAAATCCGGCTTTCACCATGTCAGCAATTTTCAGCTGACCCGAGGCAAAGACGATAGCATTAGGCGGCGTAGCAACTGGCATCATAAAGGCGCAACTGGCGGCAATCGCCGCCGGGATCACCAGCATGGTCACCGGCATACCCATCGAAACTGCCACCGGGCCCAGTAAAGGTAAAAAGGCGGCAGCGGTGGCGGTGTTACTGGTCACTTCGGTCAGGAAAATAATCAGCGTGGTGACCAACAGGATCAGTGTTAGCATATCCAGGGTGCCAAGCTGACTGACTTGTAGCGCGATAAAATCCGCCAGACCGGATTTTTGAATTTGACTGGCCAGAGTTAATCCACCCCCGAACAACAGCAAAATACCCCATGGCAGCTTTTGGCAATCCTCCCACACCAGCACGCGCTGGCCGCTTTTCAGGCTGACCGGCAAGATAAACAGCAGCAGTGCCACGCACACTGCAGTCACAGTGTCGTTCATCGGGATACCGGTAAATTCGGTGATTTTTTTCGCCAAGGTCCAGCAGAACGCTGCGGCTAAAAAGACCATTAGTACCAGTTTTTCGGCATTTTGCATTGGCCCAAGCTCCGCCAGTTTCTGGCGGTAGATTTGCCGGCTGTCGGCCTGCACTGCGCCATCGAGCTTAAACTGAAACCGGGTTAACCACAGCCAGGTTAACACCAACAATACGCTGGCCAGTGGCACCCCTAATAGCATCCAGTCGGCAAAACTCAGTGTGATGTTATGCACATTTTGCAGGTAGCCCGCAAGCAAGGCGTTTGGCGGTGTCCCAATCAGGGTGGCGATACCACCAATACTGGCAGCATAGGCAATCGCCAGTAGTACTGCCTTGGCAAAGCTGTCTTGCTGCTGGCCGCCCTGGCTTTGCATCGCAATTACCGATAAACCAATAGGCAGCATCATGACGGCGGTGGCGGTATTCGACATCCACATCGACAGAAAGGCGGTAACCAACATCATGCCGGCAATTTGCTGGCTGGGTTTACTGCCAACCAGCAGCATGGTCAGTAACGCAATTCGTTTGTGCAGGTTCCAGCGCTCCATCGCAATCGACAGCACAAAGCCGCCAAAAAACAGAAAAATCAGCGGATCGGCATAAGGCGCGGCAACTGCGGCAATGCTGTCGAGTTTTAGCAGCGGCAACACGGCTAATGGGATCAGCGCCGTGGCAGGAATGGGCACCGCTTCGCTAATCCACCAGATCGCCATCCATAAGGTCAGGCCACACATTATCCAGGCATGACGACTAAGCTCAGCGTCGAAGGGTTCGGTAAACAGGGTTAATAAGAATAGCGCCGGGCCTAACAGCAAAGGCAAAGTGGTTTTCAGGTTGGCCAGTGACATCAATAGCTCCGTTATTCTTCGTGATCTTGGTTTAGCGCATTATTGGTAACAGCATGGGCAACAGTGCTGGAGTGTTGCACCAGTTGTTCCAGCTCGGCCACTTCATAGGCATCTAACAGTCGCCACTGGCCGACTTTTAATTCTGCCAGCCGCACGTGCATAATGCGGGTGCGTTTTAATTTCACCACCTCATAGCCTAAAAACTCGGCCATGCGGCGGATCTGCCGGTTCAGACCTTGGGTCAGGATAATATTAAAGGTATTGCGCGAGACTTGCCGTACTTTACAGGGTAGGGTCACCGTATCCAGAATAGGCACGCCCTGGCTCATGCGCTTGATAAAGTGCTCGGTTATGGGTTTATTCACCGTGACCACATATTCTTTTTCATGGGCATTACCGGCCCGCAGCACTTTATTAACGATATCCCCGTCGTTGGTCAGAAAGATCAGGCCTTCGGAGGGCTTATCCAGCCGGCCGATTGGAAAGATCCGCTCCGGGTATTTCAGAGCATCAATAATATTGCCGGCGACCTTACGTTCCGTAGTACAGGTAATGCCAACAGGCTTATGGTAAGCGATATATACCCGTTTGGGCTTATTTTTTAGCGGCTTGCCATCTACCAGCACCGTATCGCCGGCGCCAACTTTTAGCCCCATTTCGGCACTTTGGCCATTTACCGTCACCTTGCCGGCGGCGATGAGCGCATCGGCCTCACGGCGGGAACAATAACCGGTATCGCTGATAAATTTATTTAAACGCACGAGATGGGTTTCGGACATGGTGTTAACGGCAGGCTCACTGACAGCTGAAAACGTCTAGTGTAAGGGGCCTGTCCGGGCAGAGCAAGGTTTTGCCGGTAAAAGCAGATTATCGCTTGGGTTCTGCCCTGGCTTGCGGTTAAAATACCGGCAACGAACAGGGATCTGCCAATGACGATACCAATGAACAAGGCATTACCATCAGCCAGCCGGCTGGTGCTGGGTTGTATGGGGCTGGGCGGGGGCTGGAATAATACGCCGCTGAACCGTCAGGATGAACAACAGGCTTTTGCACTCATTGACAGCGCACTGGAAGCCGGTATTACGGTATTTGACCATGCCGACATCTATACCTTTGGTAAAGCCGAAACCGTGTTTGGCCGCTACCTTAACGCTTTTCCGCAGCGACGTGAACAGCTGCTGCTGCAATCAAAGTGCGGAATCAAGCTGGCAACTGAGCAGCAGCCAGGCTATTACGATTTAAGCCAGGCGGCGATTTTAACTGCCGTAGATGGCATTCTCAGCCGCTTACAAACTGACTATCTTGATATATTGTTACTGCATCGGCCCGATCCTCTGTTAGAGCCAGCCGAAATTGCTGCCGCCTTCACGCAACTGCTGCAACAGGGCAAGGTTCGCCACTTTGGCGTCTCTAATATGGCCTGGCCGCAACTGCAATTGCTCCAGCGTTACCTGCCGGTACCGTTGCGGGTTAATCAACTGGAAATGAGCCTGCAGCGGCATCACTTTATCGAAGAAACCTTACTCACCGGCATGGCCGAGGGTGCCAGCCGGCATTTTGGCTATGGTACCGTGGAATATTGTCAGCAGCAGGATATACAAATCCAGAGCTGGGGCAGTCTGGCGCAAGGGCGCTATAGCCAGGCGCAGCCAGATGAATCTGCTGCTGAGCAACAAACCCGCCTGCTGGTGAGCCGCTTGGCTGCTGAATATCAGGTGGCACCTGAAGCCATAGTGCTGGCCTGGTTGCTGCGCCATCCGGCGCAGATCCAGCCGGTAATAGGCACCAGCAAAGTTGAGCGCCTGCAAGCCGCAGTGCAGGCTCAGCATATCAGCCTAAGTCGTCAGCACTGGTATCAGCTGTATATTGCTGCCCGTGGTGCCGCTTTACCTTGAGTCTGTTGCCATGCTGAACCGCTTTGCCAACCCAATCTTGTTTTTGCTGATGCTGTTAGCCTGTACTGCGGTCCCGGCGGCTGACAGGGTTTTTGCGCAATTACATCAACGGGTATGGAATACTGAGCATGGTTTGCCGCAAACCTCAGTGGTGGATATTACGCAGGATCCGGCCGGCTATATCTGGGTAGCGACTGAAGGTGGCCTGGCGCGCTTTGATGGTAACCAATTTCAGGTATTCAATGCCCAGAATACCGAGTTACTCCGCAACCCCTTGTTGCGGTCGTTACATACTACTGCGGCAGGTGAATTACTGATTGGCAGCTCCGATAAACTGATCCGCTATCAGCAGCAAGAGTTTCAGGAGCTGACGCTTGACGGGCGCAGCGTTGGCAGTGTGGAGGCAATGGCTGAAAACAGCCAGGGGCAGGTGTTTATTGCCGCTGAGCAGCTGCTGGTATGGCAACAGGGGCAGCTCAGTGTACTGCCGGTACCGGGCCGGCCGGTAAGCAGTTTACTGGCGGAAGGTGATCGCTTATGGCTCGGCGGCCCAGGTTATCTGGCACTGTGGCAAAATGGCGAATATCAGTTAGTCGCTGACATGCCACAAGCAGGCTGGCTGATTACCGAGATGGTGAGCACGGCCTCTGGGTTACTGCTCGCCACCCCGCAAGGGCTATGGCAATATCAGCACGGGCAGTTAAGTCCGGCGCAGCAGCAGATCGCAGATGAGGTGTTGCTGTTGTTCCAACAGCAGGACAACTTATGGGTTGCTACCTATCAGGAATTACGGCAGTACCGGGGACAACAACTGCTGTCGGTGACCGATTTACGGCAACACAGTAAGCTTGGCTGGTTGGTGTCGGCGTTTGAAAGCCGTGAGGGTTTTCTGTGGTTTGGCAGCAAAACCCATGGCTTGCTGCGTTTTCGCGCTGATGCGACGACCAATTATGGCGTAGCATCCGATTTGCCTGATCCCTATGTCTGGGCGCTGCAAGAGGCCGGCAATGAGCTGTTGGTCGGCTACAATGGCGGTCTGGCGGCATTTGACGGCGAGCGCTTTACCAGCAAAGTGGCGCCGGCGTTACTGTCACATCATGTGGTGTATTCGTTATTTCGTGAGGCGGACGGCACCATTTGGGCCGGAACCCGGCGTGGTTTAAATAAAATCAGTGCTGATTATCAGCAGGTGCAGCGCTTTAGCGCACTTGACCATATTCAGATTAACGGTATTGCGCAGCGGCGCGATGGTAGTATCTGGGTGGCAACCTTTGACGGTTTATACCGGATCTTACCGCACAGTGATCAGCCTGAGTTGATGACGCCTTCCCTTGGCTTACCGGCAAATCGCTTTCGGATCATTTTAACCGATAGTCAGGATCGCTTATGGCTGGGGACGCCCAACGGTGCCTATGTCTGGGATGGTTTACAGCTAAAAAAAATTAGTGACCCGCGCCTCGATGGCGTTTACGTGACCTTTATTACCGAATTAGCGGATGGCCGGATCTTGCTTGGCACCCTGCAACATGGTTTTGCTTTTGAAGATGGTCAGGGGGGCTGGCAGCACATTACGCCGGAGCAGGGGTTGCCGTCAAATGATGTCATTTATCTGGCCGAAACCGACCGCGGCCTGATTATCGCCAACTTTAATGGCGTATACCGGCTCAGCTCAGCGGTGCTGACTGGGGGAGAGCTGCAAGCACGGATCATTATCGATGATATCGGTCCTGAGGCCGGCGTTGATGGCTTGCGCTGCTGTAATGGTGCCGGCAATAGTAAAGGGGCATTGTGGCAGGGTAAGGTGTATTTACCCAGTTTAAACGGTCTGGTCAGTGTAGATCTGGCTGGCCTGTCAGATCAGGTGCCGGTACCCCAGGTGTTGTTGGAGGAGATTAAGGTCGGGCAGACCTCCTGGCCACTGGCGCAGCCGCTCGTCATCGATCAGCAGAGCCGGGATCTGGTATTCAGTTTTACGGCACCGGCCTACTACCGGCCCAGGACCTTATTATTCCGCTACCGCCTTAATGGCTATGATCAGCAGTGGACGACGGTCAATGACCGGCGCCAGGCGTTTTATACCAATTTACCGGCCGGTGAGTTTAGCTTTGAAGTGCAAGCCCGTTATCAGGGCGAAGGCGAGTGGAGTGCGATTGTCAGTCAGCCGTTACAGATTAAAGCGCGCTGGTATGAACAATATTGGTTTTACGTGTTGCTGGTGTTATTGGCGCTACTGGTGATCTATGGTAGCTATCGCTTGCGCCTGCAGCGGCTGGCCCGCTTGCAGCAGCAACTGGAGCGGATGGTTACAGAGCGGACGCAAGAATTAAATCAGGCCAACCAGCAATTGGCGCAGCTGAATCAGCGCTTACAAGTGTTGAGCGTGACGGATCCGTTAACCGGTTTACATAACCGGCATTATTTACAACAAGTGTTGGATGCGATTCTGGCACGGGCGCGACGGCAGCAGCGGCCGTTACTCTGTTTATTATTGGATTTGGATAATTTTAAACAGGTCAATGATTTATTGGGCCATCAGGCAGGTGATGCGGTATTACAGCAACTTGCTGCCTTGTTAAAACGCTTACTGCGGCAATCTGATCATCTGATCCGTTGGGGCGGTGAAGAGTTTTTAATTATCCAGGAGCAGCAGGATGAGCCACTGGCATTTCTTGGTCGCTTAATGCAAGCCATTGCAGAGGAACCCTGGACAGTGAAAGGGGAATTACCTTTTGCGATCAGTTGTTCGGTTGGCGTAGTGCAGTATCCGCTTCCGGATAACAGTAGTTGGAGCTGGACTCAGGCACTGGCATTGGCAGACAAAGCTTTATATCAGGTAAAGACCCATGGCAAGGCCGGCTGGTTGATGTTAACGCCGGTTGCCAAAGCCACCGCAGCGCAAAGTTGGTTACAGCAAGATGTGTTACAACTGTTGCAAAGTGGCGGTTTTAGTTATGTTGGCAGCAGTCTGGTGAGTCAGCAGTTGCAGCAGGAGCTGGCAAGCGCAGGGCAATAATGCTCTGGCTTGCCGCTACAGGTTACATATTCGGATAGTTCGGGCCACCACCACCCTCTGGTGTCACCCAGGTGATGTTCTGGCTCGGATCTTTAATATCACAGGTTTTACAGTGAATGCAGTTTTGCGCATTGATCTGCAGTCGCGGCCCTTTATCCTGCTCTTCGACTATCTCATAAACGCCAGCCGGGCAGTAGCGCTGCGCCGGCTCAGCATACTTAGCCAGGTTCACCTGGATCGGAATGCTGGCATCTTTCAGTTTCAGATGGCAGGGTTGTTCTTCTTCATGGTTGGTATTCGACAGGTAAACCGAGCTTAAGCGATCGAAACTGATTTGATTGTCCGGCTTCGGATACACGATAGGGCGGCAACTGGCAGCCGGTTTTAGCTGGGCATAATCGTGTTGTTCGTCTTTTAAGGTCAGCGGTAAGCGACCACCAAACCAGTTTTGATCCAGGGTATTAAAGGCGCCGCCCCAGAAGGTGCCGAACTTATGGATCGCCGGGCCGAAATTACGGGAGCGGTACAGTTCATCGTACAACCAGCTGTTTTCAAAAGCATTGACAAAGCCGGTCAGATCCTGGCCACCGGTATCGCCGCTCAATAAGGCCTGGGCGACCACTTCGGCCGCCAGCATGCCGGATTTCATTGCGGTATGATTGCCTTTAATCTTGGCAAAGTTCAGGGTGCCGGCATCACAGCCAATTAATAATCCGCCATTAAAACTCATTTTTGGCAGGCTGTTCAGGCCGCCTTTGGCAATAGCGCGGGCACCATAGGACACGCGTTTGCCGCCTTTTAAATACTGTTTTAAAGTCGGATGCTGCTTATAGCGCTGAAACTCTTCAAAGGGGTTCAGGTAAGGGTTGCTGTAGTTCAGGTCAATAATTAAACCGACCACGACCTGCTGACCTTCAGCATGATACAGATAGCCACCGCCGCTGGCGTCATCTAAAGGCCAACCGGCAGAGTGCACCACCAAACCGGCATGATGCTGTTCGGCCGGCACATCCCAGATTTCTTTAAAGCCAATTGCATAATGCTGTGGCGACTTGCCGTCATCCAGCGCAAAGTGTTTAATCAGTTGTTTGCCCAGATGGCCGCGGCAGCCTTCGGCAAACAGGGTGTATTTGGCCAGTAATGCCATGCCAGGGGTATAGCTGTCTTTGGGTTGGCCTTCGCGATCCAGGCCCATATCACCAATCAGAATACCTTTGACCGTGTTATCTTCCAGTACCAGCTCACTGGCGGCAAAGCCCGGGAAAATCTCTACACCAAGCGCTTCGGCTTGCTCCGCCAGCCAGCGGCACAGGTTAGCGGCTGAGATAATATAGTTACCGCTGTTATGCATGGTCTTAGGTACGGCAAAGCCCGGTAGCTTGCGCGCATTCTGCTCATCACTAAACAAATAGATATCATCATGGGTGACCGGGGTATTTAGCGGCGCACCGCGCTCTGCCCAATCCGGCAACAGTTCGTTCAGCGCGCGTGGCTCAAAGACGGCACCGGATAAAATATGGGCGCCGACTTCAGAACCTTTTTCTACCACACAAACACTGATTTCCTGGCCTGCGCTTTCGGCCTGTTGCTTTAAACGAATAGCAGCCGACAGACCCGCCGGGCCTGCGCCAACGATGACTACATCGTATTCCATTGCTTCTCTTTCCACCGGGTTACCTCTCTTGCGTTGGCAGGTTGGGCTGTGTTTATTGTAGAGTATGCCTGAGCTTAGCCACAGCCGCCTGTTTTGTGGATGCTATTGTTTACAGAATTTTTTATAAACATGGGAATTTATTGAGGATAGCAGGATATTGCAGGTTGACGTTAACGTCAACAGGAAGTAGATTGTCGGCCATGCTCAAAGTTATTAGTTTACCTGCACGTAAAGCAGCCCGGGCAAGGGTTGTCGCATTCAGATGAGGCCATTATGAAGATACTAGTTCCGGTAAAACGGGTTATCGATTACAACGTTAAGGTTCGGGTTAAACCGGATAACAGTGGTGTGGATCTGGCGAACGTGAAGATGGCGTTAAACCCATTCTGCGAAATTGCGGTGGAAGAAGCCGTGCGTTTAAAAGAAGCCGGCGTTGCCACTGAGGTGGTGGTGGTTACTATCGGGAATAAAGCCGCACAAGAACAGCTGCGTACCGCGCTGGCGCTGGGCGCCGATCGTGCGCTGCAGCTGGAGACTGAACTGAACCTGGATTCACTACAAGTGGCCAAGTTACTGGCCAAGGTGGTCGCAGAAGAGCAGCCACAGCTGGTGATTATGGGTAAGCAAGCGATTGACTCGGATAATAACCAAACGGCACAGATGCTGGCGGCTTTAACCGGTATGGGGCAGGGTACGTTCGCTTCGAAAGTGGTGGTAGCAGACGGTAAGGTGCAGGTGACCCGTGAAATTGACGGTGGTCTGCAAACGGTTGCCTTGACACTGCCGGCCGTAGTATCGACGGATCTGCGTTTAAATGAGCCGCGCTATGCCTCCTTACCGAATATTATGAAAGCGAAGAAAAAGCCGCTGGATGTCAAAGCCGCCGATAGCCTGGGCGTGGCACTGGAAAGTAAGGTTAATACGCTGAAAGTGACGACACCACCAAGCCGTCAGGCCGGGGTGAAAGTAGAAAGCGTCGCCGAATTGGTAGCCAAGTTAAAAGATGAAGCAAAGGTGATCTGATGAGCATTCTGGTAATAGCTGAACATAACAATAGTGCGCTGAAAGCGGATACCTTTAAAACCGTACAGGCTGCCAGTCAGCTCGGTGGTGAAATCCATGTGCTGGTTGCTGGTCAGGCGTGTCAGGCTGCGGCGGCCGAAGCCGCAAGCATTGCCGGTGTCAGCAAGGTATTGCTGGCCGATGCCGCGCCTTATGCGCATCAACTGGCAGAAAACGTTGCTGCTTTAGTGGCAGAGTTAGGTGCCGGTTATAGTCATATTCTGGCAGCCGCCACCACAGGTGGTAAGAATATGCTGCCACGGGTGGCGGCGCTGTTAGATGTGGCGCAAATTTCTGACATTATCGCCATTGAAAGTGCTGATACCTTTGTGCGGCCAATCTATGCCGGTAATGCTATTGCTACGGTGCAGTCGGCTGATGCCATTAAAGTACTGACGGTTCGTAGTGCAGCCTTTGCTGCGGCAGCTACCGGCAATAACGCGCCTATTGAGGCCGTCGCTGTGGTAAAAGATTTAGGCGTATCAAGCTTTGTTGCCGAAGAGCTGACCAAATCAGAGCGGCCAGAGCTGACCGCCGCCCGGGTGATTATCTCCGGTGGTCGCGGCATGCAAAATGGCGAGAACTTTGCGCTGTTAAATGGGATTGCCGATAAGCTGAACGCGGCCATTGGTGCCTCGCGCGCTGCGGTCGATGCCGGCTTTGTGCCAAATGATATGCAGGTCGGTCAGACCGGTAAAATTGTGGCGCCTGACCTGTACATTGCCGTCGGTATTTCTGGCGCTATCCAGCATCTGGCTGGTATGAAAGACTCAAAAGTGATCGTCGCTATCAACAAAGATCCGGAAGCACCGATTTTCCAGGTCGCCGATTATGGTCTGGTCGGCGATCTCTTTACGGTATTACCGGAGTTAGAAGCTGCGCTCTAAGCCGGTAAAATGTGATCTCCAACTAAGCCAGCCTCGTCGCTGGCTTTTTTTATGGTGCGCCGGGCATGGCGCGCAGCGCCTTGACCGGCGCTATCTGCTGACTGTGGTGGTTAGCAGGTGACTTGGAGGTGAAAGTCCT
>Ga0181595_10003160_pt1 | contig 15948 bp, 16 predicted proteins | sample 041ome_7_FD_145604 | JGI IMG/M metagenome (GOLD analysis project Ga0181595, IMG submission 145604) | Coastal salt marsh microbial communities from the Groves Creek Marsh, Skidaway Island, Georgia - 041401AS metaG (spades assembly) | ecosystem: Environmental > Aquatic > Marine > Intertidal zone...
TTGAAATATCTTACATTATTTGTCGTCACAATTTTTTTATCGGGTTGTTTTATTTTTGGTGAACCCACTGAATTTGATGAAACGACTGGTCAGAGTCCGGAATGGATATATGACAAAGCCCAAAGCCTTCTCGATCAAAGAGATTTTAGAAAATCGATTGATTTTCTTGAAAAACTAATAAAACGTTATCCTGATAATAAATTAATTCCATCTGCTCGTTTAAATCTGGCTTATTCCTACCATAAGTTTGGGCAAACTGAGTTAAGCACAAGCACTGTGCAACAATTTATAACATTATATCCCAGCCATCCATTAATGGATTATGCCTATTATCTAAAGGGGTTAAATCTTTACAACGAGAGAGGAATCCTCAATAAACTGACATTTCAAGATATTAGTGATCGTGATGTAAATCAACTGAAAAAAGCATTCAACGCATTTGATGAAGTCGCCAAAAGATTTCCTAACTCTAAATATGCTCAGGATTCAATTGATCGAATGACCTATTTAATGAATAAAATTGCCGAATATGATTTACACGTCGCCCGATATTATATGAAAAGAAGAGCTTATGTTGCGGCTCTCAATCGAGCAAAAAATGTTTATACTTCATACCCTGACAGCATTCATGTGAAAGAGGCATTGGTAATCCAATACATAGCCTACAAAGAATTAAAATTAAAAGACCTTGAATTGTCGACAAAAAAAATTATTGACCATAATTTTCCTGAGGAAAGAATTACTTCAAACTATACTGAAGAAAATAAAAAGTGGTGGGAGTTTTGGAGAAGTTTAACTGATTAATTTTTATTACTTAATTTTTCACGCAATTTATTTTTTATTTTTCTTCTCGTTACTAATCCCGTGCTCATTTTTTTATTATTCTTACCGTATGGATTTTCTGGCGCGGAAAAAATTAACTTCAAAGGTATCGATTGAAAGTTTAAAGCTTGTCTAAAAAACTTTTCCAAATACCTTTTATAAGATGAACTAACTCCATCCAAATGGTTGCCATGAAGCTTGAAAGCCAGCGGTGATCGAGAATAAAAACTTACAAATTTTATTTTAGGTCTTATGCCCTTAGAAATGGATGGGGGATGGTTCAATAAGGCATCTGATAAAATGCTATTCAACATTGAAGTTTTAAATTCATTATCCAACATACTTTTAACACTCATTAATTTTTTGTGAACTTTTGATAAATTAGTCTTTTTTTCTGCTGAAATTTTTAAACATTCTAGAAAGTTAAAATTTTTAATAAATTTTTCATACTCAGCATCAAATCTTTCTTTTTGATAGTCACTCATCAAATCCCATTTATTGATTAAGAGAATCATCGGCTTATACAGGTTCAATGCTTCTGAGATGATCGCCTGATCTTGTGAAGTAATCCCCTCAGTGGCATCAATTATAATGAAAATAAAATTTGCGGTTGCAGCACTTTCTAATGACTTCAACAGCGCAAACTTTTCCTCTTTCTGAAAAACCTTGCCTTTTCGTCTTATCCCTGCGGTATCAACGAGAATAAGCTTGTCACCATTCCATTCAAATTCAATTTCGATCGAATCAATTGTGGTGCCAGGTATATTTGAAGCAATTAATCGTTGAGAACCAATCACAGAATTGATAAAAGTTGATTTTCCAGCATTCGGTTTTCCAATCACAGCAATCTTAAATGCTGAGTCTGCTGATAAGTCATTATCAATTAAATCACCCGTCAGATTATCTTCAATGAATTCAAAAATATTATCTATTCCAAAATTATGGCTAACCGACGTGCAAATGATGTCTTTCAATCCTAATTTAAAGAATTCTGAGGAAGCTATACTACTATCCACGCCATCCACTTTGTTAATAATGAGACACACTTTTTTTTCTTTTTTTCTTAAGAGTTTTGAAATCAGAATATCATCAGCGGTTAAGCCAGATTTATAATCCACAACAAAAAAAACTAAATCTGCTTCATCGGCAGCCTGATTGGTTTGATTAATAATTTCTTTATTAATTAAATTATCAGGTTTATCAAAATTTAAGCCGCCCGAATCAATTAATTCATAAACATAGTTATTGATAACCATAATTGAAGATTGTCGATCACGGGTAAGGCCTTCAAACTCAGAGACAATTGCTTTTCTTGATTTAGTTAATCTATTAAATAAACTAGATTTTCCAACATTTGGCCTGCCAATAATCGCGATACTATTCATTAATCGATATTTTAATTATTTTTGAATGATTGAGGATTATGTAGGCAAAATCTTTATTCTTATAAAGCTTTGACGTATTGATTGTATCTCTAATCGATGAGGAATCACCAAAATCAACTAAACCTTCGAAGCTCTTGTCAAATTGAAAAATTGCTTGGCGGACACCCTCATCTAAATCTAAAACATGGAGAATGCCGAGATAATCAACTGTTAAAATAAAGTTATCATAAATTAATGGTGCAGATAACTTTCTATGCAATAAATCTGAATTTTTCCAAACTGTTTTACCTGTATTTTTATCAAAACTATAAATAGAGTCGTTCTCATGACTCAAAATAATATTTACCAAATCTGAAGCCAATCCATGATAACTACTGACATTTCTATTCCATATCTTTGCGCCTGAAGCACGATCAAAACAAACCATATCACCATTATAGGCAACTACAAATAATAAATTATCAATAATGACCAAATTTCCAGATATATCATTGGTTCTGTCTATATCCGTTACACCTTTGGATCGTGATGCCGTTAATTCAGATAAAAAAACACCAGACTCGGGGTCAATAATCACTAATTTACCCCCAGGAAATCCACTGTAGAGGATGTTATCTGAAATAATCATAGAAGATTGAATGCTGATAGATAGAGGTGGATTTTGACGTTTATACGTCCACAGTGAAGTGCCTAGGTCCATATCAAATGACTGGATGTTGTTGTTTTTATATTTCAAAATAATTTGATTATTAAAAAAAACAGGTTCTAGCTGAGAATAATTAGGAAGCTTTATTCTCCAAATTTTATTCGCTTGCTCATCTAACTTATTTAAATAGTTATCCGTATCGATGAAAAAAAAGTGTTGTTTTTTTGAGTCAGCGTAAATGCCGGAAGAGACTTTATTCTCAAGCTGCTTGCTAAATACAACTTCTGAAGTTGTAGCATCAATTTTTTTAAAGTCACCTGATAATGTAATTAAATAAATAAATTCCTCGGCAAAAATAATACCAAAATGATCAGGCAAGCCATCAAAGTCTTTTACCCAATGGGATTTAATACCTAATTTATTTTGAAAGTTTTCCGGGAGTGGTTCAGGAGTCTCATCCAAAGGTGAAGCAAAATAAACATCATTTATTTGATTCTCTAATTCTTTAACCGGCCCAATACATGATGAAATAAACAGAACCACTAAAAATACAACTAAATTTTTCATTTATTTGATGTTTTTTTTAATTATAAGTTTTGTAACTTATACTCAATCACCCGAGCAAAATCACTCTGAGCTGAAAAAGAGGTTATTGCTTTTTGATAGTGATTTCGCGCTTCTTCTATTTTTCCTTCGCTGTGAGCGATGTCCCCTAAAAGGTCAAATTTAAAACCCTGAAAACCTTTGGATTTGATTTGGTTAGCGAAGCGAGAGGCTTCTTCAAATGAATTTACAGATAAAGCCATTAATCCTAAGTAGTAATATGATAGACTTTGAATTGAAGGCTCTACAGAATTATCACTTGCCCATAGTAATCGTTTTTTTACGTCATCATTCACTTCATTATTTTTTATGAATGTTTTTACATAGATAATCTGAGCCCTTGATGCGTAGGGTGTTGATGAATAATCATTCATTAAATCATCAGCAATTAATTTTAATTTATTAATATCAGAGGTTTTACTGACTAACAGTTGTTGAAATAACTCAGAGGCTTGTTCGGATTTTATGACTTTTCTATCATTATAAAAATCTGATAATAACAGAAGTCCAAATAATGCCACTATCGCTACAACAACTATTTTTTTATTTTTCTGAAGGGTCTCTTTAATTTTATCAAACTTTTCAGAAGTATTATTGATGTCTTCAGCCATGTTATTCCTTATTAAAAATTTAAATCGAGCCTGGAATCGAATTTATTAATGTTTGTGTATACTTTGTTTTTGGGTTCTTAAACACTTGATTGACAGCGCCCAGCTCCACTAATTTTCCATTTTGTAAAACAATCATTTCATTTGCGATGTATTTTACCACTCTTAAATCATGAGTGATAAACAAATATGTCAGGTTTAACTTTTTTTGAAGCTCTTTTAACAGCTCTAAAATCTGTGCTTGAATCGATACATCTAAAGCAGAAACAGGTTCATCACAAACAATGATATCAGGTTCAATGATTAATGCTCTGGCTATACAAATACGCTGTCGCTGCCCTCCACTAAACTGATGAGGGTATCGCTTCAAGTCATCATCGGATAAACCCACAAGCTTAATAAATTTTGACACTTTGGCTTTGATTTCAGTTGAAGTTCCTATTTTATGAATTTCAAGTGGTTCAGCCAAGATCTGAGCAATGGTGAATTTTGGATTTAATGAGGAAAATGGATCCTGAAAAATCATCTGTATTTTTTTTCGATAAGCTTTTATTTTTTGTTTAGAAATATTTAAAACATCTTGTTTTGAGAGATGAATTAATCCCGCATCTGGGACCAGTAATTTCATAATAATTTTAGCTAGGGTTGATTTGCCGCTTCCGGACTCTCCAACAATGGCCAAACATTTACCTTTTTTAAGATCAAAAGAAACATTCTGCAACGCGTGGATTACTGAGGTTTTTGTATTTAAAAAACCAGACCGCTTTAAATAAGTCTTACTTAGATTTTTAACTGATAAGTACATCAAAGTTTAGCCATTTCACGCTCAAGCTTGAGGTAATCTATAGGTTGTAATGTTTTTTTCGAATGTATACTGGGAATACATTTTAGAAGTGCCTTAGTATAAGGATGTTTGGGGTTTTTGATGATTGATTTTGCTACACCTTGTTCAACAATTTTACCTTTATACATCACCAACACCTGATCAGCTATATCTTCAACCACACCAAAATCATGAGTTATAAATAAAACCGTCATTTGATATTTTTTTTGTAAATTATTAATTAAGTCAAGCACTTGCTTTTGAACCGTGACGTCCAATGCAGTGGTTGGTTCGTCGGCAATGAGTAATTTTGGCTTGTTAATCATCGCCATAGCAATCATGACCCTTTGTCTTTGTCCGCCTGATAACTCATCTGGATAATTGTCATAGCGATCTACAGGAATACCCACATCAATAAAAGCTTTTTCAGTTACTTTTCGTGCTTCACTTTTAGTTAATTTGTGATGAGCCAGGACAGCCTCAGATACTTGATAACCTACAGTAAATACTGGGTTTAAAGAGGTCATAGGATCTTGAAAGATCATGGCTATTTCAGAGCCCCGAATGGATCGCAATTGTTTGTCATTTAATTCATGCAATTTCTTTTGATTGAAAATAATTTCACCCGATGACTCTAATTGGCTCGATAGGAGTTTAACAATAGACAGAGCGGTGAGGCTCTTGCCACTTCCAGACTCCCCAACAATACAAGTAATTTTTGCCTTAGGTAAATGAAAGGACACATCATTGACAAGCTTATTTTCAATTTGCTTGATTGGATTAATCCTCAAATGATTAACTTTTAAAATAGATTCAGAGGGCATTATTTTTTATAAAATCAACGATGTTATTAAACAGAACCTCTTGTTGGTCCATTTCTTTTCTTAAAAGTTTAATTTGTACCGTCTTCTTTTTTACCTCATCATCACCAATAATAATGGCAAAGCTGGCGCCAGACTTATCTGCTTTTTTTAATTGGGATTTAAAACTTGTCTTGCCAATATTCATGCATGTTGAAATTCCTTGAGCTCTTATCCTGTTAGAAACATTAAGCGCATATTCATCCACTGATGGTCCCATATTGACAACATAAACCAAAGGTTGTGAATAATTGTATACATGATCTAATTGTTCTAATAAAAGAATGATTCTTTCGATACCAATACCTACTCCAAATGCGGGCGTTTCAGTGTTATTCATTGAGCCAATCAGATAGTCATATCGACCTCCGCCGGCAACCGTCCCCTGGCTCCCTAAATCTTTTGACACCCATTCAAAAACGGTTCGGTTGTAATAGTCTAAGCCACGAACTAGATTTTTATTGATTGTATAAGCGATGTTTTGTTGATCCAGATAGCTGAGCACTTTTTCAAAATGTGTTTTACTCTCTCCTGAGATGCTATCAACAAACTTTGGAGCATGTTCAATAATTGCTTTCATTTTTGAATTTTTAGAATCCAGAATCCGCATGGGATTGGAATATAATCTTCTAATTGCATCCTCATCTAATAAATCTTTATGCTGCTCAAAATATTGAATGAGTTCTTTGCGATACTCTGATCTTTCTTCTGGATCACCAATGTTGTTGATATGAAGTTCAATATTTTTTAAGCCAAGTTCTTTCCAAAGGTCATGGAGTAAATAAATGATTTCAGCATCGAGTAGCGGTTCTGAAAAACCAAATGCCTCAATGCCTAGTTGATTAAATTGACGCTGTCGTCCCTTTTGCACATTTTCATGACGAAACATCGGCCCATGGTAAAACAGTCGAATAGGTCCGTTGTAAGTTAAATTATTTTCAATGACCGCCCTCACGCATCCCGCTGTTCCCTCAGGCCTTAACGTCAGACGATCTTGGTTTAAACTATCTTGCCAAGAGTACATCTCTTTTTCAACAATATCGGTCTGCTCCCCCACACTGTGAATGAATAAATCCGTTGACTCAACCAAGGGAAGCTTTATTTCTTGATAAGCGTATCGATCTAAAATTTGATAGGCCTTATCATAAAAAAAACGCCAGTATTTTTGTTTTTCGGGCAATACATCGTAAAAGCCTTTAATGGATTGATATTTTTTCATGAATTAATAGTTTTTTTGAATGTAGTCATTAATAATTTTTTGAAATTCATGTGCAATGTTATCACCTTTTAAGGTCACCGTTTTCTCACCATTTTCATAGACTGGAGCAACAGGAATTTCACCGGTCCCTGGAAGGCTTATGCCAATATCAGCCATTTTTGATTCACCCGGTCCATTGACCACACAGCCCATAACTGCAACTTTCATATTTTCCACACCTGGGTAAATTTTCTTCCAGGAAGGCATATTTTCTCTTAAATATTGTTGAGTTTGTTGCGCTAATTCTTGAAAAAATGTTGATGTGGTTCTTCCACATCCTGGACAAGCAATTACCAAAGGTACGAATGAACGGATATTCATGGTTTGCAGGAGTTCTTGGGCAACCACCACTTCCTTAATCCTATCCTCTCCCGGCTCAGGAGTTAATGAGATTCGGATTGTATCGCCAATCCCTTTTTGTAAAAGATAGCCCATTGAGGCACTCGAAGCGACAATTCCCTTGCTGCCCATGCCGGCTTCCGTGAGGCCTAAATGAAGCGGGTAATTACATCTTTTTTCAAGTTGTTCATAAACATAAATCAGATCTTGTGTGTCACTGGTTTTACAAGAAATAATAATTTGTTCTTTTGATAAACCAATATCTTCTGCACTTTTTGCACTTAATAAAGCTGATTGAATTAAAGCTTCACGCATTAAGTCATTGGATGATAAAGGTTCTTTTAGTTTTTGATTAACATCCATCATTTTTGCCAAAAGATCTTGGTCAAGGGAGCCCCAATTGACTCCAATGCGGACCGGTTTTTTATGCTGAATCGCAAACTGAATCATCTGATTAAATTGCTCATCACGTTTAGAACCTTTACCCACATTGCCCGGATTAATTCTGTATTTATCCAAAGCTTCTGCACATTCCGGATAGTGAGACAAAAGTTTATGACCGTTAAAATGAAAATCACCTACCAAAGGAACATTACAATTTTGTTGTAATAATTTATCTTTTATTTGAGCAACGGATCTTGCTGCATCCTCTGAATTAACTGTAATGCGAACAATTTCAGATCCAGCTTTCCAAAGGTCAAGCACTTGTTTAACGGTGGCATTAATATCTGCTGTATCAGTATTCGTCATTGACTGAATAACGACAGGATGTTGTCCTCCTATTAGAATATCCCCAACTTTTACAATCACCCTATTTTTTTTTATATTCATTTTATATTTTTAAATCTTAGATATTTACATCTTGCAATAAATTTAGGGTTTTTTAAATGCTCCGGGTCATATTTTATTTTTTTTTTATTCAGATCATAAACAATCCCGCCGGCTTTCTCAAGAATTATATCCCCCGCGGCGGTATCCCAGATCATTGTTGGAGAAAATCTTGGATATAAATCTGCTAAACCTTCAGCTAATAAAGTAAATTTAAGAGATGATCCAGCCTTTAAAGTATTTCCATCATTAATAGAAATAAAATGCATCGTTTCACTGTGAAGATGAGAGCGACTAGTAACAATTCTAATTTTTTTTGAATGGCCTGAACATGAGCTAATTTTTGTAAACGAACCTTTGTCATCAACTCTAAAAGCCCCAAAACTTTTTAAAGCTACATATGAAATATTTTTAGTTGGTATATGGATAACACCTAATACCGGACGTTTTTTATGAATTAAGGCAATATTAACAGTAAATTCACCATTCTTATTGATAAACTTCTTTGTTCCATCAAGCGGATCAATACACCAGTAAAAATCTTCATGCTTTCGAGAAATAAAGCTATCCATTGACTCCTCGGAAATGATTCGAATTTTGGGAGTTAGTTTTTTTAAATTTAAATGAATGACCCTATTGGAAATTAAATCTGCAGAAGTTAAAGTGCTTGAATCGTTTTTATAAGAAATATTAAGATTTTTTTTTGTATATATTTTCAAAATTTCGTTGCCAGCAAATTTACCTATATTTATGACATCATTTAGGAAATTTTTATTTAAAATCATTTAAGTATTTTTGCTAATATTAAATTTACGGCCTCTTCTATAGATATAAATTCAGTATTGATTTCTAAATCAGGTTCTTTGGGAGTCTCGTAAGGTGAATTTATTCCGGTAAAATCTTCTATCATCCCTGCTCTTGCCTTTTTATAGAGCCCTTTAATATCTCTTTTTTCACATTCGACTAAAGAGGTAGATAAATAGACCTCTAAAAACATATTTTTCTGAAATAATTTTTTTGCGTTTAATCGTTGATTAACGAGGGGTGATATTAAACAAACAATAACGATCAATCCTGCATCAGTCATTAATTTTGCTATTTCTGCTGTTCGTCTGATGTTTTCAGACCGATCGGTTTCTGAAAAATATAAATCTGAATTTACGCCATGTCTCAAATTATCGCCATCTAGAATAAATGAATGTTTATTCATTGATGTGAGTTTTTTATCTAATTCATTTGCAATTGAAGTTTTACCTGCACCTGAAAGCCCTGTGATCCAAATACACATAGGCTTTTGATTTTTTAATCCAGCTCTAACAGTGGCATCAACAGTAAAATTATTATAGATTATATTTTTAGCCATACGTCGTTTTCACTTCTTCCCATTCAAAATCAATCTAACTGTTCGCTTGGTCTTATCAACAACATCCCCAGCTAATTGACCACAGGCGGCATCTATATCATCCCCACGTGTTTTACGAATGGTGGTTACAATCTCGTGATTCATTAAAATTTTCTGAAAACTCAGAATACGATCTTTGCCTGAGGATTCATATCCACTTTTAGGAAAAGGGTTAAAGGGAATGAGATTAAATTTACATGAAATATTTTTTACCAAATCAACCAGCTCTCGGGCATCCTGATCACTGTCGTTCACTCCCTTTAACATCACGTATTCAAATGTAATAAAGTCACGTGGGGCTTTTTCCAAATAATCTTGGCAGGCATTTAATAATTCATTTAAGGGGTATTTTTTATTAATCGGTACAATTTCATCACGAATCTTATTGTTCGGTGCATGTAATGATATTGCTAGGGACACTGGGCAATCAGTTTTTAACTTTTTAATGGCAGGGACCAGCCCACTGGTTGATAGGGTGACCCGTCTTCTACTTAAGCCATAAGCCTTATCATCAAGCATAATTTTTAGAGCGCCAACCACATTCTCATAATTTGCTAAAGGCTCACCCATACCCATCATCACCACATTAGTGACCGGTTTATGATCCTGATTTGGATATTGATCTGCTAATTTTTGATTGGCCAGCCATAACTGACTGATAATTTCTGCTTGTGTTAGGTTTCGATTAAATCCTTGTCGCCCTGTTGAGCAGAATGTGCACTCTAATGCGCAACCAACTTGTGAGGAAATGCATAAGGTTCCCCTATTTTGTTCGGGAATAAACACCGTTTCAATGGCATTGTTTGCTCCCATATCGAATAACCATTTTCGCGTCCCATCGCTTGAGGTGTGATCGAAATTAATCTTTGGAAAGGTAAAATGGTAATGCTCTAATAAATAATGACGAAAATCTTTGGCAAGATCAGTCATCAACGCAACATCAGTTTGCTCTTCTTTGTAGAGCCAACGCCACAATTGTTTTGCTCGATAAGGTTGATGACCGGCTTGTGCGATTTGGGATTGAAACGTTTCTAAATCAATATCAAATATATTTATCAAAGATCATTAACCGAAGAAATATTGAATTTCTATTTTAGCATTTTCTAGAGAGTCAGATCCATGTACTGCATTCGCGTCGATGCTCTCAGCAAAATCTGCGCGTATAGTTCCAGGTGCGGCTTCCTTAGGGTTAGTTGCCCCCATTAATTCGCGATTTTTTAAAACGGCATTATCGCCCTCTAAGACTTGAATCATCACTGGACCTGATGTCATAAATGACACTAAATCATTAAAGAAAGGACGCTCTTTATGTACTGCATAGAATCCTTGGGCTTGCTCAGTGGTAAGGTGTGCCATTTTAGCGTGCACAATCTTGAGTCCGTTATCTTCAAAACGACTATAAATTTTCCCAATCACATTTTTTGCAACTGCATCTGGTTTAATAATTGATAATGTTTGTTCTGCTGCCATGAATATCTCCAATTGATCTTAAAAGAGCGTTAAAATAACATTTTTTAGCATTTTAATAAACGATTTAATCAGGAAGTATTTGAAGTCTATGGGTAAGTTTCTTGTGACCGCACTTTATCACTTTGTGAACATTGATCAATATCATAACTTTCAACAACCCATCCTTGATTTTTGCCAGAAAAAACAAATTAAAGGGACTTTGCTGCTAGCTCAAGAAGGAATCAATGGAACCATCGCCGGCCCAGCTAATGCGATCCAAGAATTTCATGCGTTCATTCAAGATAACCCAATTTTTCAAGAGGCCTTTAAACATTTAGATCACAAAGAATCCTGGGCGGAGAAGAATCCCTTTTATCGTATGAAGGTCAAGCTGAAAAAAGAAATCGTCACGTTAGGTGTTCCGGGTATCAGTCCAAAGAAGCATGTTGGGCAGTATGTTGACCCTCGAGATTGGAATGCATTAATCTCAGATCCAGAGACGGTGTTAATCGATACCCGCAATGATTATGAATATGACATTGGTACATTTAAAAATGCGATTAATCCAAATACCAAGACCTTCCGCGAATTTCCCGATTATGTCAAAAAAAATCTTGATCCTAAAAAAACCAAAAAAGTTGCGATGTTCTGTACTGGCGGGATTCGATGTGAAAAGGCCACCTCCTATCTTTTAGATGAGGGTTTTGAGGAGGTCTATCACCTTAAAGGCGGAATCTTAAAATATTTAGAACATGTGCCTCAAGAGGAAAGTTTGTGGGATGGGGAATGTTTTGTGTTTGATCAACGAGTTAGTGTAAAACACGGATTAGAAGAAGGCATTTATGACCAATGTTATGCGTGTCGACATCCATTAGGCCCGGAAGAATTAATGTCACCTTTATATCAAAAGGGGCAGTCGTGCCCCTACTGTCATGACCAGCTCAGTGAAGAAAAAAAAGCAGCCTTACAAGAGCGCCAAAAACAAATTGAATTAGCGAAAGCTCGTGGTGAAGTCCATATTGGTCGTGAATTTAAAGACATTCAACTTAATCCAAAGGAACCCAATGAAAACCATTAATTGGGGCATTTTAGGCGCAGCCCGTGTCAATCAGCGTCTACTCCCTGCCATCGAAAATAATCCACATTCTAAACTCCTAATGTTGGCGAGTCGTCGCGATGGAGCGGCACAAGATTGTATTCATCAATACGCTAAAGATCCAAACAATATTAAGGCTAGTCAAAATTTTGATGAAGTAATTTTGCATCCTGACATTGATGCAATTTATATTCCTTTAGCGAATGAAGAACACACTGAGGTAGCGCTTAAAGCCATCCAACACAAAAAAAATGTGTTAATCGAAAAACCAATGGCGCTCACCCAAAAAGAAGTGATCCAGATTACCAAAGCCGCTAAAGACAATAATGTATTGGTGATGGAAGGCTTTATGTACGTGTTTCACCCTCAGTTTGATTTTATCCAAAAGATGATTGCCTCAGGTCAGTTAGGTCAAATTCAATACGCGCACAGCATGTTTTCATTCCCCATTCAGCCGGCACGATATTATCGCATTAATCGATCGATGCTAGATGGCGGCGGAGCTCACTGGGACATTGGTCCTTATGCCATCCATACACTTAGGCAAGTCATGGGCGGAGTTGTGAAGCGAGCTTTTGCTTCGGCTAAACTCAACACTCATCAAGCTGATATGGCCATGAGCGGTATTTTAGAATTTAAAGACTCACGACGCGCAACCTTTGATATAAGTTTCGAATGTGTTCGACGATCCGAATTTGAAATCTTTGGGGATAAGGGGCGCTTAAAATGTCATACCGTCTGGCAGCATGAAGATGATGAAGCGCTAGTTAGCTATGAATTAGATGGGGACAAAGCCACAACTGAAAAAATTCCTAAATGTAATCACTTTGATTTAGAAATCAATCATTTTGTCGACTGTATTTTAAATAACAAAGAGAGCGATAAGCTAAGTATGAATGACGCCATTCATCAGGCAGCCACTATGGAGGCTGTCTATCAGTCGATTCAAAAAAGTCAGTGGGTCTCTGTTTGACGCAAGCCTTCATCTTTGATTTTGACGGAACCTTGGTTGACTCTGAACAAGCCATTTACCATTGCTTTCAATCCATTACCAAACAACTTGCACCAAATAGAGTTGAGTATGCAAAAAATATTCTTATCGGTCCTCCCTTAAGAGATACCGCCTCAGAAATACTTGGCCCTGAGCATCAAGACTCACTGGATGAATTTGTACAATTATTTATTGAAATGCACGACGAGCAAGTCATCCAGCACACGCAACCCTACCCTGATGTGATTCAAATATTGGAACAACTTCATACTCAAAATATACCGATGGCTGTAGCCACCAATAAAAGGTTGGCACCCACACAAAAACTGATGGATCACTTTGGTTGGAATAATTATTTTCAATTTATTGAATGCTGCGACAGTCAGTCTGAGATAAGAAACAAGGATGTCATGATTCAAGATATTATCAAACAGAATGAAATTTTTCAATGCAGTTACTTTGTCGGAGATACTGTAGCTGATGGATTATCCGCCAATCTCAATAAGCTAGATTTTATAAAAGTAAATTACGGATACGGACGAAATCAGGACTGGTCAAGAGTAAAAATTTATAAATCCCTTGAAAAATTCTTTGAATTACTTCAAATCTAATTTTAGCCACTTAAGGTGAATAAATACAAGAATAGATAGTAGAAATAATAAATAAATAGATATTGAAATATAAATAGTTCCCATTGAACACCTAAGTAAAATCAAACATAAAATAGATGAGAGCATCATAGAAAAAGCATAATACAAGCTAATAATATTCTTAGTGAACCCCAAATCGATTAGTTTATGAAAAAAATAAGTTCTATGGGCTACAAAAGGATTTTTTTTATAAATTATTCTAAGAATGACGGTTAAGGTCGCATCAGCACCAAAAATAGAAAATAGTATAGTGGGAAACCAAATAGGCCAAAAACCATTCCTCCATCCATAAAGACCAACTGCACCAACAATAAAACCAGTAGTAACAGATCCCGCATCGCCTAAAAAAATTTTATTTTTTAGAAAATTGAAATACAAAAATGGAAAAAATAAAAAAACTAATAAAAAGAGATGGTTCGAAAGATCAAAATTTCCGTAAATATATGCAACATATGCCATTGGAGTTAAACCAAAAATTAACATAAAAGCAGATAATCCATTTATACCATCCATAAAATTATATAGATTTGTAATCCAAACGAGACTTATTAAAAAGAAAAAGCTAATAAGTAAATGATCAAAATTTAATAAATAAATTAATATGCCAGAAATAACAAAGTGAATTAACAGTCTTAAATAAATAGGAATATCGAAGAAGTCATCAAAAAGAGAAACTAAAAAAATAAAAATAGATAAGAAAAGTATATGTTTAATAGAGCTATTTTCAATAAAAAAAAAGGATAAAAAATAAAAATTTAAAAAAATTATTAACCCACCAATTTTTAAAATATTAGTTGAATGTGAAGAACGAGAATTAGGAATATCATAAAATATTATGGGGAATTTAATTTTGGTAATTATAAAAAGAAATTGAAAAAAAATTAAAATGGAAAACAAAATAAAAAAAAAATAATTAAGCGCCATTAGAAAATAAACCTTTAAAATAAAAAGTTAAGGGTTTTAAATTTTTATTTCTTAAGCAATAATATAATGACTCAAGAAAAAAACCAATAAAAAGCCAAACAGTACATAATAAATTAAGAAAATTTTTTCTTTTCCTATAAAAAATTTTATATTCATACACTTTTTTTTCTATTAACTCAAAATTTAAAAGTCTAGTAGATTTATTTTGATTAATATTATGATAAAGCTTTGCACTAAGATTTATAAATAATGTTGAAGGATATTTATCGTAAACTCTAGTTGAAAAATCAATATCTTCAGTAAAGTGTATGTTATTTAAATCATCAAAAGAAAATTCATTAAAAATCCACGACTTCCACATAGTTAATCCTCCTGAAATTTTATTTGACAATATTAAACCAAAATTTTTTGTTTTTGAATTTGCGTAAATATTTACTCTATTGTCCTTAAATATACCTATATGAAAGAAATTAAAAAAAAATTTATAAACAAAAGAGTTTATTGGATGATTCACAATAGTTCCAGATGATCCAATCATATTGCAATTATCTTTAAAACCTTGGTATAAATTTTTAATAAAGTTTTCGAATAAAACTTCATCATCTTCTAGAAAACAAATATACCTTGAATCACTATTTTTAATTATGAAGTTCTTTGCCTGAGTTAAACTATTTATGGATGTTTTATGGATATATTCAATTTTATTGAAAAAATTTAAATTATGGATAAATTCTTTTTTTAAAACGTTAATTGCAGAATTTTTACTTTGATCAACTATTAATACTGTGAAATCCTGAAATGACTGTTTAGATAAAGAATTCAGTAATTCTAGAAGTTGTAATTCACGATTCTTTGTTGGAATACCAATTGTAATTAAACTAGATTTCACTAATAAATTTTCTCAATCAATGCAACATGTTTTCTTTGCTTTGGATATGAGTTATTAAGCTTATCAATACGTTTATAAAATAATGTTAGTTTAATTAAACCTGATTTTTTTAATATTTGTAGGGTATCAAATGTAGCATCAGACTCATAAATATTTGGATCAGCTATATGTTCAGTATAAACATCATCACAAACAATAAATCCATTTTTATTAATAAGCTTTAATGAATTAATTATATCAATACAAGCAATTGGATAATTATGATCACCATCTAACCAAATCAAATCGTATTTGTCTTTTTCTTGAGTAAGATGAACAGAGGAAATTTGACTAAAAATTAAATTTGGTATTTTAGATAAAACTAAATTTCTATCA
>Ga0181595_10003163_pt1 | contig 15940 bp, 10 predicted proteins | sample 041ome_7_FD_145604 | JGI IMG/M metagenome (GOLD analysis project Ga0181595, IMG submission 145604) | Coastal salt marsh microbial communities from the Groves Creek Marsh, Skidaway Island, Georgia - 041401AS metaG (spades assembly) | ecosystem: Environmental > Aquatic > Marine > Intertidal zone...
TTTTTCCGCGCGACAGACACGCAATGGTACGTGCGCCCTACGCCCGCTTTTCACGCGAGACCTAGTCGTGCCGCCGCGCGGCGGTGTCGTCGTAAAGTGCGTTGGATTGGATCTCGTTGCTAACCACTCTTTGCGCTCTTGTCTCTCGCGTTCGCGCGCACGCACAGGTCAACGTTCGCAGTTTGAGCGACGTGAATAAAGACGACGAGGACGAGCGACGGGGCGATGGGCCAGACCCGCAAGAGTGGTACACGGGTGGGGCATCGAGCGGGCAGTCGGTCATCGACCCGAGGCAGCGTCCAGAAACGCGTCTCGGACAAATGTTCGACTCCGCGCGTGCACACGGCGTGGGTGAAGGCACGCACGAAGATTTAAATCCAAACGAGCGCGGTGCTCGCGGTGCGCGGGTGGCGTTTCAAGGGCGCGCGCGCACGCTTGGGGGCGACGCGGCGGCGGAGACGGTGGAGGTCGGCGACGCGGACGTCGCGGCGGATTCGAATGCGATTCAGAGCACCGTCGTGACGTTCTGGCAGAATGGATTTACCATTGACGACGGACCGTTGCGCGGTTTTGATGATCCCGCGAATGTGGCGTTTATGGAATCCATCGCGCGCGGCGAGGCGCCGGCGGAGCTTTTGCCTCGGGATCGAAACACGCGAATGAACATCAATTTGATGCAGCGTCACGAGCCTTACGTGCCACCGGCGGAACCTAAATACAAAGCATTCGGTGGTTCGGGGCGTACGCTCGCAAGCGAGCCGACGACTGCACCGCCACCGTCAGCTGCTGGCGCGAGCGTGGGCGACTGGACCGTGGACGAAAGTCAACCGACGACGTCCATTCAGATTCGTTTACGCGACGGTAGCCGACTCGTCGGAAAGTTCAACACCTCACACACCGTGGCACACATTCGTTCGTTCATTGCCAACTCGCGACCGTCGGAATCATTCGCGTACGCGCTGCAACTCAGCGGATTCCCGCCCAAGACGTTGGACGACGACGCCCACGTCATCTCCGACGGTTTAGCAGGCGCAGTCGTCATCCAGCGCTAGTTTTCCACGCCACGCGTGCGCTCGCGCATACAACATTAGCTTACATAATTGTCGTTGTGAATTACACATTTTGAACGTGATGCACGCCGACGCGGTCGGTCTGGCGGTGGTCTCGAGCGCGCGTTCAGACGGTGACTCAGCGTGGATAAAAGGCATCCACAGAGCTCTGCAAAGCCGCACTGTGCGACGCACTTTGCACACCATGCGCGCGCACACCGCACAGCACGCTCACGCACACGCGATGGTATCACCCACGCGCTCGCGCCGCCGCGCTCGCGCCGCGCGCCCTGTGGCTCGTCCCGCGGTGCCCCAGTACGGCGACGCCACCTTTGACGCCGTCGTCCGCGAAGTCTTCGACGCCGGCGACGAATTCGTCGCCGATCCCGAACAAGCGCGCGTGCTCTGGGACGACGGTTGGGATTTCCTCGACGTGCGTTGCGACGTCGAGCGCGAGTTTTTCGGCGAGTGTCCGAACCCGCCCAAAGGCACCGTCGGCGGCGTCGGCGAGGTGGTGGTCGTGAGCGGTCCCGAAAAAGTGCGCGTCGTCCCGCTCGTGACGGCGACCGCCTATCGATACGACAGCACCGCGAAGGCCAAGGTAATGCAAGGCCAGGCGCTGAATCCGTCGTTTGTCGCCGACGTTGAGCGATACTTTCCGGATAAGAAACAGTCGAAAATAATAGTCGTCTGTAGCGACGGGAGGCTGCGCGCGGTCAAGGCGTTGGAGGCGCTCGAAGACGCCGGGTACGAGCGATTGGTGCTCTTACGCGGTGGGTTCAACTTGTGGAATCGTGGATGGACGAGTAAACTGAGTCGGCGAATTCCACATGGCGAATTTATTAGCGATTATCGTAAGCCTGGGGATGTTCAGCAATTTAGTCGCGGTTCGAGCGCCTCCAACGCCGGCGACGCCATCGAGTTTGGGCCGTGGGTCGATCCAAATGACTGGAAGCCCGTGCTCGAGAGCGCGGCGTAGCGCGAGAACACTAGAATTGTATGCGTACTGTAGTACTTTGATATTGAACAACGTGACGTGGCGTCGCGGCGCCTACGCGGCGGCGGCAAAATGCGTAATCATGGTTTGACGAGACGGCGGCAACGCTTCGACGTATGGCGCCATCCACGCCTGACCGAGCGTCGACTGACACGCGCCGAGGACCCGAACCGCGAGCTGACGCACCGCGACGTGGTCGCTTTCGCACGCCGCAACGATGGCGCGAATGATTTTTGGTAACGCGCCTTCTAACTCACGTGTCGACGCGTGGCTGACCATCATGCGTACGCACGTCAGCGGCGCTACGGCGGCGGCGCTCGCGTCGTTGAGCAACGGCGCCAACGCGACGGCAGCGTCGTCGGCGCGCATGCCACCGTCTCGCTCGAATATGCTCCGCATGACGTACACGGCGTGCGCGGCGACGATGGATCGCGAGTCATTCAGCGCGGCGCACGCGCGAGGCGCGACCAAGGCGAGATACGGCGTAAACGCTTTGACGTCGCTCGACGCCGCCCGGGCGACGGCGAGTAAACCACGTACGACGCGCGCCTCATCGTCGTCGCGCATGTCTTCTAAAGCGCGAACGATACGCTGCCCGATGCCGACGTTTGGTGATTCCGGGGATGTGCTCGTGGTCGTCGCTTCGACGTACATAGATTCATACGAAGCGCCATTCATGAACGAAGCGACGTTTTGATTCTCGAAACCGTCGCGCTCGAAATCGTCGTCGTCGACGTCGTCGGCGACGCGATTGAAGCTCTTCGGCGCACCATGCGGCGTTCGAGTAACTTTCGGTTCCGCGCGAATCGGCGGCTCTTGTAAATCAACGAGAGATTGCAGCGCTTGAGCAAGCTTTGGCGCGCGCCGCTCGACGGCGTCCATAAATCGTACGCGCGCCGAGTACTCGTACAACGCGTTGACTCTTCGCGGAACCACCGCGCCGTCCACGTGCGAATGAATGGCGGCTAAATTCGCCGCCGCGGCTTTTGCCATCGTCTCGTCGATGTCACTGACCATGTCACACACCATGTCGATCCACGCCTCGATCGTCGTCGTTACGCTCGCCGGATTGAACGCGACTTCGCCCGAACCGCCGCCGCGACCGCAAAAGACGTATAATGCAAATTCTAAAACACCCGTCTTCACGCGCGCCGTCGATGCGCCTTTCAACGCGCACAACAGCGCGGGTGCCAGGGCATTCGGCTCGTACACATCGCCAAACGACGCCAAGCATTCAGCGGCGAGCGCGCGCGTCGCTTCCCGAGCATCCACCAAGCGTTCAAACGCGCTCGAGCACGCGCTCGGCAGCGACGGGCGAAATTCGTCCCGCGCGACGTACGCGAGCGTGGACATGGACTCGAGCGCGGCGTCGCACACGAGTTCGTTAGCGTCGGCAGCGTATGCGAGCAAAAGCTTGACGATTTTGGCGACGCGTTTTGTCGCTTGCGCTTCAAAGCGCGCCGCTTGAGAGCCGTGAATTCGAGCATCCGAGGCGTCGAGCGCGTCTCGCAGTCGCGCGCTCGCCTCGACGCGCCCGGCGCGGTTGCCCGCGCGTTCAATGTGCTCGGCGAATTCAATCGCAGTGAATACATCCCGTGTCGGGCGCGATGGCGCCGGCGCCGGGACGTCGTCGACGGGGACGGGCGCCACGCGGGACGCGCCGCCGAGCCGACGCGTGGCTCTGGACGCGCTTCTCGAGCGGTCGCGGACTGATGCGTGCTCATCGGCAGTGTCTCGCTGTGCGCGTCCGCCGCGTTGATCGCTCGTGACTTCTGAGGCACTATCCATAGACATCACATCTTGCGCACTTCCCGAAAGCTTGGAATCGACGCGCGCGAAACCATCGCGACTCGACGTCGGCGACGTCTCGGATAAAATTTCAACGCACGCCTTTGCATTGTTCCGCACGGTTGCGTCTGCGTCACTAATGCACGTTTGTAACGCGTCACCAATGCACTCTAAATATTTCTTGTTCAAATCCCATGTTTGTAAAATCAAACTCAAGTATTCAACCGCGCACGCGCGCGCCTTTGGCGCTCGCTCTTCGCGCGCCGCCGCGCTCAATTTCATCACAACCTTTGGCGATTGACAGTGCGCAATGATACCTTTAATACCCGCATCACCGCTCTCTGCGATGACACCGACAGTAATCACCGTCGTTTTCAACAACGCCATGATAAAATGCTCGGCATAGGGCTCAAACGACGCCGTGGCGTGTCGAGCCAACGCCGCGAGTAAATGCGACGCTTGCTTCACCACGGCGCTACGACGATCATTCACCTGCGCCGTAATCGCCTCCTTTGCCTTCCCAAGCGACGACGTGAACGCATCCTCAAACGCCACGCTCCCACCACCCAGCGCGATGGCTTCCAAGCGCACCATGGCGGCGATGCGCTTCAACCAATCCTGCTCTGGATGCAAATCCCGCGCCGCCGCGTGCATCGCGCGTTTGAGCTCGTGTTCATTCGAAATACGTTCCGGCGGCGGCGGCACCAATCCATCCGCCACGACCGCCGCCGCCGTCGAACGCAGTGGAACATCGTCCGCGCACTCCGTCGCCGTCGTCGCCGTCGTCGTCGTCGTCGTCGTCGTCAACAGCCGTTCGAGCGCCTTGGCGTGCTGCGGCCGCAAATCGTTCCTCGCCAACTCAAATTCCTCAGCCGTCGCCTCTGGAAACGCCGCGCGCGCCGCGCTCGCGCACGCAAACGCCGCATCGCGAACCGCCGATTCTCTGTCGCCCATCGAATCGCACGCGCGTTTAAACATCTCTCGCGCGTCGTCTTCTCGCGCGCATCCGCGCGACAGCGTTCCACTGAACACCTTCAACGCGCTCTCTCGCGCGCGCCAATGCGCGCGCGTCCACGCCGAACCGAGCCTCGCCACCGCGTCGCTCGCGCGCACGCACCGCGCCGCGACGAATGCCTCGAGCGTCGCCACCGCGTCGGCGCGCACGGCATCCTGCGCCGACGCCGCGCGCGCGAAGACGTGCGGCCACGCGGATGCGGCGCCCGCGGCACACAGCGCGTCCGCGTCGGCGCCCGCGCGCGCGACGATGGCACGCATGGCGATGAGCGCCGAGCGCGCTTTGAATGCGTTCGCATCGCGCGTCGCGGGCTCGAGCGCGCGCAGGGCGTCGCTCGGGGTGGGCGTCATGGTGTGACAGCTGGAATTTGAATTCAAATCATCGTCATTCGTCGACGCTCCATCGTCGCTCGATCGTCGCCGGGCGCGCGCTCGAGCCCGCGAAGGATAACGTCGCATCATATATCGCATCATTCATGTCGCCGTTAACGACGCTGCCGCCGAACGTGGAGGCGAACGTCGATGCGCTGCTCACGCAGTGCGCGCAAATGTGTAGCCCGCACGCGCCGCCGGGGGAAAGCGCCATCGTCGCCGTGCTCGATGCGTTCTTTGGGTTCCTAGATCGACGCACGGACTTTTTTGCCGACCCTGCGCGCGCTGGGGAGGCGGTGCGCGCGGCGTTGGCGAAGCGAGGAGGGAAGGATGGCGCCGAGGCGGCGCGCGCGGCGTCGGCGCGCGACGAAGCGATCGAACGACGCAAGGCGGAGGAAGACGCCAAGTTACGCGCACGATTGGCGAGAGAGCAAGAGGAAGAGGCGAAGCGCGTAGAACGATTGCGGGCGAAGACGTTGGAGATGGAGATGGAGAAGAGCAAGGGGAAGATTGTCGACGTGACGGATGAGGACGCGACGGCGGCTACGTCGGCGGCGAACGTGGACGCAACTGATGCGCCAGTTGCGGAGGGAGCTGGCGATGGGGATGAAGACGATCCACACGCGTTGCAGCCTGGAACGATGATGCCGAACCGTGGGAACGGTGGGGATGCAGAGAAGTATTCGTGGACGCAGACGCTCGACGACGCGGACGTCCGCGTTTCAGTTCCGCCCGGGACCAAAGCAAAGCAAATCTCATGCGAGTTCACGAAGAATACGTTTACGTTTTACGTCAAATCTCCCGATGCGGTGAATGGTCGAGGTGAGCCGGTGATTGAGGGTGAATTCTTCGCCCCGATTGCCGTCGACGAGTGCTATTGGACGCTCGAAGACGGCGCCGTCGTCAACGTATTTTTACAAAAGCAAAAGGGCATGTTGTGGTGGCCCCACGTCTTGACGTGCGATCCGAAAATCGACGTTAAAAAAGTCGAACCCGAAAATAGCAAGCTGAGCGATCTCGATGGCGAAACGCGGTCGACGGTGGAAAAAATGATGTACGACCAACGACAAAAGTCGCTCGGGTTGCCGACGGCTGACGAAGAAGTCAAGCAAAACGCATTAAAATCCTTCATGGCGGCGCATCCGGAGATGGACTTTAGCAACTGCAAGTTCGATGGTGTCCCTGGTGGGTTCAACCCCGGCGCTTCGACATAGCTTGACGCGCGTGTAACGATCTCGTTCGTCTTCAATTGAGCTCTATCATTCATTCAAAATTCTAAAATCCGCACCTAAAACCCCTTTCGCTGCCACGCGCGCGCGCTCACGCGTCCTCCTCATCCGCGGCTTTTAAATACATCACATTGTTACATCTAATCAGCACCTCCCCGAGCATGCCTTGCGACTCGCCGTCGACGTACTCCTCCGCGGATGCGAGCTGCACGTTCATGTACGCATCGGTCGACACCAAAAACCCGCGGTACTCCATGCCCCACTTCAGCTTCACCGCCACCTTCTTACCAGTGAGCTGCGCGAGGAAAGGCTTGGGGTTGATCGGGGCGCTCATGTCGCGACGACGGCCGAGTGCGCGAGTGATGCGGCGATTTGTGACGAGCCCAGTAGGGTTGCGGGCGCACCCAAAGACGTCACATTCGCGCGCGCACGCGAGCATCGCGCGCGCGATGTGGGCGACGCGCGCGCGGATATGCGTCACGCGCGCGCCACCTCGCGGTTGGCGCGCGCCACGGCGATTGGCGCGCGCGTGCGGCGCGCTGGTGCGCGCAGAAGTGTTCGATTGCGTGCTCGTCGATGGGCGCGTGTGCGCGGTTCGCGACGTGACGCGCGACGATGACGCGCTCATCGTCGCCGCGCTCGCGCGCGAAGACGCCGAAGATGGGGTGTGGTTTGAGGACGACGCTGTTGAGGCGTTTGTGGTGACGAGGGAGGCGTGCGTGGTGGTGCCGAGTGAGTATTCGCAACGCATGCAACGAGACAGGGTGAAAAATCCGCACGGCGAACACGCGGAAGACTGTTGGATCATCGCGGACGACGACGCGGTAGGGTCGTGATCACCCGCGTGCGTGTGTGTGGTGGATTTGGATGCGTGCGTGGGCTTGAATCACACGCACGCGACGGTGAGGACGTCGGCCGCTTGTACGTGTATTATTTTACATCGAGACACAGTTTGTGTCTCGATACCTAGAGTAGAGTAGCTAGAATTATTTGATTATGCAATAGATGCATGCCATGCTAACGCTTTGACGGTCGTGATCGTCCAAGAAAGCCAAACAAGTCGCATTTAGCGAGCGGCGCGCACGCGCAAAACGCTCTCAAGCGAGAAATTTTGGTTTTCGGCTCATCTAAACCAAGGAACGCGCGAAGCGTCATGTGCACTTTCGGTAAGCCACATCCATTGAGCTGATCTAAATACCTCTGCAATGTCACGGTGCGACACGCGACGACGTGCGGGTCGACGCTCAAGCCGACGTCAGAGCCGATGATGTTCTTGGACATGTGCATGCAGTTGTAACAACCGCCAGCGTTTAATGTCTCATGCAAGCGCTTGAAATCGTTAAAACGCTTTTTAACGATGTATGGCGCACCATCCGCGGTTTGTACCAAGCACGAGTACTGCGTGTGCGCGACAATGTCAAAGGCATTGGCGAGCGCTCGCGGGCTTTCGTTGTTTGATTTCACGCGCGACGCAACGACGGTGACGTCAAAGGCATTCGTCGACGTGCCTCGTCTAAACAATGGGATAGTGAAATTTGCTAATATCAATCCCGAGCGCGCGCCCATGCGCATTTCACTATACCACGTTTGTGGCGACGAGGTTGCGAGCTCGCCTAATATTTTGCTCTCTACGGGCGCACCGCTCAAACGCTGCGTCGGTAACACAGAATTTGCGACAAACAGCGCCATCTTAATAGCCTTTTCGCTCGGCGGTTTTCCCGATTCTCGTCCACCTTCACCGAGAAGGAACGTTTCTACGCGTGATTCGACGGTTACACCTTCGACAGCGAGCATCTTCAACGCGCCCGACGTCGCCGGCTTGATGCGAAAGACTCGCATCAATTCGTCGTACGTCACGCTAGACGGCACGCTGGGGTCCGCGTTTTCGCCTCTTAGCCGCACGATGGCATCGAACGAGTCACTAATTTTGCGAGTTTGATATTCTTTGTCCACAGGAGTGTCGACGTCATAGAACTCGTCGTACATGTACGTCGAGCGCGTCATGTGGTCAAGAGCGCTTCGCGAAATTTGGCACCCTTCAACCTGATTTTGAAGCTGCTCTAACAGCTCGTAAAAACTGTTGAGATCGTTCAGCGCATCAGCAGTCACCGCACGTTCGGCGACGCGAATAGTTAAGCTGTCGAATTTAGATGGCGCGTCTCGACCGATAATGATGGCGTCGAGCAATGCGTCGGAGACTTCGTGCATTCGCGCCGCACAGTCATCAAATACGTCGCACAACGACTTCGAATCGGCTGCCATGAGCGTAGCTTTCATCGACTTGAGCATCACCAACGCGAATGGCGTCAGTATCTGCCCGCCTTCGAGAATCAAAGCGTCCCAGAGACGTAAAGCACTCTCTGTCGGTAAAACGCCTACGCCTAGGCGAGTAAACAATCCAGCAACCACGAGCGCCGGACGGCAATCACCAGCCACACAGTGCGCATGCAATTCAGGCTCACTCATGTTGATTTCTAAATCGACGCATTTACCTTCGCTGTACAGCGGAATCATCGATCGAGAAACGACGTGTGGGACGACGTCTTCGACGAATCCAGCGAGCATCCAAAACGAGGCCTCTTCGTCTTCGGTGAGAAGCAGCATAATCGCCGCCGGGACGACGAAGCCAGCGCAATACCCGTGCGGACTTCGAGCGGCGGCGGCGATGAGAATACTCTGCAGTGTGCTGAGCAAGCAGTATCCCACGCTTGGATGTTCGACGTACCCGGAGCCAGACGCCATGCTCGCCAAGGAGTGCGTCGAGTTTTGCCTAGAATGACCACGCGACAACGCCTCTTGATCGACGCAAAACCTCGGATGCGTTGGAAATACTGCACCAGCGTCGGTTTCAATCATTTTTATCTCATCCTCGCTCAACGTCGTGCGCCCTTGTTCTAAATATTGATAAAAGGAAGTACCGCTCGCGTTTTGTTTGACGTGGGCTTTAAGCTTCTCAGCCCAGATCTCTGCTCGATGGTCGGGATGCACACCATTCACCGCCAGCGCTAAACATGCGTCTCCACCAATATTCTGCTGCTTGCGCGCGCACTTTCTATAAACGTCAAGATATTCACCCTGGTGACTCCGATGTTCGGCGCGAGACATTCGGGCCGCGTCCTCTTCGACGTGCAGCGCCTCTGGAATTTCAAATCCCAAAACATCGTACATGACATCCGCGAGTTCATCCTCAGAACTCGACAACGCCGTCACGGTATTTGCATCTGAGTAAGCTTCGGCTTCGGCCTCACGTTTGGCAATCTTCGCCTCGTGATACGTCGGCGGATATTCGCTCGCGTGCGAAAACGGCGAAACGTCCTCATCGATGCTCTCCAACGCATCGCCGACTCGCACCGCAAACACGCTCGTCGCCGATCCAAATTCATTCTCCGACTCCTCTGCCGCTCGCACATCGGGCGAACGTATCGCCACGGGCGAATCAAACGTCACGCTCGGTTTCCCATCCTCAACCGCCTTGGCAACCGTCTTCGTGTTCAGCGTCAACCCGCGCGGCGTGGGCGGGAGCGCATCCGCCCTAACCACGTCCGCATCATCCGGCGCACGAATAAAACTACTCACGCGCGCCGCGCTCACGCCGCGCGGCGCTGGAATCACCACCTCGCGTCGACCATTCCCCGTCGTCTGTGCGTCGGCGTCAACACTATTTTCAACTTTGAATTGAACACCATCCTCCGCACCTGCATCGCCCGCCACGCCGCCGTCAGCCTTCCGCGGTGATCGGCTGCCGCGGCGTCCTCCTCGCCGCGATGCCCTGGGCGCGCGCGTACCGGCGGTATCGCGCGCCATCGTGTGCGGTGCGCGCGTGAAAAGCGCAACACCAATCAGGTGCTGGTTGTTGGCGCGTTTTTTGTGTCTTGTCAAGTCGCATCCGCGCGCGTAATGTCGGCATTTTGCGCGGCGCGCGAGCGGTGGCGATCGCGGCGAACGCGCGAAGAGGTGCATATAGTACAGACGCATCGGTGTCGCGCGCGCGAAGACGGAAGACTGCGGACATGGGCGAACTCGTGCGCGACGCTCGCATGGCTGAAGAAGAGTGTATGCAGAGGTTGGATGATGTGGAGCAGCGTTTCGCGAGCTTGACGCGCGAGATGGGAGTTTTTGGGACTTCGCCGGGGATTACGACGCACGCGAGGCGCGCAATTGAGGCGAGATTTGCGAGCGCGCGCGTTCGTATGGAAAAGTCGCTCGATGTGGCTCGAGCGGCGTCGACGACGAGAGGCGGGAAGGACGCCGACGCCGGCGTCGCGTCGCATCGCGCTTCACCTCGAACGTCAGTGGATGATATTTTGTGTTATGAAACGGGCGCTGACGCGCCACCACGAGACGTACTCAAGCGTTGGATCGTTGAGCACTTTGATGCGCCTTGGCCTACTCCGATGGAGAAACGCCGACTCGCCGAACAAACCGGATTCTCAGTGGCGCAAATTTCTAATTTCTTCATCAACGCTCGCGTGCGGCTTTGGAGACCGCTGGTGATGGAGCTCGGGGAAGAACTTGAACAAGCTTCTACACACTTCGGTACGAAAAAGTTGAAGAATGGACCACCACAAAGAAAAAAGAGATGCGTCGCAAAGCGTTGCCACGCGCCTCGCTGACGAGACAGCTATGAACCCGCGGTGTAAGAAAAAAATACTCCTTATATTACTCTGATTTGGAATCTCCTACGTCCCTACGTCCTAGCGCATACATTCATCCCGACAGGATACAATCGTACATGTTGTTAAACTATTATTGTCGTCATCGTCGTCGTCATCATCGTTGTCCCATGTCCCGTCATACCGCGCTCGTCTTATTTTTCAGCACGCAGATTATTACGCTCATGTTATCGCAACCCAATCCGCTGCCTCGAGTGTCTGGCGCCAAACACCGATCGCAAAGCTCTTCGCACACTTTACTTAATTTTTGCTCGCCAGCCTTTAGACGCTCGCGCACAAAGTCCACACATTCTTGTGAACTCAAGACGTCCCAAATGCCGTCGCACGCCAGAATGAAGAATTCGTCACCCTGCTCAATGGTGAACTCTTTAATCTCTGGTAACGCCGTCACGGCTTGCTCTTCCACGGTGAGGTTCTGATTTTGCTTGTACTCAAAATCTCCCAACGCACGAGAAAGTGCCAACGATCCATTTACACGGCCTTCGCTGACAAATCCGCCCGCCTTCATGATGCGCGCGCGTTCGGCGTCATTCATAGGCTTGTGGTCAATACTCATATCGACCGCCTTGCCATCTTTCCTGCAGAACACCGCTCTGGAGTCACCCGCGTTGGCACAGTATACCTTGTCACCGCGCACGACAACCACCACTGACGTCGCCCCAGCCTGCGGGCCAGTCCAATGTTCGTGAGCCTTGTCGATGTTCATCGCGTCGCTCCCGCTCGAGCTCGGCGCGATTTCATCAAAATCATCATCATCAAGCTCAAAATCAAACTTAATATCGTCTTCATCAATATCAGGGTTTGCCTCTTTCACTTGTTCAATCAATGCCGCACGAAGCTTGGCGTTAATCTCCGCTCGTCGCGACTTTTTATCCTCCGCGCTCGACCCCTCCCCTCCGAGCAACCCGGCGATGGATGGCTCGTCGTTCTTCTGTCCGTCGTTTCGAAACGCCGTCAACTCCGCCGCTGAATCCTTCGCAAGCATCATCTCATCCAACCTCAAGAAACTCGCCTGCAAAGCCGCGCTCATATCGCCACCCTTGTACGCATCTTCCTTCTTTAACGCCTCGTGTAAGTGTTTCGCCGCGTACAGCGCCACCTCTTTGCCTCCGTGCCCGTCAAACACCGCGAAAAACGACGTATTGGTGTCGTCCAAGTTTAATATCGTCGAGTGCGCGTCCTACACATGCGAGAGAACACGTAATAATGACGCATGCGTCAGTCATGAGCGCGTCATCATCGCCGTCGTCGCCATGCGTGCGCCATTCGCGCGCGATTTCAAGCCGTCGCGGGCGCGATCCAGCGCGCGCAATCTCACGTGCCCAGCCCCTCACGCACGCGCGCACGCCGATTTCCCCCCATACAACGCGTCGAAACGAGCACACACGCATTGCACCATCACACGCACCTCCATATTCGTCCGCCAGCCTTGCATGGCGGTCGTGCCGTACGCAAATGTGTCATCCGCGCCGTCGGTGGAGGATTTCGCCGTCACGGGCTGGCTCAAGTACGCGCCCATGATGACGCGCGCCGCGACGAAGGCGTGGTCGTCGAGGTGCGAATGCGACCTGGGGCGTCCTTTTGCGCTCGGTGCGGCGCGGACGAGTGTGCGGAACCGCGCGTGGCGGTGTGCGGAGGGGGGAGATTGGAATTGCACCAAAGTACAGTCAGCGCGCCGCGAGGCGTCGCGCGCGAGACGTCGAGGACGACATTTCGATCGGGTACGCGATATACTAGGGTGATATTGACACAAAGAGCTATCGTGGACTGGCGTCGCGTCGTCGAACGGCGCCGCGAGAGGCGCGGTCGATGAGTTCGATGGAGGTAAAGGTGTCGGAAGTGGGATTGGAGGGCGTCGATTCGACGACGTTGCTGACATAGTACGGAATGTACGGCAGCGACGCGTCGTGTTCGTCGTGTTCGTGTTCGGCGTCGTCGGGTGCATGCGCGTGTGATGATGCGCGCGGACGATGTGCGACGTCTGGTGAGGCGTGCACGGGCTCGAACGTGCGACTGACTGCGCGAGGCGGCTGGGAGAGGCCGCGGGCGTACAATCCCAATTGTAACGCCGCCTTTTCGTGAATCACATCCTTGCGGGTGAGCACGCCCACGACGCGCGGACGGGCGGGCATGACGTACATGTGTCGCAAACCGAGCGTTCGGAATGACCGGTAGGCTCGACTGAGACGCGCGTCGCCGTGCACTACGAATGGATGGCGTTGCATGAAGCTGCGTAAATCGACGCACATGGTGTCGACGTCGCTCTGGGCGACTCGCTGCGCCACTTCGCGAGCCGAGGGCACCTTGAAAGGAATTTGCTTCAGCTGCTCCAAGAGGTCATCGCGCTCACGCGGACTGGTGAACAAGTTATTCCCAACCGACAGGTTCTGTGGGTCCACGAAAGAAATCCTGTGGAGGAGCATCTTGAGCAACACGTTGCGAGTAATCGAACCGTGAAGCTCAAACTCTTCGCCGCTGTGCGTCGGAGGTGCGTCCGTGACCGGGTAGGCTCCGTGATTGGTTTCGATGAGCACCTTGAGTAACTCACTGACACGCATGATGGGTTCGAGGGTGACTAGATCGTCGCTCATGACTTCTGAGACGCGAAGTTTGTCCCCGCACGGTCCGGCAAGCTCGGGTTCTTCCAAAAACGGCGCCCCGCGGATTTTAATGTGCGTGTCGTAAATCCCCAGCGTATACTTATCCCCAATGTGCTTGGCGGCGAAAATAGTAAGCATGAGCGGAATGATGAGTTGCATCGACCCTGTGGTTTCCATCACCAGAACCGTGATTGAAATCGTCATGCGTGTGGCGCCGCCGAGACTCGCCGCAGCGCCGATGATGGCGTACGCGTGCAAGTTAATTTCTATATCTCTCGAATGTCGCGCGGCTACGGCGGAAACTATGCGGCCGCATATCTGACCAAACGATGCCCCGACGGCTAGAGATGGCACGAACAAACCTGTCGGCGCACCGACACCATACGTCACAGTCATCAATGAAAACGTGAGCAAAAAGTACCAAATCAACGCACTCAGTGGGAAAGGATGTTCCTTGTCCTGGCCAAATTCACCCACTTCACCGAGATGGAGCAAAAACTTGAACGACTGCGACAAAGGAGTGAAGAACAGTTGCCCATACACCGAGTACTGACCTTCGGGACAGTACAACTGTTTGAAAAAGTCTTCTCGAATTTCGTCCCTCGTCTCCACGCCGTACTCAAACGTAGCGTTTGCCGCGGCGGTGTCAATGGAGTCTGTTGTGCCCGCCTGCAAGGGTAACGGAATATTCTTACACGGTGAGATTGACATGAAAAAGAAGAACAGCGTCGATGTGATACCGGCGATGGCGATGACTTCGAGCAAGCGCTTTCTTTTGTTTCCCACCGGAATGTATTTGGCGCGCAGCGCCGTAATCTTCACGTTGAGGTTTACGAACGCCGATCCCATCAACCCACCGGCGGCGCCCATGAGTAGGAAAATCGGGACTTCCCAGAAGTACCACCAGTACTGTTTGGAGTAATCGGCTTCGTTATCGGTGTACAACCCAAAGTCGCGATGCGTGCCGAATCTCGCGCGCGCGAAATCGCTCGCGTCAAAATCAAGCTGTTCAAGCCAGTGCATGGTGAGCACGCCCGTGCACGTTGCTAAAAAGCCTCGCCAAAGCATATCCGAGTTGTAAAAACTCGCGCCTTCTTCGACGGTGAATAACATGCCACCGATGGGAGCGGCGAACGCCACCGCGACGCCAGTCGCCGTACCGATAGCCACAAAGTCCCGCTTGTCGCGATCATTTCTAAACCACGCTGGGCGTTTGGTTTTAAACCCGAGCGTATTCGACCCAAAAGCGGCGATGCCACCGCCGACTAACCCACCACCGTGCACGAATGGCCCTTCTTTTCCGGCAATCAACCCGGCGCCGATGCTAAAAGAAATCCCGCCGAGCTTTGCCACCACCGTCTTCAAACGAAGGAGCCCTTTCAAGTGCACGCCATTCAAATATGTCTTAAGCTCTGGAATTCCCGAACCCGCGGCGAGAGGCTCGACGTATGACACTAACCCTCCAGCCACTGCGGCGAAGGCGCAACTCACGCTCACGTGCGCCAAATACGCCACGAACCTCGACATGCCGTCCACGCCAACCTTCTCTCCGATGACGCCATACCTAAATAAATTCAACTTATCCACCAAACCATCGACGACAAACGCGATAAACCCCATTGCGAGCCCGATGAGCACGGACGTAAACCACTTCCATGACATTTCCCGTCGATAATCCTCCCTCGAGCGACCGCGCAACGCGTCCTCCTCCAAGTCGTTATCCATCGGGTCATAATCGTGCGACTCGAACGCCGCCATGCGCTGAAGCCGCAGCAACGTCACATCGGTCTCTTTGCCGCCGACGACGCCGCCGACGAGCTCTGGACTCGACGGCGTGTAATTCGCAGATGCAGAATCGAGCGACTGCGCGCGAGACATCGTCATCGCCGGCGCCGAGCTCGACTCTGCGCGCGACAGGCGCTGAGTGTCGTCGTACCCGTCACCCATCGTGCGCGCACGCGTGCGACGGGCGCGGACTGTGAGCGGCGGTGCGACGCGGGCGTGTAATGGCGATGGCACGAGTGATGTCGGTGCCGTTTGGCTCATTTTTTCGCGCCGACGCGTTCTCACGCGAAACTGACGCGCGTCGAGTGGGATTTCGGTGCTCACGCGCGTACGCGATGGGAAATAATATCGTGGACGTGTAAGCGTCGAGTGTTGTATTGAAAATTCGCGTGAAAGTGTGCGATGTAAATGTCTCGGGGTCGCGTCTCGGCGG
>Ga0181595_10003166_pt1 | contig 15935 bp, 12 predicted proteins | sample 041ome_7_FD_145604 | JGI IMG/M metagenome (GOLD analysis project Ga0181595, IMG submission 145604) | Coastal salt marsh microbial communities from the Groves Creek Marsh, Skidaway Island, Georgia - 041401AS metaG (spades assembly) | ecosystem: Environmental > Aquatic > Marine > Intertidal zone...
TGTCAGCTGTGCAGCTTGACCGCAGGTTAAGGCTTCTGTTGGACCTAGCGATAAGGTCGCGCGGACTTCGCTCTCCAGTACCGGGTCGGAAAACGTCACGATATCTGAGGCAGAGTGATCCCGGCAGTGATCAGTAGGCTGCAAAATCTGCTGAGCCCAGGCCCCGGAGCAGAGAGCAAATGACAGTGCACTTATAGCCCATTTCTTAGCAAGATGTTTCATATCAAGATTCCTTGAACAGAGTGCGGTAAGGAGAGTTCCAGTACCAGGAATTGTCACTTCGTCATCTTTCAGCTTTTCGCAGACTGCGCAGCTTTTTCTTTTCCTATTGCCGGCGATGCCTGGATTGTTGTGACCCAGCATAGCCTATTTGTGGATGATAACTGCAAGACAAGTCCTAGACTTGTCGTCTTCGCCTCGAAATTATTCTGGTACGGTCGCCTGTCTGAAATAATGTCACAGATCCCCTTTCTCACAGGAGCGGGACTGATCATCGGTAGTTTGTGTAGATGCTTACAGACAGAGGAAAGCGAATGAAAAACAATGCGTGCGTAATTGCCAGATCAGTTCTGATGTTGGTCCTCATCTTTTCTTTCAATCCATCTACAGTCCATGCGCAAGGTTTTGATGGTCTCAAGGTTTTTTTCTGTGGCACCGGCGGACCTCTGGCAAGCTCCGGTCGTAACCAACCCTGCACGGCAGTTCAGGCGGGAAACACTCTCTACCTTGTCGATAACGGGGTCGGTGGTTGGGATACTCTGCGTGGAATGCGAGCGCCGGCGACCAGTTTGAAGGCGATCCTCATCACCCACTTGCACAGTGATCATATTGCCGGTGTTGGCGAGGCGGCCGAGCAGAGTTGGATCAATGGCCGCGACACACCTTTGACAATTATCGGCCCTGAAGGCGTGGACAGCATGGCCGATGGATTCAACCTGGTCTATGAGCGAGACCGTGTGTTCCGCAAGGCTCATCACGAACATGAAGGCTCAGACGTCAAGTTTCCACTGGATGCGGCCCATATTCGATCCCGAGTCGTGGCTATTCCTGATCCTGATGGGACGGCGCCAGCCCTAGAAGACGGCGAGTCGTTAATGCTGATATTCACGCATTTGATGATGGCATTGGAGCGCGGTTATATGTCGGGAAATACTTGCTTGAACGAGCCGCCAACGAACATCGCTGGCTGAAAAATCTGAAAAGGAGCCCTGTTCCGGTCGGTTATCTATGGGGTCTCAGGGACGCGGGCCAACCGGTCAGAGTGGCTAATCATGTTTGGCATACTTATCTGAATGATCGTGATGTGGAAAGTTCTCTGTGGTACCTACCAACCGCTGGGCATTATCCTCAGCTCGATAAGCCAGCGGAAGTAGCGGGAGTAGTAAAGCTATGCTTACAAGGCAAGGTTCCATCCCGAACGGAAGAGGATACGTATATGCGTAGTCATGCACGTGGCACTTCCATAGACTCACCAATTTTGATTGGACACACCGTACCACGACAAATGGAGTTTCCAGGCGCGGTTGAGTATAGCCCCTCCGGTTATCGCTATTGATGCTACCCAATTTCGGCAGACACCGGATTTCCTGTTGTTTTCTTCTTTAGAATTTAGCTAATTAAAGGAGATAAGATCTGCCAACTTCGTTGGAAGAACCAAAAGCTTGAAATACAACCGACAAAATAGATTGGAGCCTCGTAGATAAGGCGGTTGTATCGCACGCGAAACACAGCGAGCGCCGCAAGTACTAGCGCAATAATTGCTAGTTGACCCAACTCGATTCCGACATTAAACAAGAACAGCGCAGTTATAGTGCCACTTTCGGGAAGCCCTATTCCCGAGAGTGCTCCTGCGAAACCTAGGCCGTGTAATAAGCCAAAAACGAAAGCGACTAGAAAAGGATATTGCTTGATTAGAGAAGTTTTTCCATTAAGGTTTTCATAAGCGAGCAGAACGATGCTGCCGGCTATCACTGCCTCTACTGGAGCGGCAGACAAAGTCACGATGTCCAAAGCTGAAAGAGCCAAAGTGAGAGAATGCGCGATAGTAAAGCTGGTAACCACTTTTACTAATTCGATGGTATTGCGCACAAGATACAGAAGCATTATTACGAATAGTACATGGTCAAAACCAAGCAGGAGATGCTCGACGCCTATTGTTAAGTAAATCGGGAGGCTGGGCGTTGCATTGGCGAGATCTACTCGGGGCACGGAACCAGTAATCAGTAGCTCCACTGTTTCACCGTTTGAGTGCTCAAGACTGACCAGAACATCGACTAGGGTTCGCTCCAAGCCAACGATCTCAATAGTCTGCAATCCCTCTTCGTCGCAGTTTAGCTCAGACACCTCGATCAATGCGCCATCGATAATCCTTGCCGAGAGAGGAGTTGCATCACAGTTGCTTGCCAGTTCGAGCCCTAGGTAGCGTCCATCGATCTGAGGTTGTCGCAAAGACGCCTCATAAATCAGGCCTCCTGAATCGCTCAAAGATTCTGTGAGTCTAAGAAATGCTGGGCGCACCTCGTGTGCGGTTGCGAGTTCGGTAAGCCCAAATACCAACAGCGCGAGTACAAGTTTTCTCATCGCGGTTGCACAGTAATTTTGTATTCGTCTATCAGGTTCTCAATGTAGGTATTTCGCGCATTTATCTGCTGTGAGCGGCGATAGTCCTGTAATACTTGTTGCTGGATTGCGTCGAAGGGAGTGAGTTGCGACGGGTGAATAGCGCTGAGCAAGATTAGGTGAAATCCGAAACCACTCTGGACCGGTCCCTGCCAACTATCTCCAGTGAGACCATCCAGCCGACCCGCAAAGCCCGCACCGAACGTGGCGCTTAAATCTAGCGCGCTCCGATAAGCATAGTCAGAATTGAGCATTGATGATTCCCCAAGGGAGCGGGGGTCTGCACCGTCAGCGATTTTCGCTGCTGCCTGCTGCGCATCTGCATGGGAGGCAAAATAAAGTTGCTGAAATGAATAGCGTACAGGGAGAGTGTAATTAGCGAGATTGTTCTCATAGAAGGCCTCTAATGCGCCGCGTTCGGGTGGCGCACTGTCGTCGGTCTCGGCGATAAAGCCGAGTTTCTGAACGAGGCGTCGCCGCACGATAGAATCTTCTTGGTCTAGTCCGAGGCGCAAGGCTTCCTGGTATAGTATTTCTTCTCGTATCCAGTTCTCAACGAGTGCATCCAGTTCTTTCTCCGATGCGATTAAACCAGTTTGTGTAGTCCACAAACCACCTAACCGATCTTGCATGGCGGCAGTAACGATGATTTCGTTACTATCGATGGAGAATTGCTCGTCTAATATGAACAGAAGAATGCCGATTAGGGTAAACCAAAGCAGGGGCTGTTTGAGAAAAGCTTTGAACACGGAAAACCTCGCCCTAGCTTATTGCGCCGGTGTCACCCAAATCGGTGAAGACCAGACTCGCTCTTGAAGAATAGGGTTCAGATCAGGATTGGGTTGGACACCGGCACGAATCGCATCCCAGGTAGACCAACGACATGTTGGATTCTCCAGGCCACGCACATAGTAGAACGCATGTTGGTCAGGGGCAAAGTTGGGGTCTTGCCAGACAGCCCTCAGCTCAGCCGCGCCAACATCGACGCTGAAGCTGCAGTCGGTGATATCGACACGAGCACCATTGTCTGAGCAGCGATGGCTTGTTGGGTCAACATCTCCACTAGAGCAAGCCACGTCATACACCTTTTCAACAGTTTCCCCATTCTCTATCCAACCCTTGATGATCTGCACACGATCCAGAGGAGCACTGTTAGGATCTTTGGCTACCCAGGTAAAGAAGCTTGGTGACTTGTCAGCTTCACCAATGAGGTCGCCTCCCATCGGCACTCCGCCTGCATAGGATTTCTCTATAACATCCGGATCATCAGGGTTAGGCAGATCATAGCCTGCAAAGAAGCGCACCTTCATGCGTGTGCCAGAGGTGCCGAACGTCTCTTTCCTGCGAAAGGCATCATAAATGCTCCCCCGGGTATTCTCTTCTGCCCATACACCTGCTAGCCCTGCGGCACCCCATTTATCGTAGTATGTCTGTGCATACAAATCGTCATCGGCTGTGGGTTCGGGTAGTGGAACAGATCCACGCAGTGCGCCATCGGCGTCAAAAAGGCTGGACCCGCCCCAGTGATCATACTCTTCACCGGCATGGGTTCCGTTGTGCGTGTCACTCGACCCGATGACACCAAACTTGTACGGATTAAATCCCTGGCCCGCTTGCATCTGTATGCCGTTGAGCAGAGCCTGCCGAACGTAGCTGCCATTCGGGTCGCTATCTAGATAGGTTGCTATTCGGTACGGAAAGATTTCGAATTCTGCCCATTCATCAAAAGGGGACAATGCAGGATGAGTATCGGAAGACCCTTTGATCTGAGTAATCTCTACTAAGGGCTCGTTACGAATACGCTGATTGGCATAGGCATCGTCCAGCGGTCTACCAGAATTATCCGTCAGCATGAACATCCTGCCGTTGGACCCGTTAGAGTTGTGAGGAATGGCCAGACTCTCGATACCAGCCGCCCGATTGTCATCCATCCACTGCCAGAGATCTTCTGGATTACTCGAATCGAGTTGTGAGAAAGGGAGTTCTGGAGCTTCATCTCCTTTGAAAATGACATTTCTATGTAGACGCGCTGCGTCGGGCGCGCTTGCGGTGTATTCATAGGCTATAAAGGTTGTGAAGCTCCCTGGGTCGTTATGGCGATTGGCGGCGGCGACAATGTCATCCCATGCAGATTTTTGTATCGCAAGGTCGTTAATCTCGTGTCCTTTCTCGGAACGCATAAATTGATTCACCTCTCTATTCTTCTGACGCCGCTGAGTAACATCGCCAAGCGTGGACATGCCCGCAGCAATCGGGAGTTTCGAAATATCGCTATCCGGATTTGCCAATTGCCGTAAGACACCCAAATAGTAGGCGTGATCAGTTACCCCGTAAAAGTCCAGAGGCACCTGCAGCTTCATCTCGAATCCAGCTGGGTGAACAATGGTGCCACCCTTTGCGAATTCGTAGGCTTCATCAGGGGAGGAAGTGGTGCCGAACATGAAGGCGTCGAATGAGTACATGGTGTGTACGTGCAAATCGCCAAAATAGGCATTTCTGTCCGTATTGAAGTCCACTGCGGGCGATAGTGCCGGATCGACAGCAGGTATGGTTTGTATGGACAGATCTACCACATCGGAGTTTTTGGGCACTATTGTTGGATCGTCGGAGCAAGCGCCGAGTAATGAAACGCTTGCGAGAAAAAAAAGTTCGGCTTTGAGTTTGCGCATAGGATTCTATTTATTGCCTTTTGTTAGGGGAATTCCGGTGTTCTTAGCATCATCACGCGCTAGATAATTGTCCAAGCCTGCTAACTAAGAAAATTTGTCTTAAAGACATTTTAGGGTAGTAGTCGCAGACGCCCCTGAACAATTTGATGGACTTCGCAGAACTCTTACAAACCAAGCATAAACTTATCTGAAACGAAGACAGCGCTTTCAGAAAAAATCTTACTATGGTTTTAGCAGCAAAATAGAGACAAGTCCGGGACTTGACGTTGTGTGACGTATTTTCACCCTCTAATCTAGCAAGTGAATTTACTCTATCGTGTAAAATTCGGCTCGGGAGCGAGACATTTGTAGCAATTCATGTATCACCCGCAAGCTGCCGAAGGATGTTTCGAGCTGAGTAGGAGCCAGTATCAATAAAAGAAAAAGATAAGCTTGAATCCCCTATATGGGTTATGGGTTCAGCCAAATTATCGAGGAGACATACTATGAAGAACTGGAAATCGATAGCTGAAAGCTCTTCCTCTGAAAAAAAGACCACCAACACTAACTATCTGTTAGCCGCGGGATTCTGCACATTATTCGGTCAGACCATACCAGCTATCTCTATCGCGCAAGAAACCAACTCCTTGATAGAAGAAGTGATGGTCACCGCTCGTAAACGTCAAGAACGCTTGCAGGATATACCCAGTTCGGCCGCTGCCCTTTCAGAAGAATTTATTGAGGACATAGGCGGCGTAATTAACTTGCGCGATATCACCGACATGATTGTTGGCGTCAGCATAAACGAGACCCAGGCAGCCTCTTTGTCGGAACCCACCATACGCGGTGCGGGACAATCACGTAATCGCGTTTCTGTTTCAGCCACCGGTCTGTACCGCAATGGTGCCTACTTCGCGACCAACAGCTTAGGAGGCAAAAACTTCGCTAGGCTAGACACCTACGATCTGGAACGAGCTGAGGTATTGCGCGGCCCTCAGGGTGCGCTCTATGGGCGGAACGCACTCGGTGGAGCTATGAACCTGATTTCCAAAAAACCGGAAGATGAATTCACTTTCGATGTGGGCGCTTCACTAGGTCAATTGGATTTTCAACGGCTGGAAGCCAAGGTTAATATCCCGGTTAACGACCAATTTGCCATGCGCTTCAGCCACGTGGATGAAGAGCGTGATGAAGGTTTCTATAGCGACGTCAACGGTCGCGATATCGATACTGAAGGATACCAGCATACCCGTTTGTCTATGCGCTTTCGACCCAGTGATACAGTGGATATTAACTATGTGTTCGATACTCAGGATGAAGTTTTCACCGATGCCTTCCGTGTGGACCGCAGACTGGTACCAGACATCGAAGATGCATTCAGAACCACCATCAACTCACCAGTAAAAAATACGAACGACGTCGACAACCACAACCTAGTGCTCGATTGGACACTTGAAGGTGGCACCCTGACAGCTGTAACAAATTATCGCGAACGCGCAGTCACGACACTCGCGGATGGTGATTACTTCGGCCCGAACGCCAGGCTCAATTCCCGCAATCTGCAGACATTTCAAAGCGTAGACAATGACATTTTCTTTCAGGAAATTCGTTACGCCGCCGAAACCACAGGCAATTTTACCTGGCTGGTCGGAGCTGACTACTTCGCGCACGAAAACAGCGAAGTAATTGATCAGTGGTCTGGACAAACAACGCCCAACTCGCAATTTCGTAATACCAACATCGACTCAGACTCCTGGGCCGTATTTGGCAGCACAGAATACGCGTTCGAAAATTTACCTGTCACGCTGACCGGCGAAATTCGTTATGCAGAGGATAATTTCGACGGCGACGTCCACACATATCGCGTTAGAAACCAGGGAGGCGTGTTGGACCGAGCTAACCCCGTTAATCCCCAGACGGACTTCACCACTGGGGATACCTTCACCAACTTGCCGTGGGCCGTCACTGCAGCTTATGATTTCGAAGACAGCGACATATTGGCCTATGCCAAGGTGGCCTCTTCCTATCGACATGGTGGCATGAACCTGAATGAGGGTTCGCCAGGCTTGGAACTCTTTCCAGCTGAGCTCACCTATGACGAAGAAACCTCCCTGACTTATGAGTTGGGATTGAAGAGCACTTGGTTTGATAATGCTCTCACGCTCAACGCCGCAATCTTTTTCACTGAATACGAAGATTTTCTAAACACGAACTCGAACGGCTGTCCGGACCAGTGTCAGCTGCTGGATGCTGCTGGTAATGGGCTCGGCTTTAATCCTGATGGGTCGCGGGTAGGTGAAGATGCCGCCGGATTACCAATTGCGCCCAATGACGTTATACCGAGTGCAAGTTTCATCGACAACGTTGGCGAAGCTGAAGCGTGGGGCTACGAGATCGAAGCTACTTACCGTACGCTATTCGACAACGGTGGTACGCTGCTGCTTAACCTCGGCTATGCCAAAGGCCTAGGAAAGGTTACCAGCCTAGCGGCGAATGTGTCCGCAGCCGCGCGTGCAACCAGTCAGGATGCAGACCTGCCATTTCTGCGCCCGAATCAGATCAAAGGATCATTCGTCTACCGACAGCCGCTTGCGAGTTTGAGAGACAGCGGTGTCTTCGCAGGTGCTACCTTAGTTGCTTCCGCGTCATATGCCTTTGAAGAAGGTGGTGCCGCTAATTTGACCAACGTCCCTTGTTGCTCAGCCGCATCCCGCGAGATGGATACCGTGCGCCGCCTAAACGCAAACCTTGGGTTAGAAACTGACAAATGGTCATTGTTTGTGCGCGGCGACAATCTCACCGATCATAGCTACGAAACATGGAACAATTTCACCCAATATATACGCATCCCACCGCGTTGGGTGTACGGCGAGTTTGCCTATCGTTTTTAGCAATAAGATTAGTCGCCAGCCCGCAGTATGAAGCCTAAACCGGCGGCGAAATTCGCCGCCGGTTTAGGCTTGTCTAATAGTTACTAGCTAAAAAGCGCTTCTCAAACCGCTATGCTAAACGCGTAACGCTGTGTTCGATATAGTGCTTATTCAGATTCGTAATGCTTGCTGGAAAGGCTGCCTTCTTTAACCGCCTACGGGGATGCGTTGACCAAGAGATTGTGTAGATCAGTCTAAACAACAGGAGTATTGTTCTGAAGCGAAATCTCATTTACTCTTAATTTAGATTCATACTGTTAAAGCGAAACGCTGATGGGTCAAAATCTTGTCAAAAGACTCAGAAATCAGAAAGGCTGGTCGCAAAGCGAGCTGGCCGCGTTATCTGGCTTAAGTGTCAAGACCATTCAAAGAATAGAACGTGGTCAAGGAGCACCGTCTACAGAAACGGCAAAGGCTCTTGCCTCGATTTTCGATAGGCCGTTTGCAGACTTTCTACCTGCGGCACTCCCTACCGAACAAAGCGCGCAGCGGCATAGCGATAGTACTGCACCCAACGAGATTACTTCTTCTCAAAGAAGCGCCGATGTGTATACAAATTTGCCACATAACGCTGAAAGTTACTGGCGGACTGCTGTAACTACGGCCTTTGTAGTAACGCTTTTTGGGTTTCTTACTAAGATGTATCTTAATGTGGAGACTCTTTCGCAAACTGTTACTGATTTGGCATCTGTGGTGGCAAGTGATTTGGCTTACAGCAATTCAGGGGAATCCACTGCCACGTTTATTTGCTCAAAAAGGAACATATGTGAGAGTGGTACTTTTGACGATTATTATGGTGACCAAGCGTTAATCTACGCGTTTCAGGACCTCGAGGGGAACATAGAGGATGCTGGCGGAGTGACGCTTTTAGAAATGGTCATGCTGAGGGATACCGCAAGAATAGTTACTGCTTGGGAAGGAGAAGCAAAGAAAAATTCCGACGTTGACTCGCCTATGGCTTTGAGCAACTATTTGCAGTGCTATGGCTATTCACGTTCGATGTTGTTTTCAACCAATGAGAGCATCGAGAAAATGCAGGATTGTATTTACTCTGTTTTGACCGATGCTCAGTGGGATGTGAGCCCCGAGATGAACCAAGCCCTAGCAAATCTTAGCCAAAGGATGCAAGATTCAGGCCCATACCGAAATAATTTTAGGCTTGCGGTTGCTGCCGATATTACAGACAACTAGATATTTGATTTTTTAATAACTACAACTTGGTTAAATTTTTTACTTCGGCCCTTTTCTGGCCTTTTCGTTCGGTTCCAATATTTTCTATTCAGGAATTAGTACTGTTCTAAATCCAATATGACTGGTGCCAAGTCCGCTATCTTGGGCTTCTCTAGCCGCAGGCCTGAAACGAAGACAATAGTTTTCGGCGCATAAATAGGACCCTCCCTTAATTACTCGAGCTACGGAATTCCCATGATTGCGGCTCACGCTTTCCTGCTGCGAAGGACCGGTTGGATTCAAGGAGTCAGCTGGGTCGTGTTCGGGGTAGTACCAGTTTGAAGTCCACTCCCACACATTTCCGATAAGATCGTAAATACCGTAATCATTTGGTCCAAAACAACCAACCGGCGCGAGGCCTGCATGACCGTCTTCTGATTCATGTTCTACAGGAAATGAGCCCTGCCAGGTATTAGCATGATGACGGCCATTAGGAGCGAGCTCGTTACCATCCCAAGCGTATCGGCTGTCTCTTTTGTTGCGCGCCGCGAGCTCGAACTGCGCCTCTGTTGGCAAGGATCGCCCTGCCCACTTCGCATAGGCTTCAGCGTCTTCGAAGGCGATATGAATAACCGGGTAGTTGTCTTTGTCTACTATGTCGCTACCTGGACCATCTGGATGGCGCCAGTTGGTTCCCGGCACCCAAGACCACCAGTTTTCCGCACGGTGACCTGGAAGGGGTGGAACAAACAACACGGAACCAGGCAATAAAAATTCAGCTGGTACATCGGCTGGCCACTCAGCCGGGTCGGGGCTTTGTTCGGCAACAGTGATATAGCCCGTTTCTTCAACAAATTTGGCAAATTGTGCATTAGTCACTTCATGGGCATCCATCCAGAATCCAGAGACGGAAACTGCATGAGCCGGCCCTTCTTCCTTGTAAGTTGAGTCGTCACCCATAATGAATTCAGCACCCTCTACCCATGCCTGATCACCCTGCTGTGCTAAACAAGCGTTGGCGTAATGCGTTTCCGTCGTGGACTGCGCAAACGCAGATTGGCACAGTAAAAATAGCCCACAGGACAAGTAGCCATAATGTTTTTTTTGCATATGTAAGTGCCTATTTTCGGCCTGCCCATTACGAGTGCTGAAATCAATGTACGAAACCAGGCCTGATGACCAAAGATCAGTTGTCGGAGCTGGGTGGTAGCTCTCCCTGCCAGCCAGCGGCGAGTCTCGCAGAGAGTTCAGCGACCAGACTAACGTGAGCCGGATCGTCCTTGAGATTATTATATTCCATCGGGTCCTGCTCGAGATCATACAGCTCCACCAAAATGTCACGCTGGCCATCCAGTGGCGTCCATTCGGTGTATCGATACCTGGCCGTTCTAATAGTCTGGCCGTCATAGCCTTCTTTATTTATCAAAGGAGAATTCGTTGAACCAGAACCCAGCATGCGTCTGGATTGGGAGAATGCCGCAGATTTCCAAGGGCTATCTGGGGCATCAAGCAAAGGCACAAAACTTGTGCCTTCCAGATCGTGTGCTGGATCAGGCAATGATGCGAGATCGATCAGGGTCGGATAGAGATCGACCAGCTCCACGATGCCTTCAGAAACTGACCCTGCACCCCTGCCGTCGGGCAGACGCACGATCAAGGGCACGCGTATTGATTCATCGAACTGAAATTGCTTGCGCCAGAGCCCGCCATGTTCATTCAATTGAAAGCCGTGATCGCTGGTAAACACCACGATCGTGGAATCCGCGAGACCGAGGTCCTCTAAGCCTTTGAGCATTCGGCCAACATGGTGATCTGCCATTGTCACCATGGCATGGTAGGCTGCAATTGCTTGCTTTTTCTGAAGCTCTGAGTGAGCGGCATCATCTTCTAACACCAGCGTCGAAGGTGCGGGAGAATCACTTCTGCCACTTGCAGAGATTGGGGGCAGCACAATGTTTTCCACAGGGTGCTGATCGAAGAACTCCACCGGTCCGACCCAGGGCTGATGCGGCTTATGCAGGCCCGCAGCCAGGAAGAAGGGTTTGTCGCGGTTCTCTGCCATAAGCTGTATAATTCGTGTCGCCGTGGTTCCATCAGGGGTCATTAGAGGCGATTCGCGGGTGGCACGCCACGTCAGTGGCAGACTCAGATTTCGGCTAGTTCCAGCGAAAATATCCTGACGCGACATGCCATTTTCCGACCCTTCTTTCCAGGTGTTGTCCCGCACCTGGGAGAGATCGTCCCCCGGCAGGTAGCCTGGAGTATGGAAGAGTTGTGACGGATCTCGCGACAGGGCAAACTTCGATTCATCCCAACTCACGGCATGCTCAAAGGAGTTGTGACCGACTTTACCGACCCTGCCTGTGAAATAGCCATGGTCATGGAAGTGCTCGGGCAGCATTCGCAGTTCGTCGCCTACCTTATGCCGTGGCCAAGTTCCCGTGGCGTGCACATCGACCGTGTTGGGTCTAAGCCCGCTCAAAAGAGAGGCGCGGGAAGGATTGCACAGAGGATTCTGCACGAAGGCGTTCTCGAAACGAATTCCCTCTGCTGCCAGCCGGTCCAAGTTTGGTGTGTTGGCTGTAGCGTAGTGAGGCCTAGAACCTGACTCAATATAAGAACCTAAGGCTGTGTTCAAGTCATCTACGATGATGAACAAAACGTTGGGTGGATCTTCGTTCTGAAGCACACGAAGTGGCGCGGCCGTCTCGAGAAGATATCCTGTCGTTCGATCAGCGGTTTGCCCAAAGCTAGATACACAGAGTATTGCAGCTAGCAGACCGCAAGCTAAAGTCGTCAGTTTTGACACTCGATTCATATCCAGACCCTATTGGCTTTACTTATGCTCAGAATTATAGCGTTAAAGACATCGAGTTGGTTCAGACTTGTCCCGGACTTGTCCCTCAGTCTCCAGGCGGAACTGACTTACACTAAACCCACTAAGTAGAGCGTCTCAACGCATATTTTGAATACCCACCAATCAGGAGATATCTCAATGCCACCAAGAAATAGTTCTCTACTGACGGCAATGGATGAGAGAAATTGGCGACCACGGTCTAATCGCAATTTGCTGGCCATACTCTTTGGCTGCTTTGTTCTACCTTTTTCCGTTCAAGCCCAATCCAGCGATCGCCCCAATGTCGTCCTGATTCTTGCAGATGATCTTGGCTATACGGATATATCTCCTTTCGGTAGCGAAATAAATACGCCGAATATCTCGCGACTCGCTGATGAGGGACTGTCGTTTACTAACTATCATACTGCTGCTAATTGCGCGCCAGCTCGAGCGATGCTACTGACTGGAGTTGATAGCCACCGCAATGGCGTACCGAATATCCCCGAATCGATTCCTCCTGAACAAATGGCTTACGATCATTATCAAGGTGTACTTAGCGACAAGGTCGTCACTATTGCCAGCCTATTGCAAGACAATGGCTACCATACCTATATGACTGGTAAATGGCATTTGGGGCATACACCAACTCTACTGCCTTCTGCTCGCGGATTTGATCGCACAATAGCCATGGCCGACGCAGGCGCGGATAACTGGGAGCAGCGCATTTTCCTTCCAATCTACGATCAACCTAACTGGTACGCAGATGGAGAGCCACATACATTGCCCGACGATTTCTACTCATCGGAATACTTCATCGACAAGGCCATCGAATTCATCGATTCAAATAAAAGCAGTGATCAACCTTTCTTTGCATACATTCCGTTTCAGGCCGTTCATACACCGGTGCAAGCACCGAAAGAGTATTCGGATAGATATACCGGTGTCTATGATAAGGGCTGGTCAGTGATGCGCGAGAAGCGGCGGCAACGCGCAATTACCAAAGGCGTAATACCGGCTGACTCTCAAGTTAAAGTAACTCTGGGGACTCCGGACTGGAACGAAAGCTCTGATGAGCAGAAACGCTATGACGCTCGTCGCATGGAAGTCTATGCCGGTATGGTGGATGCTATGGACATGCATATTGGACGACTGATGTCCTACCTGGAAAGTATCGATGAGTATGACAATACGATTTTCATCTTCACCTCAGACAATGGCGCGGCGAGTGGGGGGCTGGATGGATTGAACGGGGATGCTCCGCTCAACAGATGGCTTGAGCGCGTGGGTTACAGCACGGAGTATGAGACCCTGGGAGAGAAAGGATCATGGGTAGCACCGGGCAGTGGCAATGCCTCGATTTCTAATTCACCGTTGATCCACTACAAGTTTCATACCAACGAAGGGGGGATGCGCGTGCCCTTGGTGATGTCCGGGCCGGGCATTTCGCGGCAGGGTGAATTAACCGATGAGTTCACCTTTGTAACAGATATCGCGCCCACTATTCTCAGCCTGGTTGGAATCAATGATCACGATGGCAACTTCAATGGTGAGTCAGTCGAGCCCATAGTCGGTTCGAATTTCGCGGATTATCTGATGGGTACTACGCAGCAGATCCATTCTCCCTCTGAACCCATAGGCTATGAGTTAGGGGGCAGTAGTGCGCTATTTAAAGGCGATTATAAAATCGTGATCAATCGATTCGAGCAGAACGAGACTGAGTGGCATTTATACAATATTAAAGTCGATCCAGGCGAGGTAAACGATTTAAAAGCCGAACTGCCACTGTTGTTTGAAGAGATGCTGGCGGACTATAAGTTGTGGGCGCAAACTAACAATGTGTTGCCAATGCCTGAGGGATACAATCGTGCAGGCGCTATCTTTAGAGGTGGATTCAATTAATATTTCGACTAGGCGTTGATATGGACTTGTTAGAGTTTGCTAAATTCTTTATTGAAACAACTGAGGCTATTCCTGCGGCTAATCTTGCCGCGAAAACGAGAGCCTATGCCAAGATTATTGAGCAGGCGAACAGTATGAACCTATCTGAACTAACTCAGTAACATGCGACATAAACAAATAAGTAGATCAGATCAAGTAGTTAAATGTAGGTAAGGACAAATATGAAAACGAACAAGTTCCGCGAAATCTTATCATGCGCTGTAATAGTTCTCTCGCTATCAGCTACACCCAGCTTCTCCTATGGCCAAGGGGATTTTGCCGGGGTGGAACTTTCCATAACGCCCGTCGCCGGCAATGTTTACATGGTGCAACGTCCGGGTGGAGGCGGCAACATCGGCGTGCAAGTAGGCCCCGATGGTGTGCTTCTAGTGGATTCCCTGTTTGCACCGCTCGCAGAGAGGCTGGTCGCTGCGGTAAGACGGGTTACGGAGGAAGAAATTCGCTTTCTGATCAATACCCATATTCATGTCGATCATGTAGGAGGCAATGCAAATCTGGCGCAGCAAGGTGTACTGATCTTTGCTCATGACAACACTCGCCAACGTTTTTTCGAAGAGCGAAGTCGCTACCCAAGGGCAGGTGGGAGCTTTGCTCCGCAGCAGCCTGCCTCTGCCAGACCGCCAATTACATTCAATGACACCATGAGTTTTCACTTGAATGGTGAAGAGGTTCTGGCATTCCATGTGCCACCGGCACATACCGACGGAGATGTCTTTGTTTATTTTCCTCAGTCCGATGTGCTTCATCTTGGCGATGTATACCGCACCACCAGTTATCCCATTATCGATATCTACAACGGTGGATCACTACGTGGCACCATAGCCGCTATGGATAAAGCCATTGATCTTGCAGGTCCAAACACAAAGGTGATTCCGGGCCACGGTCTGGAAGTGGTAGGTCGAAATGAACTGATCCAGTTCCGGGATATGATTCTCGATATTCAGGGTCAAGTTTGGGACATGATCCGAGAAGGTAAGAAACTAGACGAAATAATGGCGTCGCAACCAACTGCTGCTTATGACGATGATTGGACAGACGACCCAGGTTGGGGCCCAGAAGATTTTGTACCTATCGTGTATTACGAACTCGGTGGTTCGGGCCGTCTCGCCGACCGCTGAAGTCTACGAAATTTGCTCCAAGACAAAAATCTGATTTCCTCCGGCAGAATAAAATGAAGGAGACCACTATAATGCTGAGACAATATTCACTCAGATCTCAACAGCACCTTGCTTGAACTTGGGACTGTACTTTCTTCTCTTCGACCTAAACACTCCTTTCGCCTATGATGAGGCATCTTTGAAGTATCCGTAAAATCGGGGTAAAACCCGAGTGGTAAACAGCGAATAAACACCAGGTCGTCGTTGAGGCAATCGCGGGATAACCGAAAGCATAGAAGGAATTATTCTCAATCTAGCGTGCTAGGCACTATTATGAGTAATAGTCATACTCGAACTTGATCGGATAGCAGTCACTAAATGAACACAGTCGGCAGGGACATATCACTAATGCTATTTTTGGACCAAATTTGGACCACTGCGGCGCAACCCACCACAACTAGCTACAACAAGTGGCAATAGAAAAGCTGTGGTGATACCTTATTTCGAGTGACGCAGGCTATTGTGAGGAGTTGTGGTTGATTGTCGGCGAGGGACTCATAATCCGTTTGTCCCAGGTTCGAGTCCTGGTGGGCCCACCATATTTTTCAATAGCTTACGTATAATTTTATCATCTATTAAGCCCGCTCGGGCCAAACTCAGGCCACTAAAATTTTTT
>Ga0181595_10003178_pt1 | contig 15907 bp, 15 predicted proteins | sample 041ome_7_FD_145604 | JGI IMG/M metagenome (GOLD analysis project Ga0181595, IMG submission 145604) | Coastal salt marsh microbial communities from the Groves Creek Marsh, Skidaway Island, Georgia - 041401AS metaG (spades assembly) | ecosystem: Environmental > Aquatic > Marine > Intertidal zone...
CAGCCCGCAAGGCCGCGCGCGCGCTGATCGAGGCCATGCCCGAGGGGCAGTTGCAGTTCGGTGGCAGTGCGATCATCGCGCCCGATGCCATGGTGCTCGCTCAAGCCGGGTCTGGCCCCGAAACGCTGGTCGCCGATCTGGACCTTGCCAGAATCGGCCAGGGGCTGGTTGCGCTCGACACCGATGGCCATTATGCGCGCCCGGACGTGTTCGAGCTTCGCGTTGACACCCGCCCGCGCGATGGTGTCGTGTGGAGCGATCAGGGCTGACGGAGGAACAGGCTGGCCAGCTCGACATGCGTCGACCAGCGGAACTGACCCACCGGCCACAAGGTATCGAGCGCGAACCCGGCATCGCACAGGATGCGGGCATCGCGCGCGAAGGTTGCCGGGTTGCAGCTGACATAGCAGACCCGCCTGATCGACGATCCGGCGATGGCGCGCACCTGCTCCTCGGCCCCTGCGCGCGGTGGATCGAGCACCAAGCCTTCGAGCCGGTCGAGCATGTCGCGTTGCACGGGATTGCGGAACAGGTCGCGGTGTTCGGTAAACACCGGCAGCTGGCGGGCATCGGCAGCGGCCTTGAGCGCCAGGATGGCATCGCGCGCGGCTTCAGCGGCATAGATGCGGCGACCCGGCGCAATCAGGTGAAAGGCGAAGCTGCCCAGCCCCGCGAACAGGTCCGCGACCATCCGGCAGCCGTCCAGCGCCTCGCGCGCGGCCGCCGCCAATGCCGCCTCGCCATCGCGCGTGGCCTGGAGGAAGCTTGCCTGGGGAAAGCGTACCGCGATGTCGCCGAAGCTGATCGTGGCGGGCACCGGCTCATATTGCGTTTCGGGTCCGAAACCCTGGTCGATCGACAGCCGGGCGAGCCGGTGCGTTTCGGCGAAAGCGGAGAGCAGCTCGTGCTGCGCCAGTGTCGTCGGAGCAATACCAGAGATCAGCACATCGACGCCCTGGTCGATCTCGGTCAGCTCGACATTGCCGGAAAGCCTGGATTCCGGCCATTTCGCCAACAGGCCGCGCACCGCCATCATGACGTCATGCAGTCTTGGCGTCACGATCTCGCAGGCACGGATATCGACCAGATCGTGGCTGCCCTGCCCGGCAAAGCCCAGCGTAACCTGCCCGCCCTTGCGCACATAGCGCAGCGAGGCTCGCCTGCGGCTGCGCGGTGGCGAGAGGTGCACCGGTCGAACGTCGCGCGCGACGATGCCCTTGGCCGCGAGCGGCCCGGTGACGCGGTCGCGCACGAAATCGGCGAGCGCGGCATCGTCGACATGCTGAAGCTGGCAGCCCCCGCAGGAACCGAAATGCGGGCATGGCGGCACCGCGTGATGCGGCCCGGGCACGATGCTGCCGTCGGGCGCGATCACGTCTCCCGGCGCTGCTCCGGCGACATGACGGCCAGATGTGGTGACACCATCGCCCCGCGCCGCGATGCGCACGATCAGATCACCGCTCAAGAATGGTCTCCAGCGCTCGTGGCAGGGCGTCGGCGAGCTGCAGCGCGCTGAACGCCGGTCCCGCGATATGCGCGGAGCGGTCGTGCAGCCAGCCTGCCTCGGTCATGGCGTCGAACGGCTGCGCATGGCCCGCATGCCGCGCCGCCATGCAGCCGGCAAGCACATCGCCCGTGCCCGCGACCGACAGCCAGGAATAGCGGCGGTCGGCAATGACCGCGCGGCCATCGGGCGCGGCGATGACGGTATCCGCACCCTTGTAGAGCACGAAAGTATCCAGCGTCCGGGCAAGCGCCTCGGCCCGAGCGACCTTATTGATCGCATCGGCACCGGTCTCGCCCGCGAGCACATCGAATTCGCCCTGGTGCGGGGTCAGCAGCACCGGCGCGCCCCGCCCCTTCAGGCTCGCGAAATAACCGGGCAGCAGATGCAAGGCATCGGCATCGACGATCAGAGGATGAGGGCACCCCAGCGCGGTCTCGAGCAGCGCGCGCGCCTGATCGTCCCGCCCCAGGCCCGGGCCGACCACGACGGTGCCGATGCGCGAGTCCTGCAGCGCTTCGGCGACCGAGCCCGCGCCGTCTGTGCGCTGCCATACGATATCGGCAGGAAGCTGTGGCGGCGGATCGCCTGCGCCGATCAGCTTCACATACCCTGCCCCTGCCCCTTGCGCCGCATGCGCCGCGAGCAGCGCCGCACCCGGCATGGCGCCAACCAGCACCGCGACAAGCCCGCGGCGGTACTTGTGCGAACGCGCATCGGGCGCGACAATCGAGGGCCGGGCGATCCTGCGCACCTTGGCGGCTTCGGTATCGACTCCGATCTCGATCAGGCTCAGCGCGCCGCAATCGCTCGCGACGGGCTCGAGCAGATGGGCATATTTCCACGCGCCCAGCGCCAGCACATGGTCGAAGCGCAGCGGCTCGTTGAGCCAGACCGCGCGGTCGGCATCCGCGCCGCTGGGCAGATCAATGGCGAAGCTGCGCCGTGCCTGGCCGACCAGTTCGGCAAAACGATGCCAGACGGCACCGTCGAGCGGGCGTGTCAGACCGCTACCAAACAGGCAATCGACGACCTGCGTGGCCGGTTCGGCCTCATCGAACCTTACAACCTCGCCACAAAAGCGCGCCCGCGCATTGCGCGCGGCGTCGGTACGCGGTTCGGACAATGCGGCAGCGGTGACCGGCACGCCCTTCTTGCGCAAAAACTCTGCGATAACATAGCCATCGCCGCCATTGTTTCCAGGACCGCACAGCACCAGCGTCGGCGTCGTGCCGCCGATCCGCCAGATCATCTGGCCTGCCCCCTCGCCCGCACGCTGCATCAGCGCATCGACCGAGACGCCGGTGTCGAAGATCGCCTGTTCGGCCGCCACCATCTCGGCGACCGTCAGCACGGCTGATCCGCGATCAGCCACCGCCAGCGCCAGGCTTGATCGTGGCGGGGATACGATAGCGGTCATCGCCGACCGAAAGCTGGATGCGCCCGTCTGCCAGTGGGGTTACCACGGCCTGCTCCGCGCCATCGGCCGCGATAAGCCCGCGCCCGTCGGTGACGATCTCGAACCGCCGAAAGCCGCCATCGGGGTGCCGCAACACCAATTCACGCCTGTCACCATTCTGCACGCGCTCGACATCGCATTTCTGGGCAAATTCGGTATCGCTGCCCAGCGCGCAGGCGACGCGGCTGTTGTCGGCCCCTGCCACCGGATCTGGTTGGGTCTCACCGGAGCAACCCACCAGCACCGCCAGGGCAGCGGAAACGACCAGCGTCTCAGATATCCGCATAGACATGGCGTTCCGCCTTCGCCCCCGGATGCGTTACCGCGCCCTTGCTCGCCGGACCGACATTCTGCGCATAGCGCCACAGCGCACCCGCCTGATAGTCGTTGGTGCGCGGCTGCCAGGTCTTGCGACGCTCGGCCAGCACCGCCTCGTCAACATGCAGGTCGATCGTGCCCGCCTCGGCGTCGATTGCGATGATGTCGCCATCCTCGACCAGCGCGATCGGACCGCAATCGGCCGCTTCGGGTCCGACATGGCCGATGCAGAAGCCGCGCGTCGCGCCCGAAAAGCGTCCGTCAGTGATCAGCGCGACGCTCTCGCCCATGCCCTGGCCATAGAGCGCCGCCGTGGTCGACAGCATCTCGCGCATGCCGGGGCCGCCCTTGGGGCCTTCATAGCGGATAACGATGACCGATCCTTCGCGAATCTGGCGTGCCTCGACCGCAGCGAAGCACTCTTCCTCGCAATCGAACACCTGGGCGGGGCCAGTAAAATGCAACCGCGCCATGCCTGCCACCTTGACGATGGCGCCATCGGGCGCGAGCGAACCCTTGAGGCCAACGACGCCGCCGGTGGGGCTCAGCGGGGTCTTCACATCGTAGATGACCTTCTGGTCGGGATTCCACGTGACCTGGTCGATATTCTCGCCCAGCGTCTTTCCGGTGACCGTCATGCAGTCGCCGTGCAGCAGGCCGTTTTCGAGCAGCGTCTTCATCAGCATGTAGACACCACCTGCTTCGTACATGTCGCGCGCGACATAGCGGCCGCCAGGTTGCAGATCGGCGATATAGGGCGTGGTCTTGAAGATCTCGGCGACATCGAACAGGTCGAAATCGATTCCCGCTTCGCTGGCCATGGCAGGCAGATGCAGACCAGCATTGGTCGACCCGCCGGTCGCGGCGACAACACGAGCAGCATTTTCAAAGGCTTCACGCGTACAGATGTCACGTGGCCTGAGGTTCCGCGCGAGCAGTTCCATGACCTGGCGTCCCGCCGCAACCGCGATTTCGGCGCGGCTTTCATAGGGCGCGGGCATCATGTTGCTGTTGGGTAGCGACAGACCGATCGCCTCGCCGACGCACGCCATGGTGTTGGCGGTATATTGTCCGCCGCACGCGCCATGGCCGGGGCAAGCAACCTTTTCGAGCGCGATCAGGTCCTTGAGCGGACAATTGCCCGCCGCGTGCTGGCCGACCATCTCGAACACGTCTTTCACCGTGACGTCGCGGCCGTCATAATGGCCGGGCAGGATCGAGCCGCCATAGACGAAGATCGATGGGACGTTGAGCCGCAGCATCGCCATCATCATGCCGGGCAGTGACTTGTCGCATCCGGCGAAGCCGACCAGCGCGTCGTAGCAATGGCCGCGCACCGAAAGCTCGACCGAATCAGCGATGACCTCACGGCTGACCAGCGAGCTCTTCATACCCTGATGGCCCATGGCGATGCCATCGGTCACGGTGATGGTGTTGAAGCGGCGCGGCATGCCGCCTGCGGCATTCACCCCCTCGCGGCAGGCATCGGCCTGGGCATCAAGCGTGGTGTTGCACGGCGCGCTATCATTGCCGGCGCTGGCCACTGCAACGAAAGGCCTCGCAATCTCTTCCTCGGTCAGGCCCATCGCGTAATAATAGCTGCGGTGCGGCGCGCGCTCGGGCCCCACGGAGACGTGGCGGCTGGGGAGCTTCGACTTGTCGAAATTATGTGTCATGATCGGGCCTTTCTCTGGCCGCGCTCTTTCCAAAAAGCCGCGCGTTACGCAAGGCTATTGCGGCACGCGAGGACAACAGGTGCCAATATCTCCGCCATTCGGGCCGCGCCTTGGGGGTGCGACACATGGTCCTGCCGCATCTCGACGCCCAGATAGGGCCTCCCCGGTTCTTCGGCATGGCGGTTCATCGTCGCGTTGAGCAATGTGCCCGCATAGGGCAGCTGGTCGCCGACATGAAGCCCTGCTTCGGCCAGCAGCGGAATGGCGATCCGCGCGGCGCGGTCGTCGCGATTGTACAATATCCCGATATCCCAGGGCCTTGCCTCGTTTGGGCGCGTCGCGAGCTGCGGCGTGAAACTGTGCAGCGAGAGGATGAACGGCTGCTTGGCGTTGAAGAGCATGGCTGCCACGGCGTCATGATAGGGTCGATAATAGGCGGCAAGTCGCGCCTCGGGATCGGAATTTACGTTGCCGGGGATCGCGATGCCGTCGCTGGTCTGCGGAATGAGGCCAGGCGCATCCTCCTCGCGGTTGAAATCGATTACCAACCTAGAGACGCACGCCAGCACCGCGCCGCAACCGATGGTCTCGCACAGCACCCGCGTGACATCGGCAACGCCGATATCGATCGCGACATGCTGCATCATGACGTCCGGCGCGACGCCCAGGTCGATGCCATCGGGCACATGGTTGCTGGCATGGTCGGCGATGATGACGATATTCTCGCCAGCGGACCCTAGCCGAGGCGCAATGATTTCATAGGGTTGAAAGCCGTTCATCGCAGCATTCCTGACATCAGCCACCATGCTGGGTACTCGGCCGCCAAGGCCTGTTCGGCGGTGGCACGGGCCGCTGGCGAATCGTACAGCGCAAAGCAGGTGGCGCCGCTGCCCGACATGCGCGACAGGGTGACGCCGGGGGTCGAGCGCAGCCGTTCGAGCACATCCGCGATCTCGGGTACGAGCGCGCGCGCGGGCGCTTCGAGATCATTGCGACCGCTTGAGATGACTGCCTGAAGGCTGGACGTATCGAGCGGGCCTCGATCGACCTGGTCCCAGCCGCGGAATACCGGCGCAGTGCCGAGCGGGATGCCGGGATTGACCAGCAGGATCGGGATGCCCGACAGGCCGGGCAGGTCGAGCGGTTCCAGCGCTTCGCCCCTGCCCTCGACGCGCAGGCTCTGGCTGATGACACAGGCAGGGATATCGGAGCCGAGCGTCTCGCCAATCACGCACAGCGCGCGGTCGGTCAGGTTGCAGCCCCAGAGCCGATTGAGCAGGCGCAGCGCGGCGGCGGCATCGGCAGAGCCACCGCCTATTCCGGAAGCGACGGGGAGATTCTTGGTGAGGTGCAGATTGGCGCCGAGCTGTCCGCTGGCATCGTCCCTCACCCCTCCCGAGTTCCCGAGCGAAGTCGAGGGACCTTGCGCATACGTCCCTCGACTTCGCTCGGGACAAACGGACTGTAGCGATTGGGCGGCGCGCATAACCAGATTGTGAGCACCGCTATCCAGCCCCTGTGCGAACGGCCCGCTGATCGTTAGCGACAGCCCACCATCCGCGCGCGGCGCGGCGCTCAGCACATCCCCGCGATCGACAAAGGCGAACAGGCTCTCGAGATCATGATAGCCATCCTCGCGTCGCCGCCGGACGTGCAGCGCGAGATTGACCTTGGCATAGGCGGTTTCGGTCAGCACCGGAGCTTGAGACCTTCAGGTTGAAACCCTCCCCGCGGCCGAGGGGGATTCCGGTCGATCACATGTTCGGATAGTTCGGGCCGCCGCCACCTTCGGGCACCACCCAGTTGATGTTCTGGCTCATTTCCTTGATGTCGCAGGTCTTGCAGTGGACGCAGTTCTGCGCGTTGATCTGGAAGCGTGGATTGCCCTCTTCCTGCCCGACCACCTCGTACACGCCCGCAGGGCAGTAGCGCTGTGCCGGCTCGTCATAGAGCGGCAGGTTGACCTGGATCGGGATGCTGGGGTCCTTGAGCTGCAAATGGACCGGCTGGTCTTCCTCGTGATTGGTGTTCGACAGGAACACCGACGACAGCCGGTCGAAGGTGATCACACCATCGGGCTTGGGATAATCGATCGGCTTGTAGAGATCGGCCCGGCCCATATGCTTGTAATCGGGGTCGTGCTTCATCGTGATCGGCAGGCCGATACCCAGCTGACGCATCCACATGTCGATGCCGCCGAGAACGGTGCCGATGGTGCCGCCGAACTTGTCGACACAAGGTTCGACATTCTGGACCTTCTTCAGTTCCTCCGCGATCCAGCTGGCGTTGAGATTTTCCTGATAGTCAAACAGTTCGTCAGAAGTGCGATCGGCCTGGATCGCGCGGAACGCGGCTTCGGCAGCGAGCATGCCCGACTTCATCGCGGTATGGCTGCCCTTGATGCGCGGCACGTTGACGAAGCCCGCGCTGCACCCGATAAGCGCGCCGCCCGGGAAGGCGAGCTTGGGCACCGACTGCCAGCCACCCTCGTTGATCGCGCGCGCACCGTAGGAAACGCGCTTGCCGCCTTCGAGAATCTTGCGGATTTCAGGGTGCGTTTTCCAGCGCTGGAATTCCTGGAACGGCGACAGATGCGGATTCTGGTACGACAGCGCGACCACAAAGCCCAAAGCCACCTGGCCATTGGCCTGATGGTACAGGAAACCGCCGCCCCAGGCATCGTCGAGCGGCCAGCCCTGGGTGTGGATCACGCGGCCGGGCACGTGCTTATTTGGATCGATATCCCACAGTTCCTTGAGGCCGATGCCATAGACCTGCGGCTCACAATTGGCTTCCAGATCGAACTGGCGCTTGAGGATCTTGGTGAGGTGGCCGCGCGCGCCTTCGGCAAAGAAGGTGTAGCGGGCGTGCAGCTCGAGCCCCGGCGTGTAGTCGGGCTTGTGCTCGCCATCCTTGCCGATGCCCATATCGCCGGTGGCGACGCCCTTGATCGATCCGTCCTCGTTATAGAGGATTTCGGCCGCAGCGAAGCCGGGGAAGATCTGGACTTCCAGCTCTTCGGCCTTTTCCGCCAGCCAGCGGCACAGATTGCCGAGACTGCCGGTATAGGTGCCCTTGTTATGCATGAACGAGGGCGTCGCGATATGCGGGATCGCCATCTTCCTGGTCTTGGTCAGCACCCAGTGATGGTTCTCGGTCACCGGGGTGGCGGCCATCGGGCAATCCTGCTCGCGCCAGTCGGGAATCAGCTCGTCGAGCGCCTTGGGATCGAACACCGCGCCGGACAGGATGTGCGCGCCGACTTCCGAGCCCTTCTCGATGACGCACACCTCGATCTCGGCATTCGCTTCCGCTGCCAGTTGTTTGAGCCGGATCGCCGCAGCGAGGCCGGCAGGGCCCGCGCCGACAATCACGACGTCAAATGGCATGGATTCGCGTTCAGTCATCTGTTCTTCCCCGTTGCTCAGGATGGGGCCTGTGCCATAAGGCGATGGCATGCCCTCTCCCATTCACTCCAATAGCGCCGCAGCGCGCAAGTCAACCCGCTTTGGGGCATCAACGTGCTGACACCGGTTAACGATCCGCTGCGCGAGGCACAAAGCCTGGTCGACTGGTGGCAGCTGGCGGGAGTCGAATGGGACTTTGCCGATACGCCCAATGACTGGCTAGCCGATGATGCGCCGCCAGAGCGTACAGCGACGGCGCAGCGCCCCGCGCCTCAGCAAGCGCCGGTGGCTGGCGCGCGTGCGCCCGCCGCACCCGTTGCCAGGGCGTCCGCAGAACTTGTCCTGCCCGAGACGCTCGATGCCTTTGTCGCGGCATGGCGCAGCGGGTCGCTCGCGGCAGACGGCGGCGACGGCCGCCATATTGCGCCAGCGGGTCGGAAAGGTGCTAGGGTGATGATCCTTACCGGCGCGCCCGAACGTGACGATCAGGACACGGTGCTGTCAGGTCGCTCGGGCCGGCTGCTCGACATGATCGCGCGCGCGTGCGGCTTTGCGCCGGAGGATGTCTACCGTGCCTCGCTGTTCCCGCGGGTCGTTCTCGACAACCAGGCGGCGCTGCCGCATCTTGGTACCTGGACTCGCATCGCCCGGCATCACATCGGGCTCGCAGCCCCGGAAATGCTGGTGGTTGCAGGCGAAGACACCGCCAGGGCGCTGCTCAGCCACGACCCATCGCAAAAGCCAACCGATTTGCATTTTCTTAACCATGGTGACCGAACTGTCAAAACGGTGGTCACGCGCAAGCTCAGCCTGATGTTTCATCGCATCGCGCAAGAGAAAGGCATGGCGTGGCAGCAATGGCAGAAGCTGCTCGTGGAGTAAGACCTTGCTGAAGAAAGCGCTGATCATCGCCGGGGGTGCGGCCCTGATCTCCTGCCAGCCAGCCTTGGCCGAAGAATCATCCTATAGCTATTTTTCCAGTCGCGTCGCCAAGACGCAGGTGCCCGATCTGCTCTCCTCGTCGGAGCGCGACTATTATTCGCAGGTGTTCGGCGCGATCCGGGGGCAGAACTGGGCCAGGGCGAGCGAACTGCTCGACAGCCGCGAAAAGGGCGTGCTGCACGATATCGCGCGGGCCGAGCTGTTCCTTGCCGCGAATTCGCCGCGCGTCGAGATGGGACCGCTGCTCAGCCTGCTCAATGCCGCACCAGACCTTCCGCATGCCGAGCGGCTGGCGTCGCTGGCCACCAAGCGCGGTGCGACGATCCTGCCCGACCGCCCCCAGATGGTGCGCATGGCGAATTTCGGCGGGCTGACCCGGCGGGGCAAGCCACGCAGCGTTGCCGACGGCACGGTGCCACCCACGCTTGCCGCGACGATCCAGGAGCGTATCGTTGCCGATGATCCCGCCGGTGCGGCAGCGGCGCTGGCCGATCAGGTCGATTTCCTCAGCCCTCAGGCGCGCACCGAACTGCAGCAGCGGGTCGCCTGGTCCTATTATCTCGAGAACCGCGATCAGGAAGCACTCGACATGGCGCGCGCCGCGACGCTGGGTTCGGGCGAGTGGCTGGGCGAGGCGCACTGGACCGCCGGGCTCGCGGCATGGCGCCTGGGCAACTGCGCCGCTGCGCTCCAGGGCTTCGAAGGCGCCGCCGCCAATGCCTGGAACGAGGAACAGCGCGCTGCCGGATATTACTGGGCCTCGCGCGCCGCGACGCGCTGCCGTCGCCCCGATCTGGTCCAGGCCAATCTGCGTGCGGCCAGCCAATATGGCGAGACGCTCTATGGCGTGCTCGCGGCCGAACAGCTGGGCCTTGCCGACAGCTCGGTTCGCGCGCCCGATTTCAGCACCAACGACTGGAAACTGCTCAAGGACCGACCCAATGTCCGCCGTGCCATCGCGCTGACGCAGATCGGCGAATCGACCTTGGCCGACCAGGTGTTGCGCCACGAAGCGCAGATTGCCGGCGACAGCGCGCACGATTGCCTGCTGCGTCTCGCGCGCGATCTTTCGATGCCGCAGACGCAGATGTGGCTCGCGCAGAACGGACCGCAGGGCAGCCGCCCGGACAGCTTCGCACGCTTCCCCTCGCCTCGCTGGGTGCCGGTGGAAGGCTGGCGCGTCGATCCGGCGCTGGTCTATGCACATACGCTGCAGGAATCGAACTTCCGCAGCGACGCGCGCAGCCCCGCCGATGCGCGCGGGCTGATGCAGGTTCGCCCCGGCACGGCGCAGGACATGGCGCGCGCGCGCGGCCAGTCGCTCGATGCCAGCGCGCTCTATCAGCCCGCCGTGAACCTCGAATATGGCCAGCGCTATCTCGAATTCCTCAACACCCGGCCCGAGACCCAAGGGCTGCTGCCCAAGATCATCGCCGCTTATAATGCCGGTCCGCTGCCGGTCAGCCGTTGGAACGAGAAGGTACGGGACAATGGCGATCCGCTGCTGTTCATCGAATCGATCCCCTATTGGGAAACGCGCGCCTATGTGGGCATCATCCTGCGCAACTACTGGATGTACGAAAAGCAGGCGGGCGTGAACTCCAAGAGCGCGACGGGCCTGGCCCAGGGCATGTGGCCACGCTTTCCGCATGCCGGTGGAATCGAGCTTGTCCGGCTGGATACGGTGCAGCACAACTGAGCGATGGCCATCGACGAATCGCGGGCGTTCAAGCCCATCAACATCGCGCTTCTGACCATTTCGGACACGCGCACCGCTGCCGACGACACATCGGGCGATATCCTGGCCGGGCTGATCACCGGCAAGGGCCACAGGCTGATCACGCGCGCGATCGAGAAGGACGATGTCGAAAGGCTGGTCGTGCGGCTCAACAACTGGATCGACGATCCCGAAATCGACGCGATCATCTCGACCGGCGGCACGGGCCTCACTGGACGCGACATCACCCCTGAGGCGCTCGACCGGGTGAAGGACAAGGACATTCCGGGCTTTGGCGAGCTGTTCCGCTGGCTCAGCTATCAGACCATCGGCACCAGCACCGTACAATCGCGCGCCTGTGCGGTGCTTGCGCGCGGCACCTATATCTTCGCGCTGCCCGGATCGAATGGCGCGGTGAAGGATGGATGGAACGGCATTCTCAACGAACAGCTCGACAGCCGCAACCGGCCCTGCAATTTCATCGAGCTGATGCCAAGGCTGCGCGAGAAATAGGCGTTTCGATCCATCGCAGCTGTCTTCACCCCCGCGCAAGCGGCGCTCCCGCTTGGTTTCTGCGAGATTCTAAGCGGGATTCCCGCGTTCGCGGGAATGACCAAAGCGGTGGCATTTGTTCCTGAATTGTTCTATTCTCGGCGCATGTCCGCCCACCCGCCCCCGATCAAAGGCCGAGGCGCACCGCTGAACCGCGAGTCGGCGCGCTTCAACCTGCCGGTGCGCGAGGCCGATGGCGACTGGCTCGACCAGCGCGCCGCGATCGACGATAGCCCTGCCCCGCTGCGCACTACGGTGACCATCGAACACCCCCGCTCGATCATCTCGCGCAACAGCTCCCCCGACCTGCCGTTCGACCAGTCCATCAACGCCTATCGCGGCTGCGAGCATGGCTGCATCTATTGCTATGCCCGGCCCACTCATGCTTGGCTCGACCTGTCGCCCGGGCTGGATTTCGAAAGCCGGTTGTTCGCCAAGCCCGACGCGGCCAAGCTGCTACGCGCGACGCTGCGCAAGCCGGGCTATGTGCCCAAGGTGATCGCGCTCGGCACCAATACCGACCCGTATCAACCGATCGAGGCGGATTATCGTATCACCCGGTCGATCCTCGAGGTCTGCCTGGAGGCACGCAACCCGGTAGCGATCACCACCAAGTCTGACCGCGTGCTCAGCGATATCGACCTGCTTGCCGAGATGGCCAGGTACGATCTGGTCGCCATCGCGCTCTCGGTCACCACGCTCGACAGCGCGATGGCACGCACGCTCGAGCCGCGCGCGGCCACTCCGCGCAAGCGCCTCGCCGCGATCCGGGCGCTGAGCAAAGCGGGCGTGCCGACGCATATCAACGTATCGCCTGTCATCCCGGCGATCACCGATCACGAGATCGAGGCGCTGGTCTCCGCCGGGGCCGAGGCCGGCGCGCTCTCGGCCTCCTATATCCCGGTCCGATTGCCACACGAGGTCGCGCCGCTGTTCCGCGCCTGGCTCGACGCGCATTTCCCCGATCGCGCGAGCAAGGTCATGGCGATCATCCAGCAGATGCGCGACGGTCGCGACAACGACCCCGATTTCGGCTCGCGCATGCGCGGTAAGGGCCCCTGGGCCGACCTGATCCGCACCCGCTTCCGCCTCGCGGTGAAACGCGCCGGGCTGAACCAGCACAAATGGGTACTGGATGCATCGCACTTCCGCGCCCCGGCAGACGGGACGCAGGGCGAGCTGTTCTAGCCTTTGTAGCCAAACGCCTCCTTCGCCAGCGCCACCAGCTCGGGATCGGCATCGGGCAGCGATTTGGGCACGCTGGCCTCGAGCCGCTCGGCAATATACGTCAGCACCGCAATGCGCGCGGCCTTCTTGCTGTTGCCGTCGAACACCTTCCACGGTGCCCAGCGGGTGTCGGTCTGGCGGAACATGTCGTGCATCGCGTCGAGATAGTCCGCCCGCTTGGCGCGATTACGGAAATCGTCGTGCGTCACCTTCCAGCGCTTCTCGGGGACGGACAGCCGGTCGGCGAGACGCTTGTCCTGCGTCGCCTGCGTCACGTGCAGGAATATCTTGATGATCGCGGTGCCGCCATCAACCTGCTGCGCCTCGAACTCGTTGATCTCGTCATAGCCGCGCTTCCATTCGCGCTCGCTGGCGAATTGCTCGACCCGTTCGACCAGCACGCGGCCGTACCAGGAGCGATCGAAGACCGATATCTCGCGGCTGCCCGGCAGCTTCTGCCAGAAGCGCCAGAGGAAATGCCGGTCCTTTTCATATGCCGTCGGCGCGCTGATCGGCCAGACCTGGAAGTAGCGCGGGTCCCATTCCGCCGTCATCCGCTTGATGATGCCGCCCTTACCCGCCGCGTCCCAGCCTTCCATCACGATGATCGCGCGATGGCCATGGACGATGTGCCGCGCATGCGCGTGCGAGAGCCGTTCCTGCAGGTCCTTCAGCGCGGCATCATAATCACCGTCAAAGCCGGAGCCCTTTTCATAGTCGGACAGCTTAATCGTCATGATCCGGTTCCCCCCAGTCGCGCCTCGCGGGCGTTGTAATCGGCTTCTGCAGCCTGCCGGGCGGCAATCCGGTCGAACGCCGCGCGGATCGCCGGTTCGCGCGGCAGCAGCGTCTGCGCCTGGCGATAGCGCGTCATGGCCTCGTCGAGCTCGCCGCGCTGCTCGGCGCACAGTGCGAGGTTGAAGACGATCGAGCTTTGACCCGGCACCTCGGTATCGAGCGCCTGCCAGATCGAGCATGCCTGACCGGGGTCACGGAACGTCGCCTTGAGCGCATCCTTGAACCGGTTCGACTGGTCCTTGTCGAGCCCCTTGCGCCCCTCCAGCACGCGGATGGCATCGCTGCGGAACACCGGGGCAATGTCGACACGCACTTCATCCGCGACCTGCTCCACCAGCATCGACACCGTATCGGGCAGGCTGCGATTGGCCTGGCGGTCAGGGCAGGTCACCACCTGGTCGCTCTTGAATATCTGGCGCTGATAGACGATCGCGCCATCGTCGATCCGCGCCATGCGCAGCGACGGGTTGAGCGAGACGATCCGACGATTGCAGCGGATTTTCACCTGCTCCTCGCGGATGCACTTGTCGTTACCGTCGCGCTCGACGCATTCCTTGCGATTTTCCTCGACCGGCTGGTTCTGCACCTGCGCGGTGGCGATACCGGAAAGCACCGCGTCGGCCGGCGCCGAGGACCGTTCGGCGACCACCTTGAAATAGGGCTGACCATAGACAATGACCTCGTTCAGCACGCCCTCCAGCGCGAACGACAGTTCCGCGCCATCGCGTCCGCCAAAGCGTTCGACCACCAGCGAGCCGACCTGTGCGGCGTCGCGGTCGTGCGCGGGATAGAGCGCGTCGATCGTCAGCGTCTCGGCATGACCGACGCCTGACCATGCCAGCCCGGCCATGACCATCGCCAGGCGCAGCTTGCGCGCCCGTGATCCAAACTTAGTCCCCATGCCTTTCGCCCCAGATAGCTGCACCGCCATGGCAGCGCGATTCCGTTGAAATGTAACACAATCCTTGCCCAAGTCATGCGGCAAAGCTGTGCCAGAGGTCACTGCAATGACGGGATCAGGCGGGCAGACAAGGCACGCCATATTGCTGCATGATTCGGTCCGCGCTCATCATCACCGCCTCTTCGTGGACGGCCTGCGCTAGCAGAAGATGATCAAAGGGATCGCCATGCAGAACCGGCAATCGTTCGAGGGCGAACAAATGGGCGTTGGCCAGCTGCAACAGCTCGAAACCAAATTCTGTCAATCGGGGAAAGATATCGGCAGGTCCAACATGCAACTTGCCGACGCGATGCTTGATTGCAATCTCCCAGAGCGAAACCTGGCTCACCAGCACGCAATTGTCTGGAGCGGCGATGACGGCCCGCGACCGACGGGAAAGCCTGGAATCATCGTCCAGCCACCAGAGCATGATGTGGGTATCGATGATGAGCTTCATGCAGGGCTAGCGTCAGGCCGTTTTCGGCCCATTGCCGTAATCCCAGGCTTCAAAGCTGGCCAGAATGTCCTCCGGCCATTCGTTGAAATCGTCCGCCATATGGATCTTGCCGCGCAGCGCGCCCGGCTGCCGAGGCTTTTTCAGCGGCACGAAATCATCGGCAGGGGGATCGGCGGCATAGGGCATCGGCATTTCACACACTCCGGCTGTTGGCGCGGATGCGGGGGCATCGCCCGCTGCAATACCCTGCAGATACGCCTTGACCATGGCCGAAAGCGACGTGCCCAGCTCGGCCGCACGAATGCGGGCGAGCCGGTGCGTTTCGTCGTCAAGCGCGATGGTCACGTTTTTCATGACTACCGCAGTATCACAGTTTCACAGTTTTTTGCAATCAGCCCGGCTTCAGCTCTTCTGGGGCTCAACCACGCGGATGTTCAGTTCGCGCAGCTGCTTGAGGCTGACCGGCGACGGCGCGCCCATCATCAGGTCCTCGGCCTTCTGGTTCATCGGGAACAGCACGACCTCGCGGATGTTCGGCTCGTCGGCGAGCAGCATGACCATGCGGTCGACGCCGGGCGCCGATCCACCGTGCGGCGGCGCGCCGTACTTGAAAGCGTTGAGCATGCCCGAGAAGTTCTTCTCGACATCCTCCTTGCTGTACCCGGCAATCTCGAACGCCTTGTACATGATGTCAGGGCGATGGTTCCGGATCGCGCCCGAGGACAGCTCGACGCCGTTGCAGACGATGTCATACTGCCAGGCGAGAATGTCGAGCGGGTCCATCGTTTCCAGCGCTTCCATCTCGCCCTGCGGCATCGAGAAGGGGTTGTGGCTGAAATCGATCTTCTTGGCGTCCTCGTCATATTCGAACATCGGGAAATCGACGATCCAGCAGAACTTATACACGCCC
>Ga0181595_10003181_pt1 | contig 15891 bp, 15 predicted proteins | sample 041ome_7_FD_145604 | JGI IMG/M metagenome (GOLD analysis project Ga0181595, IMG submission 145604) | Coastal salt marsh microbial communities from the Groves Creek Marsh, Skidaway Island, Georgia - 041401AS metaG (spades assembly) | ecosystem: Environmental > Aquatic > Marine > Intertidal zone...
TTGCATAAGCAAAACCAATCCCAGAAGAAAATCCAGTTAGTAATGCTTTTTTTATCATTTATCGTCTTGCCAGTCTGGAGACCTTTTATCAATAAAAGCGCTTATACCTTCTTTTGCATCATCTCTTAATAAATTATTTTTCATAACCTCTGAGGTATATTCATAAGCTTGTGAAAGACTCATTTCAGCTTGTTCATAAAAAGCTTTCTTACCAGTAGCAACTGTTGAGGATGGCTTACTTGCTATTTTATCTGCTAACTCCATAACAGTTTTAGTTAGCTTCTCAGCCTCAACAAAATCATTAATTAAACCAATTTCTTTAGCTTTTACTGAACTAATCATATCTCCAGTTAAGAGCATCTCCATTGCATTCTTTTTATGAACATTTCTTGAAAGAGCCACCATTGGTGTAGAGCAAAAAAGTCCTATATTTACTCCAGGAGTTGCAAACTTAGAATCGTTTGAAGCTATTGCTAAATCACAGCTAGCAACCAATTGACAGCCTGCCGCTGTAGCGACTCCATTTACTTCAGCTATAACTGGTTTAGAAGAATTAACTATTGCTTGCATTAAAGCAGAGCAAGAATCAAAGAGCTCTTTAAAAAAACTATCTCCATTGTCTTCACTTTTTCTTGCTTCAGTTATTTCTTTTAGATCATGACCGGCGCTAAAAACATTACCATTTGCAGCAATAACTATTACTTTTATTGATTTATCATTACAAGCTGATAAAACAGCATTCTTTAAAGCAAAAATCATCTTATTTGATAGTGCATTTTTACTTTTATGATCGTTCATGATCAATTTTAAAATACTATTATGTTTTTCTATTGAAACCAGTTGAATTGCACTATTCATAACTAATCTATTAAAAGCTATTTTGTTTTACTAGTCCAATCTACTTATTGAGTTCCTTTTTAGGACAACGATCCATTACAACTCTCAAACCAGCACTTATTGCCAGATCAGCTGCTTCTTGATGCACAATCCCTTCTTGCATCCATAGAACTTTTGCACCTATTTTAATAGCATCTTTTGTTGCTCCCATTACAGCATCGTGAGCACGAAAGATATCTACCATGTCAATATTTTCTTTGACTGCCTCAAGATTAGGTAAGCACTCAAGATCAAGAATAGTTTTTCCAGATTCATTTGGATTTATAGGAAATACTTTATAGCCATTTTTAATAAAGCTTTGCATCACCTTATAACTATCCCTATCTTTTTTTGAGCTTGCGCCCACAACCGCTATGGTTTTTATCTCACTTAGAATATCTTCAATAAAAGATTCAGGATATACAATACTCATCGAATAATTATAGTATTTATTCTTTATTTGGGTTCACTAAATACTTTTCTCCAGTCGCTTGTTTTGCATAAGATTTAATAATTTCTGGTTGCAGCATTTCTTGAAAAGAAATTTCTTTAGCATAAGAGCTAGCAAATGTAGTTTTGATCTCTTTCGCTACTCTCATTCTCATCTGACCAAACTTCTCCATTCCAATTCTTCCAATCATTGGAGTTAGCAACCAACCACCAAGACCCCATGACATTCCATAGGACCTTTTTAAAATAGTTGGAGATTGATCTAGACCACCATAGATATAAACTTGTTTGTATGTATCAGAACCGTATCTGCTATATTCTTTAGCTGTTTTATTAGCAGCGATCTCCATGGCAGCTAATATTTGACTTGGAAGTTCGCCATTATTTCCTCCACCAGTTGCGTCAAAGCCTAGGGTAGCTCCAGTAGCAACTAAAGCAGATACCAAATCATCCATAAAACTATCCTCGCTTGTATTACAAACGTATTCAGCTCCAAGATTTTTTAACAGTTCTACATGCTCTGATTTTCTAACTATGTTTACTAAAGGTACTCCGTCATCTTTACAAATCTTTACTAGCATTTGACCAAGATTTGAAGCTGCTGCGGTATGCACAAGAGCTGTATGATTTTCCATTTTCATAGTTTCTATAAAAGATAATGCAGTTAAAGGATTCACAAATGAAGAAGCTGCCTCTGAAGGCAATGTACCTTCACCCATAACTAAACAGCTTGCAGCTGGAACGCATCTATATTGAGAATACATTGCTCCACCAGCCAACCCTACTGTTTTGCCAATCAAGTCTTTTACATTGTCTCCAGCATCTACAATAACACCGGCACCCTCATTGCCTACTTGCATAGACTTATCTAGCCTAGGTTTCATAGCTCCCATTTGAGCAGGATGTATTTTCAAAGTTGTTGTTGTTTCATCACCAGATCCAATTGAACTAATAGATGAAATATCAGCAGCAAAACTCAGCAGAAGTCCAAGATCAGACGGATTGATGGGAGCTGCTTCAACTTTAATAATTACTTCATCAGCAGATGGGGTAGGTATTTGTGAAGTTTTAATTGATAGCTCAATGTTTCCATCATTTGTAACCATTGAACGAATTTCTTTTGAAACATTATCTGACATTTTCTCTCCTCTATTTATAAAAATATAGGGTTATATTAAAGCATCGTATGAAATATGCTAGTAGACATTAAATTCATACTAGTATATAAATTCATACTATGAAATGCGCAAATTTAAACATATCAAAACCATTAAAATTGGTTGGTGGTAAATGGAAAATCGCAATTATTTATGTTTTAACTAAAGGTCCAATAAGATTTGGTGAGATAAAAAGAATACTTACCCCAATAACTCAACAAATGCTTACTAAGCAGCTAAGAGAGATGGAAAAAGACAGTTTAATTAATAGAAAGGTTTATGATGTTATTCCCCCAAAGGTTGAATACTCTCTTACAGATTTTGGAAGATCTTTTAAACCCGTTCTCATTGAACTGTGTAAATGGGATTGTGATAATAAGAGCTAAGTTTATTTAGCGGTGAAATTTTATCTATTAAATCTTTTCCTACGAGTTTTTTATTTCATCAATAGTTAATCCATCTAGCTCATAAGGAAATACTAGCCTCTCAATAGTATTATAATAATGGGAATCTGACTTTTATGAGTTTTATTTTTTATAACTTATACAGGTCCAAAAAGGAGTATTATTTGAAAATTTAATATTTTCAAAGCCAGCATTTTCCAACATATTTTTTATCTGAGCTCTACTAAATCTTTGCTCAAGTTTTGTACCAAATCTATCGAGTGCGTCATTCTTCATTATGTAGAAGGATTTGTTTCTATAATCAGATAAAGGAATATTATCAATGTTTACTTTTAACTTTTCTAAAATTCCTGCAAGTTTTGCTAATGGCAAATAAACAGCTAATGCTATTATTGAACAAACCAGCTTTTTTATTTTTAGTGGTAGTCGGCAAATTATTTTTCTTATCATATCGGAAACATGCCATAAAGATCTAAAAATAAATGATTTATTTTCAAAGTTGTAATATAAATAAAGTAAAAATGGAGCACCAGGCTTTAATTTTTTTGCACAATCATTGATACCTTCTTGAGTGCTAGGAATATGATGTAATACTCCTAAAGAGTATCCAAAGTCTTGAGATTCATCCTGCAAAGAACATGCGCTTGATGTCTCATTGTAATATTCAATATTATCAAATTCAGCAAGATTTTTTTTAGCAACTTCAATTGCAACGCTTGGATCAATACAGGATAGTTTGCCTACTTTAGGAGCTACGAATTGTGCCCATCTTCCAGTTCCACATCCCATATCAAAACCTATTGCATCATTTTTTATTTCATCCCATGGAAAAATATCAAAGTATTGATTCCATGAATTTTTTAATATTTCGTTATCATGGTCACTAAATTGAAACTCTTCCCATTCAGACCCAAAATCATTAACAACATCCCAGTCAACGTTATTATTTTTTCTTTCTTCACTCATAATATATTCTTAAAAATTAAATATACTCTTTTTTTCTAGCTATAAGGGTTAATGAATTTTTTTTATTTATAACAGATGGTATTTTTACTCTTAATATATTATCAATTATAGACTTCAATAAATTATTTTTTACAAACTTAGGTGGTATTGATGTAAATTCAGGTTCTAAAAAATATTCCTGAATTTCTAAGTTATGTTTATTTAAAAAAAGTTTTATGCTTTTTTTATTAAAAAGAAAAAGTCTATTTGGTAAAAATAATAAAGAACTTAAATATTTTTTTGGTATTAGATATCTAATTAAAAGAGTGTACAAAATATAAAATCTATTAATATTTGGGGTTCTTATCAAAACAATGCCATTATCATGTAGATTGTTTTCAATGAGTTCATTAAAAACATGATTTATATCTTCAATGTGCGCAATGCTATCTATAAAACTAATGCAATCAAATTTTTTTGATTGCAACGCAGACTTATTATTATAAAAATCACTATTAAAAGATTTGGATTGAGCTATGGAGGTTGCATATTTGCTTACATCAATACCAATGCTATCTTTAAACCCATATTCTTCAGCACTTATTAAAAATGAACCTGTACCGCAACCAAAATCTAATATTGAGCCAACATCTAAATATTTTTTTAAAAAAAAGATTAACTTTACTAGCATTTCTTTTTGAGCAATGGTGGTCCCATCCTCATAATAACTTTTAAAATATTCAGGTGTGTATAAAGAATTAGTATCAATTTTTGGTTTTGAGAAAATACAAGAATTTTTGCAAATGTATAAATCAGAATTTTTAAAAGTTAATTTCTTTTTTAATGAAACTTTGCCGCAGCATAAGCACTGCTCTTTCAAAAACTTTTTCATATCTGTAAAATCCTTAATTAAGGGAATATATTAACAGAGTTTAGCTATGGGTACTTTCATTAATAGGCATTACATAACAAATAATCTAGATTTAGTTAATTTAATTTGTTTAAAAGTTATATTTAGTTATTTTGCTTTTGAAGTTTATACAAATTTTCTTGGATTATCTTTTTTTAAGTACCCAGACATGGAAGCATATAAAGACTGTATTGGTGATGGAGCTATAATGGTAAATATTCTTTATAGCCAATTTTTATGCACTCTTGGCTTAAATTATGAAGAAGCATTATCTGGATATACTTTAATTTTTCTAGCATGTGCTACTAATCTTTTATCAACATGCTGTTTTTATTTACTATTTAAAAAATTTTTAAATAAAAATGGAAAGATTCTTTTTATTATTTTATTAGCATGTCATCCATATTTGGCTATTTATTTTCCAAGATTTTATACCGATATTTTTGGTTCCCTAGGTATTTTATTGATTTGCTTTTATGCTGTAAAAAATCTAAAAATAGATTACACATTTATTGTTTTTACTATTATTCTTATAAACTTTAGGTCCTCATTGATGCCTCCTTTATTTTTATTTATTGCTTATAATTTTTTTCTAGAAATAAAAAAAAATAAAAATATTGATGCACTTATGATTTTCGGAATGACTGTTATAGGTTTAAATTTTATTTTATATAGCACTTTTGTTAATACCTTTTTAACAGTGAATAATTTTTATTCTAATAAAGCATACAATATTATTTTATTACTGGGCTTTAGAGAGGGAGCAGCCAATGAAGGTTTTGGATTATTTTTTAACGGCTCTCTATCAGGTTACATACAGTTTTTTGTATCAATAACTCTTTTATTGATTCATTTGCTTGGAATTTACTCAATTATTAGGTTTGCAATGAATAAGAAACTATACGGAATAGTGTTGACTTTATCTATTGTTATAGTGCCTTTGATTACTATAAGTCATTTAAGATATCTCTTGCCTTTAATACCATTAATTTTATTTGGAATAAGTTGGTATTTCTTCAAGAAGGAACCTGTTAAAAATTTTGCTAGCTAAGTATTACAGCATAGTAGTTATTTTTTATACAATCGAATTAATATTATTTTCGATTCTTTTAAATTCTTTTGAAAATATATTATTTTTGAATACCTTTATAAGAGGAGTATTTGTAATCATCTCATCTATAATTATAAAAAGAAAAATTTTTAAAAACTCGAAGTATTTTTATCAAGGATATTATTTGCTTGCACTTCTAAATCCACTTTTTTCAACTTTATTAATTTTAATTATTACAAACTTATTAAGTGGGAATATTATACTTATAAAATTTTCAGCAGATTTAATAGTATCCATGATGTCATTTTATTTATTAATGAAGTTATAAATTTTTATTTATCACGATCTATTTCTGCCTCTAATAAACTTATTTTTCTTGTCAGTTTTGTAACTTTCGAATTTACATCATCAAACCTGTTAATTGTAATTATAATAAATAGAAAAATTGTTATTAAGCCAAAATATAGATACAACAATGTAGCGTTTTCAACTCCAACATAAAGTGCAATTTCATTAACATATTTTGCTCCGAGCAAACTAAGGAAACCCAATATTGATCCAATTATTAAAAATAATTTAGCAAAAATGCTATTAAATGGTCTTATAAATCCATAAATAAATAAGAATACAAAGATTGTTAAGAATAAATATTTTATTATCATTTTTTTACTATTATCTCCACAATTTTAATAAGTCTTCAATTATCAGCAATCCATTTGTTAGTTTTTGACCTTTTTTTATTGAGTATTCTGTATATTTGATATTTGTTGATAGCTCTTTATAACTTATATTTTTTTTTGCAACTTCTGTTATTAATTCTGATTCATACGAATATCCTGAAAATTGTAATTTTAACTTTCTAATTGCGCTAACTTTATATGCTTTTAAACCATTATGTGCATCGGTTAAATCAATTCCAGTAGCTATTTTTGTTATAAAAGCAATGATCTTAAGAACATTTCTTTTTACTAAGGGTACATTTTTTTGGTGCTTAATGAACCTACTGCCAAATATAATTTCTTCATTACAAATTTGTATTTCTTTAGCCATAGTCACAGCATCCTCAACGGAATGCTGTCCATCGGCATCAAATGTTATTACGGCATATGAATCATGAATTTTTTCCACGTAATCAAACCCAGTTTGGACTGCGGCACCAACCCCTAGATTAATTTCATGATTTAATATAGAAATATTAAGGTCATCTATTTTATCAATGGTGTTATCTGTTGACCCATCATTAACAATAATAATATTTGAAAAAACCTTTAAGAGTTCATTTAGGGTATTTCTAATTACCTTATTCTCATTAAAAACAGGAACAAGTATATAAATATTATCAAATTTCATATTATTGATTATCCAACCATGATTGAAACATTAATACTGGCCATAAAAAAGTAATATTATTTCTATTTCCTGAAAGATGTTCTTTCCACTTTTTTTCAACTATAAGTTCATTAAAATAGCCTTCTTTTTTTATTCTATTTTTATTTAATAAATCTTCAGACCACCCTTTCATAGGACCTCTTAACCATTCATGAATTGGTACACTAAAACCCATTTTTTCTCTTTTATACAATTTCTCTGGTATGTGTTTTTTTAAAATTTGATGAAGTGGCCATTTAGATACGCCCTCTCTATATTTATAAGAAATTGGTAAACTCCATGCAAATTTTATAATATCGTGGTCTAAAAAAGGTACTCTAGTTTCTAGTGAGTTTCTCATCGCGGCTCTATCTACCTTTGCAAGAATATCATCAGGAAGATAATTTATACTATCGGTTGCCATTAGTAATTCGATATCATCAAGATTACCAAAATATGGTTTGCTGGAATCTAATTTAGTATTTCTAAGATACCCATTTAAAACAATATCTTCTGGACTTTGTACCTGAGAGATTACATGATTGTATAACTCGTCAATATTTTTACATCCAAGAACATTAGAGCCGGATATGAATTTTCTTCTAAAGCTATTAATAATATCACTAGTATTGGTTGTATAAATTGAATTGCCTAGGCTAAGTTTAATAATCCTAGATAATGCATTTCTTATTGGTAAAGGTACATTTGATAAGTTATCCCATAAATTACTAACATGAAAATATCTATTGTAGCCTGCAAACAACTCATCTCCACCATCTCCAGATAAAACAACCTTAACATCTTTAGAGGCAAGCTTAGATACTATATAATTTGGAATTTGTGTTGGATCAGCAAATGGTTCGCAATATATTGAAGACATTTCAGGAATAACTTTCATTGCATCTTCTGCAGTTACATATAATTCAGTATGATCAGTCTTTAGATGCTTAGCTATTGATTTAGCATATTGAGCTTCATCAAAACCTTTTTCATTAAATCCTATTGTAAATGTTTTTATTGGAGTTGAAGACTGTGCTTGCATCAAAGATACAATAGTCGAAGAATCAACACCACCAGATAAAAATGCTCCAAGTGGAACATCTGAAATCATCTGCATCTTAATAGATTTTGTTATCAAATCTTCTAGTCTTTGTACTGCGCTATTTAGATCTTCTTTAAATATACTATTTTTTGCTTCTCTTATAACTTGACCATGGTCCCAATACTTACTAATTTGTGGTTCTTTTTTATTTAGTGAGACCTGTAATATATTACCCGGCTCTAAACAAAAAATATCTTCATAGATAGTATATGGATCTGGTATGTAAGCATGTTTTAAAAGAAGAGAAAGTGAGCCTCTATCAATCTGACTATTGAAGCCTGGAAAACATTTAAGAGCTTTAAGCTCAGATCCGTATAGAAAGACATTGCCAATTGTTGTTTTGTGCCACCCATAGTACATAGGTTTTTCACCGACTCTATCTCTAGCTAAACTTAATAAATTATTTTTCTTATCCCAAATAGCAAATGCAAACATGCCTGTAAATTTTTGAAGAGATTCTTGAAGCCCAAAGGTTTCAATTGCTTCAAGAATTGTTTCAGTATCAGAATGACCTTTCCAAATAACTGAATGATTTATTTTTTCAATCTGTATTCTTATTTCTTTATGGTTATAAATCTCTCCATTAAAAGTAATCACATATCGGCCTGATCTTGAAATCATTGGCTGATGACCTGCTTTGCTTAGATCCAATATAGCAAGTCTTCTGTGAGCTAAACCAATCCCATTTAAAATATCAAACCATTGACCTGAGTCATCAGGGCCCCTATGAATAATAGCATCAGACATTTTTTTAAGATTCGATTCAAAATTTAAAGAATCTCCTTTGCCTTCAAATAAAAATCCTGTTAAACCACACATCAGTCTAATGCTCTTTTGTATAAACCAATATAGTTATTGATCATGGATTCTTTACTATAATTTTCTATTAATTGCTTATAAGACAATAATTTTAATTTTTCTTGTAAGGACTTATTTGTCATTAAATTTATAATTGAATTATGCATTCCATCCTTATCACCTGGATTAACTAATAATCCATATTTTCCATTTAGCAAAATTTCAGGATTTCCTCCAACATTTGTTGCAATTACAGGCAATTGACTTGCCATTGCTTCTAAAATTGCATTTGAAAAACCTTCAGTATGTGATGCGCATATATAACCATCCATTGCACAAAGAATTTTTGGTACATCATTTTGAAAACCAAGAAATTTAATTCTATTTTGAACTTGAAGTGTTCGAACCAACTCTTTTAGCTCTTCTAGACTACCATTATCCTTACCAACAAGAAATAATTTTGTTGAGTATTTAGAATCAATTTTAGCAAATGCTCTTATAAGGTCTGTATGACCCTTTATAACTGAAAAATTAGCCACTTTAATCCATGCAAAATCAGATTCACTTAGTTTTAAACTTTGCCTAATTTCATCCCTAACTGAATGATTAAAGTTAAATTTTTTTATATCAAGCCCATTATGTATACAAATTATTTTATTTAAATGCATATAGTCTTTTTTTTCAATTTCATCTTTGATTGCATTTGAATTAACTGTAATGATGTTAGAGCAATAATTGCTTATATTATCTAAAATTCTCCATCTTTTTTTTAAATAATTGAGTTTGATTAGGCCTCTTCTGCTAGTAATGACAAGTTTAGCGCCAGAAATTTTACCAGCAACAGAACCTAAAAAATTCGATAACGGAAGGAATGAGTGGACTATGGCTATTTTTTGTTTTTTTATTACCTTACAAAGTGTTAAAAATCCTAAAATAAATGATTTTAAATCTCTCTTGGATTCAAACTTACCTTCAATAATATTTAAATTAAGATCTAATGCTTTTTGAGTTAGCTCTCCCCCGCCTCTCAATGCAAAAATTGATACCTTGAAACCATGATCAACAAGTCCACTCGCTAACATTATGACCTGAGACTCAGCACCACCTCCATCTAGAGAGTCTATTACAATAAGAACATTTATTTTATTTAGCGGACTTTTTAAAAACAAACTCATTACAGCCCAGTCCGCCTCCGCATGTTTTAATTTTTATAAGTTGAAAGTTTCTTTTATAATAAAAGTCAAAAATTTCTTCAGGCTTTGCAACCTCGAAGGGAAGCCCTCCAACCCAATCAATTACATCTCTGAATGCTGACATACCTCTAGCTTCTACATAGGCATAATTTCTCCATGTTGAAAAAAATTTTCTTTCAACCAATAAATCTCTTATGGAATTTCTCCACCAAAGCTTAATTAACATTGGCAGCCATACTAACCATCGGAGACCCTTAGGAAGGGCATTATAAAGTTTTTTAATTCTAAGCCACCTCTTACTTTGCATTCCTTGATCATTATATATGGAGATGAATAAAGACCCCTCATCGCCAACCATTTCTGAGGCATTGTTAAGTGCATTCCACATATCGTCTGTATGATGTAATACTCCCCATGAATAAACAACATCAAATTTTCCAAGATTTTTAAGATATTCTGTATTTAAAATATCACCAGATTCAACTTGCCAGTTAGAATCATTAGGAAAATATCTTCTCTTTAATTCAGCTGTACATGCCAAAGATTGGGGATCAAAGTCAAAAGAATGAACTTTTGCACCCAATCTTTTTGCGGCTAAACTAAATAATCCACTACCTGATCCTATATCTAAGAAAGTTTTTCCCTCAAGAGAGTCAAATTCAAGCATTCTTAATAATGAGTCTTCTGCAAGCTTAATTCTTTCTTCATTTAAAATTAATAAAAATTGTTCCCAATTTTTACCAAATTCAAATCTATCTCCTTTGTCAATTTGTTTTGTGAAATTCATGAAAATACTTAATTTTGATTTAAATAATTATAAACCAAACATCATAAATATTCTTTTTTATCTATGACTGTTCTTAATGTTTTATAAATTAATATCAAAATTTCTATTTTTATATAATGCGCAGATTCTTGGATATTGCACTTCAATTAATTCAAAACCTTTATCGATAAGCATATTTGTTACTGGAACCAAAGTACTTTCTTTATTAATTCCTCGCTCAGGCCCAAGATCTGCTGTTATATATTCTACATAATTGATCTTATCACCCAAACCTTCAATAATTTCTGGCTCTGCTCCTTCTGCCTCTAGCTTAAGACATTTAATATTTGAACAAATATATTTATCTAATCGCCTTACACTTATAGATGTAGTTTTGTCGTATTCTGGTGGTTCTATGATAGTTGAATCTCCGTTTGAGGAGCTAATGTAAAACTTCAATTCAGTATCTTTATTCCAAAGACCTAAATTATATACTTTGCTTGGTGAAACATTTTTCTTTAAACAAAAATACTCATTTGATGATGGTTCAAAACCTATATAGTTAATATCAATATTATTTATTTTAAAATAATTATTTACTACTCCTATATTTGCTCCACAATCAATAAACACATCACCATTAGTAAAATTAATTTTATCTAAAAAATATGCGCAACCTATACTTTCAGAAGATTTTTTAAAACCCCATTCAAAAAACAAGTTTATTGCAACTTGATGTCTTCCATAAAAGCTATGACTAGGGTATTCATTATCACAAATTTTAAACAGATCATTTTTAAAATTTATTCTTGAAGGACTTTTAATTAAGAATGATCTTAAATTGAAAAAAAAACAAAATAATTTTTTATCAGTTTTTAAAATTAAAGATCTATATAGTAACGCTAGGTATCTTTTCAATATATAACTCTTCGGTTACTTATAGCTTCACTTAATGATTTATATATCATATTCATTTGATTATAGATGATATTTTTTTAATTAGGTCTTTAAGTGCTGGTTTATTTTCTTTTATTTCATCAATAGTTAATCCATCTAGCTCATGAGGAAATACTAACCACTCATCAGTCTCATAAAGATAAAAGTCTGGCTTTCTATCAGTTTTATTTTTAGTAGGCTTAAAATATGAAGTTGCAACCTTAATCTCCGGTGTATTCTTCTTACAAGCAGCTTTTAAATCACTGATTATTTGCTGAATAGATAATCCAGTGTCATGAACGTCATCAACAATCAGTAGAGAATCCTCAGATTCAAGTTGTCTAATTACATAATTTAATCCATAAACTTTAACATTTGCATTATGTTGATCTATGCCTGAATAATGTGATGTTCTTATAGCTATATGGTCTGAAGTTACACCTAATACTTCAAGAAATTCTTGAACAGCAATGCCTATAGGAGCTCCCCCTCTCCATACACCAACAATATAATTAGGGCGAAAACCACTTTCATACACACTCCAAGCAAGCTTGAATGAATCCTCAAGTAGTTGATCTGGGTGTATAAAAGTTTTTTTCATTTGCAAATGCTATACGAGTACGTGCTTTATAACAACACGTACTCATATAAATCTAAATAGAACTAGTAGCTTTTTCTAACTCTTAAAATAAATTGTCTTGGTGGTATTAATTCAATACCAGTTCCAGCAACTCCAAAGACATCCGTCATTGCAGAGTTAACGCCATCCTTATCTGATGCATTTAAAATCATGAAATCAACACCTGAAGTTTCATTAATTTCTATGCTTGTTGTTAAGTTAACAACAGTATAAGAATCGACCTGATCAACAAATGGACTGTTAAATACTCTTTGTTGGAAATCTCCTCTATGAATAACCTCTGCTGTGGCTCTGAGTGGAATTCCTGATTTTAATTCTCCATTATATTGAAGGCCAAAATTAGCTGTAAATTCTGGACTCTTTGCCAATCTATTACCTTTAATATTTTCTCTTAGTGCATATCTTTGTGGCTCTTCACCAAAGAAATAAAGCTCTGATTTAATATTATCTAATGCCTCATAATCTGCGGTTATTTCTGTATCTAAAGTAGAAATCCTTAGATCCATTGATAAAGAGTCAGATAAAATACCAATTAACTCTAACTCAACACCACTCATTTCTGACTCAGGTATATTTGCTACACCACCTCTATACACATCAGGGTCTGTAGATTGGAATTGCAAGTTTTCATAGTCATACATAAATGCTGAAACATTCGCTCTCATTCTTCCTTCCATCAAGTCAGTCTTTAGACCAAGCTCAAATGCATCAATTATTTCACTCTTGAATAGAGGGTAGATAAGTTGTGGCGCCGGTTGTGCTCCAAAATTTTGCTCATCGTCTTCAGGCCATCCAAATGTTAAATTACTACCACCAGGTTTAAAGCCTTTTGTGTAAGATGCATAAACCATAGTATCGCCATCAACATCATATTCAACAGCAAACTTACCAGTTTTCTCATCAATCTCATCTTCAATTAAGTAGGTTTGAAGTCCAAAGAAGTTTGTAACATCGCTTGAGAAAGAGTCTTCGGTATATCTCATACCAAAGATGTATCTCATGTTATCTTGAGCATTATATGTAGCTTGTCCATAAACAGAGAAAGACTCTCGAGTTGGGTATGCCTCAGATACAAAACCTAGTTCTGCATCATAAGCAGCAAAGCATATTCCTTCAAAAGGATTTGTTGCACAAATTGGAGCATGAACATATGGAGTAAAAGCACCATCCATTTGATCAAGAAGTTTTATGTTGTTTACATCTTTTACTTCATATATTGCATTCGCAATTTCATGATCAAAGTATAAGGCGCCTATAATCCAATCTATTTTTTCATTGATTGGTTCATTTGAGATTAGATTAATTTCAAATGTTGTAGTCTCAACGACAGATGTTTCAGGCCTATACTCTGCAGCAATGTAGGGTATTCCCTCAAGAGGACCAGAGCCATGAACATCACCAAAATTATGCCTATCATTGTCACGACTCACATATATATCATCTTCTTGTGAACTAGCAAGTATCTTCAAGTCTGCAAAACCAAGCTCTACATTTAATATAGCTGCAATAATTTCAGACGATAATTCATAGTCAGAAGCAGAGTCTTGAGCTAATTTTCTTGGATTAGGTGTTGGATCATCCAAACCTTTCATAGCAGCACCGTTATTATTTGCATCAAAAAATTGTCCAAATACTCTTAATGATGTTGTATCACTTATATCAAAGAACCAATCTGATCTTAAACTAGTATGATTAGCATCATCCAAGTCCTGATTATTTAAAATATTTTTACTAAAACCATCTCTATCTGTTGATACAACTGACATTCTCGTAGCAACTTTATCAGACAGTGGTATATTTACTGCTCCTCTAAACTTAGTTAAACCATAGTTTCCTATAGCTAAATCGATTTTCCCTTTAGTTTCATCAAAAGATGGTTTTTGACTAATAACATTAATCGTACCGCCGGTTGAATTTTGACCAAATAATGTACCTTGAGGACCTCGCAAGACTTCAATTCTTTCTAAATCAATAAAATCAGTTCTTAAAGAAAACTTAGATGCAATAAAAATGCCATCCATATGCAGTGCTACTGAAGGAGCAGCTATAGCATTCTGATTCGTTTCATCACCAACACCTCTTATTGAAATAATTGTCTTATAACCCTCATTTTTTGCTACCGTTACACCAGGAGCGATTGCACTCAAGCCAACAAAATCAGTAATATTTTTTGTTTCAAGTACATCCTCGGTTAATGCTGTAACAGATATTGAAACATCTTGAAGACTTTCATTTCTTTTTTCAGCCGAAACTATGACTTCTTCAATTGCACTATTCTGTGCATATGCATCAAAAGAGAGCATAAAGATTACTGAAAAACACACTAAAGAATTTATTTTTGGAAATTCCATTATTTATTTATCCCCTTGTGCTTATGGTATAGATTATTCACCACAACACATTATTAAGTTAATTATATAAGATAGAAGCAATTTACATGCCAAAACAGCAATATAAAAATACAAGTAAACTAAGTAATATTCCATTATAAATTGTAGAATAAATATGTAAATTACATTCCTACAAAATCATGAAAAATTTTTTAGAAAGAACCTTTCAGCTTGAATTAAATAACACCTCGATCAAGCAAGAATTTATAGCTGGTTTCACTACTTTTATAACAATGGCTTACATTATTTTTGTTAATCCACAGATGATGGCAGCCAGTGGAATGGATCTTGGAGCAAGTTTTGTAGGAACATGTATAGCAGCAGCTATTGCATGTTTCGCAATGGGTATTTATTCTAATTGGCCAGTTGGACTTGCTCCTGGAATGGGTCTAAATGCTTTTTTTACATATACAGTTGTTGGAGAAATGGGTTATAGCTGGGAAGTTGCACTAGGTGCTGTTTTTTTAGCAGGTATTTTATTTGTAATCATAAGCGTGACTCCTCTGAGACAGTGGATGCTAAACAGCATTCCTATGAATCTTAGAATTGCTATGGGTGCTGGAGTTGGTTTGTTTGTTGGATTTATTGGCTTAAAAACTGGAGGAATTATTATACAAAATGAAGCAACATTTTTAAGCTTGGGTAATTTTAAAGATATTGAAACTCTTTTAGCAGCCTTAGGATTCCTTCTAATTCTAGTATTAGCTGTTAGAAAGGTTGTTGGAGCAATAATAATTGGAGTTCTGACGGTTACTATCTCAGGCTTATTACTTGGCTTGATTCAATTTAATGGAATTGTATCTTCACCACCTGATTTAAAACCAATCCTACTTAAATTAGATATTTTAGGTGCAATTGACGTTGCTATGATTAGCGTAATTATATCTTTTCTATTTGTTAATCTT
>Ga0181595_10003184_pt1 | contig 15878 bp, 10 predicted proteins | sample 041ome_7_FD_145604 | JGI IMG/M metagenome (GOLD analysis project Ga0181595, IMG submission 145604) | Coastal salt marsh microbial communities from the Groves Creek Marsh, Skidaway Island, Georgia - 041401AS metaG (spades assembly) | ecosystem: Environmental > Aquatic > Marine > Intertidal zone...
GTCAGAAATGTACGGCGAGCCTTTTGATATCCCCGATCCGGACGAGCTGATTTTTAACTCCTGGTATCAGGGCGGTGAAGTACTGCGCAGTGGCTGTACCTTTAGCCGTGGCCGTGGCCGGATTTTCTTTTTTGCGCCAGGCCATGAAACCTTTCCGATTTATCGTAACGAGCACATCACACAAATTCTGGCCAATGCCATTCAATGGGCGCATCAGCCCCACACCAGCGGCTGGATGATGGGCAACTGGGGACGGCCAGTGCCGCTGGAAGAGGGCGCACCTAAACAAACTTACTTTAAAAAGCCACGCAAACTGATGTTGGCGGAAAAAGCGGCGAAAAAGGCTAAGTCTGAATAGTTAAAAGCTTTGGGATCAGGTTCAGCGCCTGATCCCAGGCTGTTGCCGATCAACTATGGCGCGCTGCAGCATAAATCCAGGCGCTTTTACCTGACTTTAACACTGCCGCAACCCGCACATAGTCATCCACTTCATAGTCGTCAGCCCGGGCCAGTTCCTGCTCTGTGATTTCAAACACTGTACCAGGCACTTCATCCAGCGGATCGCCGCTAAAACGTAAAATCGGATGAATAGCTTTGCCACTTTCTCGCAAAACACGCTCGTCGGTAATTTCGATTTCACCCACAATATTGCCTTGTAACACATCTTTGCTTCCGGTCAGCTCACGGCCGAAATTAGCAAGCTGCACTTGCTTTTGCTGCAGGGTTCCATAGGAAAATAATAGTGGCATCATAGCTCCATTCGGTTGGTTTACAACAAGATGAACTGGATACAGATTATTCCGCATCAAACCAGACAATACAAAGTGTATTAGCAAAGCCGCTGAATTTGGCTTGCTGAAGTGAAGTGGCTTGTGCATAAAACGCAGCCAGCATAACTGTGGCATATTTTTGTTGATTTAGCGTTTTGTTACAATATAACGCTAGACCAATGGCCATCAGCTAAGGTAGTGTGAGCGGCATCTTGTTTCATGCGTTAATTCAGAAGCGCTGTAGTAAACGAATGACGATTTCGCTGTCTGCTGTACAAAAAAAGTGGTTGTGGCTGCTGCTCGGTGTCTGGTTGCTTGTGTTGCAAAGCATGGCGCTGTCGCATGCTGCTGTGCATGCGCAGGAGCAAGACCATGCGCAGTGTCTGCAGTGTACGGTTGACGACAACCCTGCTGCTGGGCCTGCCGCTGTTCTTATGCCGCCGACCTTACTGCAACGCGCTGAATATATAGCATTTCCTCTTTTTTCTGCCCCGGCTTTGGCCTGGTTAAGTAAACTAAACGTCCGCGCTCCTCCCTTCCTGTTTTAAGCAAAACCAAACTCAACATCAGCTTTAATAGCTTAATTTTTTTGCTTATCTTAAGGAAAGTCGAATGAAACTCGCTTTATCTTCTATAGCGCTGGCCGTGGCCAGTGTATGTTCAGCCGTGAGCGCTGCCACCATCCAAGGTCAGGTCACAGACACACAAGGTGCGCCTATAGCAGGGGCTTTGGTCAGTGTTGATGGCAGCCACCAGACCAATACCGATCCGCAAGGCCGTTATCAACTGATAGTTGCCGATCACAGCCACGTGCATTTGCATGTCAGTGATGCCCGCTATAAACATGCTGATCATGACCTTCAAATGAGTACAGGCCAAGTCACACAAAATTTTGCGCTGAATGCATCACAAATTGAAAACATCCTGATCACCGCGTCGCCTTTAGCCCGCTCAGCACTGGAAAGTGCAACACCAGTTAGTGTATTAACCGAAGACCAGTTAAAACTGAATACCGAGCCAACTCTGGGTGACACGCTGGAAAAACTGCCAGGTGTGCAAACCTCGCACTTTGGCGCCGGAGCCAGCCGACCTGTTATTCGTGGTATGGGCGGCCCACGGGTGCAGGTGCTGGAAAACGGTTTATCCGTAGGTGACGCCTCTACTGTGTCTGCCGATCATGCTGTGACCGCCGAAGCCAGCTCAGCCCAACAAATCGAAATCTTACGTGGACCTGCCACCTTGTTATACGGTAATGGCGCTATAGGTGGCGTAGTAAACGTGGTTGACCAACGTTTTCATGACACGCCGGTAAATGGTGTATCGGGCGAGCTGGGGGGGCGTTACGACAGTGCGAATAATGGCCGCACTGTAAATGGAGACTTAGACGGCGGCAACGGCCAGTTCAACTGGCATTTGGATGGCACGCACCGTGAAACCGACAATCTGGATATTCCAGGCAATGCTATTGCAGGTCAAACGGATACACATGGCAGCATCAACAATAGTCAGTTGCAGCTGGATGATTATGCCGCAGGGGCAGGCTATACAGGGGACAAGGGCTTTATCAGTTTATCCGCAGCCCGCACTGAGTCTAACTACGGTATACCGGGCCGTGGTGAAGAAGGTGCCCCTGATATCACTATAGATTTAGAAAAAACCTCCTGGCAATTACACAGTGGTGTACTGGACCCTGTTGCTGGTTTTACCAAACTCAGGCTGGATGCAGGTTACACAGACTATCAACACGCCGAGGAAGAAGACGGTGTGGCCGGTACGCTGTTTTCCAATAAACAAAGCGAAGCCCGTCTGACCATGAACAACAGCCCTTGGGGGGAATGGCAAGGTACTGTTGGACTGCATGCGGTGCACCGCGATTTTGCTGTAGCAGGGGATGAAGCCCTGACACCGGACAGTAAAACCGACACCATGGCCGCCTTTTTTGTTCAGGAACGTAAAGTGCAGGAGTTTCGTTTTGAACTGGGTGGCCGGCTTGAGCACTATCGGTTGGATCCACAAAACATGACATTGGATACTCAGGCTGGCGAACAAAACTATCAGCCAGAGCAGCAAAGTGACAACAACAGCACCTTGTCTGCTGCTGTGTTGTGGGACTTTAACCCTGCTTACAATCTGGGATTGTCGATGACCAGAGCACAGCGTTCTGCAACAGCGGAAGAGCTCTATAGTTATGGTCCACACGATGCAACACAAAGTTTTGAATTAGGCTCGCAGTTTAGTATCAGTGATGGCCAGATCCTGCCAAACACAGGTAATAATGCAAAAGAGGTGGCGACTAATCTGGACCTGACGCTACGCAAACTTGAGGGGGCCTGGACAGGTTCGTTCAGCATGGCCTACAACAAAGTGGATAACTTTTATTATGAAAAAAACACCGGCCTGATCGCGTCCGATATCGTTAATAGTGACGAAGAAGGCGACTTGCCTGTGTATCAGTTCACACCAGGCGATGCCAGATTGTTTTCGATGGAAGCCCAGGTTTCTATTCCGTTTAACGAGATCTGGTCTGTGGATATGTTCAGCGATTACACCAGAGGCAAGTTAGCCGAAGGCGGCAATTTACCGCAAATTTCGCCACTGCGGTTTGGTTCGACGCTGAATTTTGACCATCAGCTTTGGCATGCTGAAGTAGGGGCTGTTGCGTATTCGAAGCAAAAAGATACCGCTGAAAATGAGACAGAAACACCAGGTTATACCCTGGTGAACGCCGCTATCACCTACAGATTATTTACCGACTCTGGTGATGTGCTGCTGTATCTGAAAGGCAATAACCTGTTGGATCAGGACGCGAGGCCTCATACCTCATTACTGAAAGATTATTCGCCGCTGATGGGCCGTAATTTAGCCTTGGGTGTCAGCTACAGCTTTTAGGCCGTCCGCTTGTAGATGTAATGGTATAAACTGAGCACCTGATAAAGCCACCTCTGCTGAGGTGGCTTTTTTATAAGTGCAAAAATCCAGAAGTAAATTTCAGACTTTAGGCATTCAGATGCTGCTGGAAAAAACTGGTCATTTTGTCAAAAGGGATCACATCCATCTGGTCATACAGATCGACATGGTTCGCACCTTTGATAATCATCAGCTCTTTTGGCTCTGCTGCTGCGGCATAGGCGGTTTCACTGAAATAGCGTGAATGCGCCTTTTCACCATGCACCAATAAGAGTGGGCGTGGAGAGATTTCTTTAATGTAAGACAGCAGTGGCATATTCATAAAAGACAAGGCGTTGGTCAAAGTCCATGCTGCGTTAGAGTTAATAGCCCTGGGGTGAAAGCCGCGTTGCTTCGATTTGTAGTAGCCCGCGTAGTCCAACACAAATTGGGGTTCGCCACCTTTTAGCTCCAACGAGACAGGCCCTACGGCAGGACTGCCTTTTTCCGCGTCGATCCAACGTTGCTGCGACAGTTGTTCTAGTGTGGCAGTGCGTTGTGCAGGAGTTACACTGTCGTTATAGCCTTTAGACATCACGCGTGTCATATCGTACATTGTGCTGGCCACTACAGCTTTCACTCTCTTGTCGACTGCGGCTGCATTTAATGCCATGCCACCCCAACCACAAATACCTAAAATGCCAATACGCTCGCGATCCACAGTGGGTAACAGGCCGATACAATCGACCGCAGCGCTAAAATCTTCGGTATTAATATCGGGCGAGGCGACATGGCGTGGCTCGCCGCCACTTTCACCGGTAAAGGACGGATCAAAGGCCAGCGTGACAAAACCGCGTTCTGCCATTATTTGCGCATACAAACCAGACGACTGCTCTTTAATAGCACCAAAAGGACCACCGACCACAATAGCGGCCAGCTTGCCGCCCTTGTTGATGGCTCCGGCGTTTTTCGGTTGATACAGATCAGCCGCCAAAGTGATGCCATAACGGTTTTTAAAGCTGACTTTTTTGTGGTCCACTTTGTCACTTTTGGCGAAGGTTTTGTCCCACTCAGTGCCAAGTTTCAGCTCCGTCTGAGCGGCAGCAGAGGCAGGAGCTGCTGCCGCTGAAGTTGTAAAAAGTGGCGCAACACAGGCGGCAGCAATACCAACACCTGTCATTTTTAATAAATTGCGCCGGGCAGTGTCCGGTTGTCCGGCCTGTTTCATCTGGGATTGATCGTTGTTCATACTGTTGTCCTCATGGCTTTGTCTTCATGCTGTGATTAGGGTGAATAAGGCGAATAGTGGCGTGTTTTTCGCCGCTAAAGTGCAGCTGCTCTATACCGCTGCTGATGCGTCCAAGCCTGACAAGCTGCTGGGAATAGGCAAAATCTTTGTAGTAAATCGCCAGATTGCCCCAGGGCGCGTAATAGCTGATATCGCCAACAACAGGTGTGCTGCCCGCAGGTGCTCCTTGTGTCGTCAGTTTGTCAGGCAAAAAACCAACCTTTTCGGTCGATGCGTAGTCTTTCAACTGCAACGTCAGCGGCAGGCGGGCGATAAAATCCCGTGTGGTGGCGTTGTCATCCAAAGTCGCCGGGATCACAGCGTCATCCAGTTCAATTTGTATTTGGGTCATAGTGGCCTCCTTCGGGCCGACATCAGCATGGCTGGTGGGTACAACAGCGGCGGCCATCACACTAAGCAATGCAGCAAAAGAGCAGACACTGAAGTAACGGCACGATGTGTTACTCATGTGAAACTAACTCCGATTTAGTGACCGCCGCAGCACCGGCTGTGAGCAGAGTCAGGCCAGCGGACAGCAGCAGTAGGGCAGCGCTAAATAAAAAGGTGTTTTGGTAGCCGCTGTGATCAAACAGCAGACCACCAAGAGTCGAACCCAAGGCAATGGACAACTGCACCATGGCGACAAATAAACCACCACCAGCTTCAGCGTCATCCGGAAAGGTTTGCGCTATCCAGGCCCACCAGCCGACGGGTGCTGCAGTGGCCGTCAGGCCCCATAATCCAAGCAAAACCAGAACAGCCTGACTCTGATCGCCAAGCAGGATCAGCAAAAATGCGCTTAAGGCCATCAGCAGAGGGATCAGCATCAGCGTTTGGAAAAAACGCCATTGCAGGAGTGGGCCTATCATCAAAGTGCCGATAAAACCGGCAGCTCCTGTGGTCAACAAATAAAACGAAATAGTGCTGCCATGTACCCCTGTGACCGTTTCAAGAAAAGGCCGCAGGTAAGTGAAAAGCGCAAACTGCCCCATAAACATCAAACTGCTGGCGCAAAGCCCCAACAAAACCTTGGGCCGTTTTAATAAACCAGGCACCTTAAACAGCTGACTTGCCTGAACTTTGTTTGCAGTTGAAGGCATCGAAGGCAAGGAATGCCATAACCAGCCAAGTGCCAGCAGCGCTAAGGGCACCAGACAAAAAAACGCAGTACGCCAACCCACTGTGGCTCCAAGCCAGGCACCAAGAGGCGCAGCCAGCACAGTCGCCAGCGCATTGCCTCCATTGACGATAGCAAGGGCGCGTGCCACCTGTTGCGAAGGCACTAATCGAATAGCGGTAGCTGCTGACATAGACCAAAACCCGCCAACAGCGATACCAATCAGCGCTCGGCCCAGCATATAAAGACTATAGTCGGGCGCTAAGGCCACAATAGCGCCAGACAGGCCCATAGCGGCGGTTAAACCCAGCAGCAAGGTTTTGCGGTTCAGTCTGCCGGAAAGAGGGGAAATAAACAGACTGGTCAACACAGCAAAAAAGCCGGAAATGGCGATACCCTGACCAGCCATGCCTTCTGTCACGTTTAAATCATCCGCTAAAGGCGTTAATAAACTGACAGGCAAAAACTCGGACGCGACCAAAGCAAAGGCGCACACCGACATAGCAAACACGCTGCTCCAGCTATGTGCTGCTGATCTCTCTAAATTATCTGTAACACTGCTATTCATTTCGACATATCTTCATCAGCCAACACCATGGCTTTATCTTGACAGAAGCTTCATTATTTGATTAGTAGACATAATCTTTATGTAGTTGTGAGAAAAATTCAGTAATGACACAAAGCAAAATGAATGATCTGCAGGCCTTTCTGGTGGTGGCGCAGCAGCAAAGTTTTACCAAAGCAGCAGCCATACTGCGGGTTACGCCTTCGGCTCTGAGTCACACTATTCGCAGCCTGGAAGAACGCTTAGGGGTACGTTTGCTCACCAGAACTACACGCAATGTATCAGCGACTGAAGCGGGCTTGCGTTTGTCTGCCGCTATTAGTCCTTTATTTGAGCAGATCAACAGCGAACTGGAAGCATTAAGTGAACTTAGAGATAAACCCAAAGGCACGATTCGGCTGACCTGCACCGATGATCAAATCCAGCTGCATCTACGCCCTATGCTGGCTGATTTTTTACGGGACTACCCTGAGATCCAACTGGAGCTTTATGTAGATTATGGTTTTACCAATCTGGTTGAAGAGCGTTTTGACGCCGGGATCCGACTTGGAGAATCCATCAGCAAAGATATGATAGCGGTGCGGATTGGCCCAGACTGGCGCTTGGTGGTGGTAGGTTCTCCTGATTACTTTGCACGCCATTCTGCGCCACAGACACCCGATGAGCTCACAGAACATAGCTGTATTAATATTCGCCACAGAGTAGCCGGAACTATTTATGCCTGGGAGTTTGAAAAAGACCAACGCTCTTTTAGCGTCAAAGCGGAAGGCCCGCTGGTGTTTAACAGCATTATGCATGTACTGAATGCAGCGCTGGATGGAATAGGGCTGGCTTATGTGCCTGAACCTTTAGTGGCGCCTTATCTGGCTGACGGCAGCCTAAAGATGATCCTGGCCGACTGGAGCCCATACTTTCAGGGCTACCATTTGTATTACCCCAATCGCCGTCAGGCTTCGCCTGCTTTTATGGCTTTTGTAAATGCCATTAGATACAACAAGGACACAAGCCTAAACTCCATTCATGCAGCGCTTGAAAGCCAATAGGTTTGATCATGTTTTCAGCGCACTGGGTGCTGATTGCTGACGTTGATGCTGCTCAGCTTGTCCGATGCGCAGCATAGATCCAGGCGGTTTTACCGGACTTTAACACTGCAGCGACACGCATATAGTCATCCACTTCATAATCGTCGGCCCGGGCCAGCTCCTGCTCTGTAATTTCAAACACTGTGCCTGCAACTTCATCCAGCGGATCACCGCTAAAACGTAAAATAGGGTGAAAAGTTTTACCACTTTCACGTAAAACACGCTCGTCGGCAATTTCGATTTCACCAACAATGTAGCCTTGCAGAATATCTTTGCTTCCAGTTAGCTCACGGCCAAAATTAGCAAGCTGCACTTCCTTTTGCTGCAGAGTCCCATAAGAGAATAACAGTGGCATCATAGCTTCATTAGTTCGGTTTAGAAAAACGCCATCAGGCTGTAGATTATTCTGCAGCATCAATCATTTAAGCTACGTCTAGCCTGTGCCTTAAAAGATCAGGGCAAGGCGCAAGCCATGACCCCAATTACTGGTGGCGTGGCGAAATTTCCTTGATGTACGACAGCAGCGACATATTCCACCACAAATTGTGCTTCACAGACGACTTATTGAGCTAATGAGTTGGATGCTAACGCTGTGTAATTGGGAAAGCAATTTTCAACTTAATACAGCTCGGCATTGAAGCCTTTAGGACAACTACCTCCGAAATACGAATATGCTCTTATGGATAAAGCACAGCCCACTCTTTGACCAAAATTTGAAACGTGTGATATTGTCTTTATTAATTTTGCTTACTCTCACCCTTTCAGAAACATAAGAACTGATATGACCAATAAGATTCATAAGTATGTCTCAAATTTCTGCTCTTGGTATACATCGAAATTTATGGCGAAGGAAGTTGTAGCTAATATCGATACTCCTTATGAAACATTAACTTCGAAGCTAAAAACTGATGGCAGTATGCCGCATTATTTTTCAGCACTTGATTTCGCTTATTCAAAGAATGAGGTCAGAAATATCGCAGTTACTGGGCCATACGGTGCAGGGAAAAGTACTGTAATACAGTCATTTCTAACGCTACATCAAAAAATTCCACATGTGAATGTATCTTTGGCGGGATTTGACATATCGGGTAAAAGTGAATCTAGGAATCTTGATCCAAGAGAAGTAGAGTTGAGTATACTTCAACAAATTCTATACCGTGTAGGAAGGGACGTTGTACCAGATTCCAGAATAGACCGGATACAAAATAGAAATACCAAGCATGTAAGAAACTTGTTTTTCTCTATCTTATCATTAGTTCTGCCTGTGATTATGTTGTTCGGTTTAATCTATCCATATATTTTAACGGACTATCTCTCAGTTTCGCACAGTGGTGCGTATTTGATTATTAATAACGGCTTGATAAAGGTGCCGTTGCTTGCATTACTTTTTGCATTCTCTGTCTATCAGCTAACTAGAATTGCATCAAGAGCTGGAATATTCGATAAAAAAATAAAGCTCAGCAAAATAGCCTTTCTTACTGGTGATACGGAGGTTCAAGGGCAAGAATCATCGTCACTACTCAATAACTGTTTAGATGAGATCGTGTACTTCTTCTCTCGTTCTAATTACCTTACAGTGGTATTTGAAGACCTAGATAGACTTGGTACATCCGATATATTTATAAAATTGAGAGAAATTAACAAAATAATAAATAATAGTAAGGAAACAGGAGAACCGATAAGGTTCATTTACGCTGTCAGGGACGATATATTTTTGGGGGCAGATGTTAGAACTAAATTTTTTGACTATATTGTTCCTGTAATACCTGTAATGGATAGCAAAAATTCTTACAGCATATTGAAAAGCAAAATTACTGATTTTTCAAAGGAAGATTTGAACTGTCTACGAGGGGCATCTCGTTATATCAATGACATGCGTTCGCTTCAAAATATAATTAATGAATATAATTTGTTTATGCATGTTGTTGGTAGTAATTACAATAAGGCAAAGCTATTTACTTTGATTTTCTACAAAAATATTTTTGCTATTGATTATAATTTAGTCGATAAGAAATTAGGAGTTTTATACTCGTACATGAAAGATTTTTGCGATAGAAGTCTGCATTTAGTCCAATTTGGAGCTTTAGAGGCTGAATTGTCCATTCTTCAGAGGAATCTCGAACATGCAATGAATGAGTTGAAAAATACCAATGAAGAAATTAGGGAAGAAATAGTCTGTAAATTCATTCCTAAGATGCTCTGGCCAAATATACAGTTCATTACACCCACTGGATATCACCAATCTAATTGGAACGCAACAGCTCCCTCAACATTGATAGATAGCGAAGAGCAATTTTTTAAATTTTTTTCCGGCGACGACGAAAAGTACCTGGGTAATCAAAATCAAAGACATATGGCAACGCTTTCTGCAGATGTTATTAATTCGGTTTTTCAGGAGTACAAAGAGCGCGTAGCTTTTGTAAGAGGTGATAGATATGCGGAAATAGAGAAAATAAAATCTGATATAGAAGCGCTAAAGCAAAAAATAGATAGAAGAAACTCAATACCTCTGGATGAGCTTACTAGAAATATTGGTATAGAAAATTTCAAGCAACGTGCCCTTGCTTATATAACGAATATTAAAGATCCAAGCGTATTAACTAAAGATCAAGAGTGCTCTATTATTTCAAGTCTTAAGTATGGTGGTTATGATGCAATATACTACTTTATTGTAAATGGTTACCTGACGCACGACTACATGATGTATCGTTCAATATTTCATAATGGTTCAATTACAGCTGAGGATAATGAGTTCATAAAACAGGTTGGAAATTATATTGATCATGAATTATCTAATAAGTCGTTTTTCATACAGAATGTTGAGGAGGTTTCAAGAGAAATTGTCGAGAATTCATACCTTTTACGGGATGGTGCTTATCATCATCAGATAGTTGTTTATCTAATGAATAATGATCTGCATTCATTTTACAGCATGATTAATAATTTATACTCTAAAGATTTAGGTTCTATTATCTCTGTGCTCAGAGTACTCTATGAGAATTTTTCTGATACAGATACATTTAATAAATTAATATTTTTTTCCGTTAGCAAAGCAGAAAATCAAGCTAAGATCATTAACGCTCTGAATGAATTCAAACCAGAATCAATGCTAAATCATTTATTGATCTCCTTATTGATTTATCCCAACTTTAGTGAGCTTAGCAATAAAAAAGTACTAAAGAATTTAGTACAACGCTACGGTTGGTCATTGATCTCCGAGCTTGATAGTAAGCAACTACATCAGTTTATGTGTAATGCAGCTTCAATAGGTGTCAAGTATAATGACGTTAGAAGTGTATCAAGTAAAGTGGAAGAAACAGCTATTGGATATCTAATTAATAGTAGAATGTACACGTTTGATAGAGAGACATTCTATAATGTAGCGCTTGTCGGCTCTCAGAGTTATAATGATATTTCAATGAGGTACGTTTCAGATGCTCCTTGGTCGTTTTTAAATGAGCACAATCTTCCTAACATCTCCAAATACACACTAGAAAATATAAATTTATTTGTTGAATACATATTTTTGCATTCAAAAGAATGTTTGGAAGCGATATTATTTATGTTTAGGAATAAAGACCTATGGTTTGAGTTGAAAGAAAGAATAGTTAGAGAAATGGAATTTTTAATGCCAGATGATTTTGATATCTTTCAAGGCGAAGAATGCCTAACAGAACAACAGAGATTAGTTTTGTATAATTTATTTTTCAATCATGATAGGGTGCCGCATAGCTGGAGTTCACTGCGTAAGTACCTTGCAATGGATTGTGATGAGGATGTACTTCGAAATTACTTAATACGCCACGCAGAACTTCTTTCTCTAGGTGGGGGGGATTCCGATCATTATGTTACTGATGATGTTTACAAGAAAGTTCTATGTGATGAAGCCATAGAAAAGGAAATATTAAAAATGGTAACTCTTCCACTATCATTGAATTATGAGATTATTGATATTGATATTCCTCTTGATAATTTGGAAATATTGATACGGAATGGAAAGATAAGGCTTGAACCAAACGTTTACAAGCACATAGTTAACACTTTTGGCCTTAGCGACGCAATCGTGGAGCTGCTATTGCAGTTGTTTTCTGAGTGTCAGAGTGAGGTTGTTTCAAATTTTGACGTTTATTTTAGCTTGGATGATGATGCACTTTTTAGAAAACTATTTGTTGGCACATTGAATAACAACGAAATAGCAGTCGGTGTTCGATTATTCTTGCTAACTAAACTTAGTCGTAATGTTAGTAATTCGATACTGTACAAAATAAATGTGCACTCTGGCTTTATGGAGGAAGTAGCTAAATCAGAAACGAGCGATGTAGTTAAGTTGGTGTTAGCTACAAACTATGTTAGAAATGGCTCACCTAAGAGATCTGAACTTATAGCGCTTTTAGGATCTCTTTATAATAAGGATATTCAGAAAATTCTTACAAACAAATCGCAAGTTACAATTCAAACCAAATTAACCGATATTTTACTTGAACTACTATCATCTCTTAAATCCAAAAAATTTATTTACAACTTTGATATAGTTGCAGACGATAGATTTGTGGTTAAGACCCTACTAGGGCCATAGTACATTATTTTTTTTATTAAACTCTATACCAATAGTGTCAATTGAACTCAATGGTCTTGGTTGGTGTTAATTTAACTGCTTGTTATGACGAATTACCACCTAACCCTATTGGTCGATCTTGCCCGTATCAAAGCCATAAATGTTGTCAGCAATGGAGTCTATTCTTGTTATCTCAAGTCTATCATCTTGAATAATATGTAGCTGATTCGGATAGTTTTTTGATTTAGGAAACACTCTCCAACTTACAAACTCAACCTCAAATTAACCGATTAGGTGAGTTTGAGGCAGCAGAAGAGAAGTTAAATATATGTTTGAGACGACACATGAGTTGCCATTGATAGCTTTAAACCGTCAACTTTCTTTAGGTTCAGAATTGAGAACAAGCGGAAAGCAACCAAAAGGTCAGAGCCAAAGCCCTGACCTAACCTGAGTAATTTACAACGTCACTGGCACACCATGCTGGCTGGCGGATAGTTTGATGGCGTCCCATAACTGGGCCATGCGCAGGCCTTGTTGTACGTCGGATGGGTTTTCGATTTCGCCGTTGCGGGTTTGCATAAATACATTCATCAGGTTGTTGGCGGCTTCCTGATCTTTACGCACCACATTGCCTTGAGCGTCTTCAATTTCCATCCAGCGGCCCCAGGCGCAAATGCGTACTATGGCTTGTGGAAAGTAGCATTCAATGCGCGATACACAGCGGATGCTGCGGCCGCAGGCGTGCAGGTTAAACAGGGTGCCGTCGTTGAGTTCGCCTGAAACGCTGGTCACTACATCTACCGGAAAGCCGTGGTTATGCATAATGGCGCTGATGCGGGAGAAGGGTTTACTGGTAATTTTTGACACGGTATTCATCATATGAGCGCCGGTATCAAACATAAAACCACCGCCGGAAATTTCTGGTACTTGTTTCCAGTGGCCTTTGTATTTATCGGCCCAATCTTCCCAAATGGCGGCATTAATGCTGACTAAAGCGCCGTATTTTTCGCTGGCAATGGCGTCTTTTAACTCTTGCACCAGGGGTGATAAACCGCCCTGATAAGCCACTACCAAAGTTTTACCTGACTTTTGCTGCGCCGCTGCTAAAGCTTCGGCTTCTGCCACGCTGGTCACCATAGGTTTTTCCAGCAACACGTCCAGGCCTAATTCCAGCGCCAATAAGGCCTGTTCGGCGTGATTGGCATGGGGAGTACAGATATACACAGCATCCAGTTGTTGGTGCTGCTCTTTTAATAAAGTTTGCCAGCTGTCAAAACAGAGTGGGGCGGTTTTACCTGCTTGTGCAGCAATGTTGCAGACGTTGTCCATGGCTTTGCCATTGGGGTCCATCACGGCGAGCAACTGAATATCAGAGCGCACTATCCAGGTTTGAATGTATTGAGTGGCTTTGGTGCCACAGCCGATAATTGCTAATTTCAGTTCCACGTGATTCTCCACCCACTACTGCTGATAAGAAAGCTGCTGCAGGCTTGGTTAAGCGCCTTGCAACGCTAAATTGTTCTCTACTGTTGTCCGCTCTTGCTTGTGCAGCCCGGCATGATTTTTTGCACCATTGTGAATCGCACCGCACCATTAAATTGCATATTGACACCGGTGTCAATATGCGTATTATCAATTGCGACAGGGTAAAAAATAGCCGCATCGGCAGAACCTTCATGGGGATGTCAGATAGCAAGGCAAATGCACTAAAGGTGCGCACAAAAATACCATAAGTAATTGATATTGCGGGGTTGATGCCCATCTGCAGAGCTGCGGAAACATTCCAATCGAATGTCACTGGGGCGATGCACAGCTAACAACACAGCCATCAACACTGCAATCTGAACTACCACTGGTATACAAAAATAAGAGCTGGACAAATGAGCTGGACAAAAAAAACGCTGGTGTTGCTGCCTATCGCAGCGGCGGCGGTCGTTGCTGCAATCTGGTGGAACGGGGAGTTACCATCAGATTTAAAGGCACAGCAAACACGACCCACATTAATTATCGCAGAGCACAGGACAGCGCGCCTGCAGGCTTTGTATCAAATGCAGCCCAAGCTGGAAGCAGAGCTTGGCGTACGTTTAAAAATTGTCGAATATCCGGCACCGCCACAGGATTACTTCACCAAACTGGTGACAGAATTACGCGCCGGTAATGCCCCGGATGTGTTTACCGTGCCACGGGATTTACAGGTGGACGATTTAGCCGCAGCCGGTTATCTGGCTAATCTGACGGCTGATGTAGAGGCCTGGCCCGGTTATCAGCAATTACCGGCTCTGGTAAAAACCTTAACCCGTGCCAGTTTTGACGAGCAGGTGTATGTGGTGCCTTCCATTGTGGCCGTAGAGCAGCTGTATTACCGCCATGATTTACTCAGCAAAGCGGGCATCAGTACAGAGCAGCCCAAAGACTGGCAGGATTTACTGGACCGTAGCCGTCAGATTAAACAGCAAATGGGCCAGTTTCCGCTGATGATCCCAGCAGGTTTAACCTGGGGCATGGGTTCGTACACCGAAGGTTTCCGTTATTTACTCGCCAGTTTTCAGGATTATCAGCTGCTTACCACAGGCAATCAGTATCAGCTGGATGACGACGCCGTGCGTCAGGCTTTTGGCTTTTACCAAACCTTAGTGCAGGAGCAATTAACGCCGGTAAAACCACTGTTAAACCCTGAACCCTGGGTGATCCCTAAATACGAAATGTTTCCCAAAGGTGAGCTGTTGATCACCACCTGCGGCAGCTGGTGCAAGGTATTCGACTGGGGTGCTGACAGCCGTAATCCTATTGCCAATGTCGATATCTCAGTACAAACCTGGAAATTCCCCAGTGCCGATGGCGGTGAACCTTTTGCGTTGGCTTCAGTGGTCTATGCCTGGGCTGTGAATGCGAAATCTCGGCAACAACAGCTGGCCCGGCAGTTAGTGTTGGCTTTAGGTGAGGTGGATGTAGCGCTGGCTTATGCAGTAAAGCTGGGCAATGTGCCAGCCCGGCTGGATGCCAAAGATCATCCAGATTTTATCGCCTTAGGCAGCTTAATGCAGGACCATGCGCTGTTAACTGAAAGCCGTGCGCTGCGCACTACAGTGGGTTCCAACGCCATGATGGCGGGTGTGGCGCAGGCGTCTGAAGCTGTGCTGACTGGCCGTGTTAATGCACTGCAGGCACAGCAGCAACTGCATGATTATGTAGTGAATGTGCTGGGCGCTGAGATGGTGGAGCAGCAACTTGCCAAAACCCTGCCTTTGCCCGCCGCTTTACCCGCTGACGTGGAGAAGAATTGATGTTTAATATGACGTACGAAGCCAGAAGGCAGTTCGGTTATCGCATTATGATGACACCGGCTTTGTTGCTGATGGCGGCTTTTATTGTATTCCCTGCTTTTTATGCGTTTTCCTTAAGCTTAACTGACGACGCCTTATTGGGCTTTGCGGCGCAGGAATCTTCTTTTGTTGGTTTACGTAATTTCAGCCGCTTGTTTAGCGATCCACTGTTTTGGAACTCACTGAAAGTGACGCTGATTTTTGTCATTGGTTCTGCAGTGATTGGCCAGTTTGTATTGGGTTTTGCATCGGCTTTAATGCTGCAGCGGCCGGTGAAATACAAATCCATTTT
>Ga0181595_10003185_pt1 | contig 15877 bp, 14 predicted proteins | sample 041ome_7_FD_145604 | JGI IMG/M metagenome (GOLD analysis project Ga0181595, IMG submission 145604) | Coastal salt marsh microbial communities from the Groves Creek Marsh, Skidaway Island, Georgia - 041401AS metaG (spades assembly) | ecosystem: Environmental > Aquatic > Marine > Intertidal zone...
TTTGTTTACCAGGAGTACCTTCTATTTTAAAATCAATGTTAGGGAGTTTAACCAACAGAATTGTTGGAGGCAAACCAATTTTAAGTTTAACGATAAGTCTTAGAACTGTTGAAAGTGAAATTGCTTATTCTCTAACAAAAGTTCAAGATGATAATAAAGATGTTGAAATTGGAAGTTATCCTTTCTTTCAAGCTGGAAAGCTAGGTGTTTCAATAGTGATTAGATCTGAAGACCAATTAAAAATAGACAATTGTAATTCTCAAATTCTAAAGTTTGTGAATGAAAAAAAAATTGAAGTAGTGGATCGTTAAATGCTTTATTTTGCTTATGGTAGTAATCTTAATCATTTTCAAATGAAGCGCAGATGTAAAGATAGTATTTTTTTAAAAAAAATAAATTTAAAAGACTTTAGATTAACCTTTAGAAGCAAGTATAGAGCTGCTGATATAGAGGCTAAAAAAAATTCTATTGTTCCAGGAGCATTATTTGAAATTTCCAAAAGTGATGAAATAAAACTAGACGTTTATGAAGATTTTCCAATTCTTTATAAAAAATATTACTTTTATTATTACAAAAAAAAAGTAATGACTTACACTATGACGAATAAAACAAAATTTAGATATCCAACAGAGAGATATTTGAATATTGTAAAAAAAGGATACTCAAACTGTAAATTAAATAAAAAATTTTTATTTCAAGCGTTAAAGAATTAAATATAAAAAAACTGAAATTTTTTATACAGTTTAATAAATTTTTTCATAATTCTAACTAAAGAAGTTATAGGTAAATTTTATATTTTTTTTTACAAAATTACATTAAATTAATGACAGTTTTGATATTTTGGTCAATAGTTGTTATAGGTTTTCTTGTGATATTCTTAAACCAGGTTGTGTCGTGAGTTGAATAATTAAGTTAATTTTTTTTTAATAATTTAAACTTTTTTCTTCGAGTTTTAAAAATATTTGAACTTAAGTAATCACAAACATAAATTTATGTTTATTTTTTAATAATTGATTAACAAGATGATAACCTATAAAAACAATAGATCCTGCAATTAGAATGTCCATTAATTAAATGTTATTTAATAAAATTAAATATTTTGCTTCTTTAATTATATCAATCTATTTATTTCATAGAATTAGTAAAGAGATTTACTTCAATATAGATAGGTTTGTTATTTTAAAAGATAAATTTTTTGTTTTATTATTTTTCTTTTTCTTATTCTTACCAATTTTTTATTTTTTAACTTTAAAATTAATAATTTTAGTAAACCACATAAAAAAAATTAAATTTTATGAGTCTTTTAAAGCAACAATTATTGCTTTTAATTATAATCTTTTTCTTCCAGCTAAATCTGGTGATTTTCTTAGATACAAATATTTAGATTTAAAAATTTCTTTTACAAATTTTTTTAATATTAATGTTATCGAAAAGTTGATTTCCTTCTTAATATTATTTTTATTAGTAATATTTTCTTTTTTTTTTACTAAATTTGAAATCCCTTTTGTCATAAATTTAAGTTTTATTTATTTATTATCAATTTTTTTAGGTTGTTTATTAGTATTAATAATAATTTTATATAAATTGTGTAACATAGAAAATTTTAAAATAAAAAAAATAATCAGTTTATCTTTATTTGATCTTACAATTTGGTTTTTACAATTTTTTCAAATTGCTGTAATTATTGAAATTTTAAAAATTGATATTAATTTTTATGAAATAATTTTTATTTTTGGAAGCGCGGTAATTGCTGGATTGATACCTATATCTTTAGGAGGTTTTGGTGTAAGAGACTATGTTATTTTTTATTTTTTAAACCAAATCAATCTATCTAAAGATATTTTTTTGATTTTATTGCTATTTAATTTAAGATATTTTTTACCTGTGATATTAAGTTTATTTATCTCTCTTGCTAGTTTTGACAATGATAAGCAATAATCAGTTAAATAAAGATTTTTTTCATTACTCTTGCACTAAGTGCGGAATATGTAGAGAAATTTATCCTAAAAATTTTTTTATAAAAAATAATAATTTTGTTTTAAAAGAAAATTTAAATTTAACCCAATTAAAAAAATTTAATAAGTTTTGTCCTGGTTTAGGTTTTTCCTACATTAACACCAAGAAAAAAGTTTCAAATTTAATTGGTAAATTTACTGGGAGTTATGTTGGCTTCTCTAGAAATGATTTTTTAAGAAAAAATTCTGCTTCAGGTGGTGTGATAACAGAAATATTAATATATCTAATTAAAACAAAAAAAGTTGATTATGTTTTAATGCCTTTACAAAGTGAAAACTATAATAATTTGCCAGAATATAAATTAACAAAAAACATTAATGAAATTCAAAAAAATTCACAATCAATTTACACCAAGATACCAGTTAAAAATTTACTTTTAAAGAAATCAAAAAAAATTGTATTTGTTGGTTTGCCTGACCAAATATCTTCTATAAAAAGATTAATTAAAAATAAATTAATTAAAAATAATATTAAGTTTTTTATCGGTCCGATGGTTGGTATTAATATGGATAGTAATTCAATTGATGGTATTAAGTTATCTTTTAATATTAAATCAAGTACAAAAATTGAAAAGTTAAAATGGCGAGAGGGTAAATGGCCAGGTTATCTGGGAATTAAATTTCATGGATATAAAAAAATTAAACTAAAAAAATTTTATTATAATTTTTTACTTCCATTTTATTGTTCTCATGAGAGTTTGTTATCAGCAGATTTTTCCAATGAAGATGCTGATATTTCTGTTGGAGATGCATGGTCTCCCAAATATGAAAACTCTAATCAAGGTGGTTTTTCACTGATTTGGTCTAAAAATAAAATTGGTGACAAACTTTTAAATATAATGGCCAAAGAAAAAAGGATTTGTTTAGAGAAAATTAACTTCAAAGAAGCAATCAAAATGCATGCTCACATGTTAGATTTTAAAAAAAGAGGATCTCAATATAGAAGAAACATTTATAAGTTATTCAATATTCCAGTACCTGATCATAAGTTAAAAAAGATAAATTTTAATTTATCAAGATATTTTATTGAATGCATAATACTAACTGTCATTATGATATTGAGATCCAGAGCAGGTAAGCTTTTATTAATTATTTTACCACCTAATCTTTTGGGCTTTTTTTTTGAAAAATTAAGATATTTTTGGAAAAATTTAACAAAAAAAACTAAAAGAGATAAACTAGACGAATATTGATGAGTAATTTTTTTAGTAGATTAAAAAAAGAGATAAATTACTTAAAAAATAAAGAGTGGTCACTTTCAGAAATGGGTGATTTTTGGGATAATTTAGATGAATATGATGATATTAATTCAACAATCTACCCCTATCAAGAAAGATTCAATAATTCAAAGAAATTGATTAAAAGCTTAAATTTAGAAAATTTCAATCCAAGTAAATGCTTAGATATTCAAACTAGAACTGGAAATGGATCAATTTTTTGGAAAAAAATATTTCCACAATTAGATTTTACAATAGCAGATTTTAGTAAGAATTTTTTAGAAAAAAGTAAAAAAAATTTAACTAAAAGAAATATTACATATAATGATTATTTTATTAAAGAATTTCCTCTTCCATTTAATGATAATTCTTTTGATTTTGTATTAACTTACGAAACAGTTGAGCATATTTCTAATTATGAAGTATTTTTGTCTGAGATTAATCGAGTCACAAAAAAGAATGGAATTATTATTTTAACATGTCCTAATTATAGTTGGGAAATAGTTCATTTTATTGCTGCAGTTTTAAATATTAATCATAGTGAAGGTCCACATACATTCATCAAAAAAGAGGCTTTAGAAAAAGAAATAAAAAAAAATAATTTAAAAATTCTCAGTTACAATACTTCAATTTTTCTTCCATTTAATTTTAGAATTTCAATATTTTTTGATAAAATACTTAACAAACGTACACCTAAATATTTTAAAGAAAAACTATTTTTAAGACACTCCTACATATTAAAAAAATAATATGAACTTTATTGAACTTATTAATATAAATCCAAATTTTAGTTCAATTTTTGGTTTAACTGTTTTAATTTGGAACTATCTGTTTTGTTATAAATTTAGTTTAAATTTTAAAATATTAAATAATGAGATTTTAAATTTTATATTATTTAATATTTTATTTTATTTAATTTTATCTCCGATTTTATTATTATTTTTATTTCTTAAAATTGAATTAATATTAATTAAAATTTTAATATATTTTTTATTTATATTTCAACTCTTTTATTTTTTTTACAATAAAAGATTAAATTTAAAAAAATTTAATTATTTTAATAAATTTGATTATTTAATAATTTTTTTTCTGACTTTATTTACTTTTTCTCAAGTTACTGATGCTGATTCTTTAGATTATCATTTGGGTGGTGTAATTGAAATAATTAGAAATAACGGTCTTATTTTAAGAAATGATGAGTGGTATCATTTTAGATTAATAGGACTAGGAGAAATGATAAATTTTTATGGATTAATTTTTTATTCAAAGAATTTTGGTCAATTATTTCAAGTATTAGCTTTTTCAAACATAATTTTAATTTTTAAGTTAGTTAATAAAAATTTAAAACTAAATTACTTGATATTAACGTCATTCCCTCTTTTTGGATCTATTATACTTTCTGCTAAACAACTTTTAATAGTAACAAATTGTTATTTATTAGTATTTATAACTTTATTATTTAACTTTCAATTATCAAAAAAAATTTTTTTTGCTTTAATAGTTTTAATAATTGCCCCTATAGGTTTTAAGCATTCTTATATAATCTACAGCGTACCAATTTGGATTTATTTAGGCTTTTTTTCTAAGAATAATATAAATTTATTTAAGTATATTAAATATTCAACTTTAATTTTTCTTTTAGTTCCATTTATAGTTTTTTTTAAAAACTTTTTTTATTATGGTGATCCTGTAAGTCCATTTTTAGAATTTTTAAAAGAAAATCCTGATATTGATATTCTAAATTTTGCAAAAGAACTTAGATATAGCACAAAAATATTTAATATATGGGAGTTTTTTATAATTCCTTTTAAACATTTTGTTCCAATAAATTTAAACGAGATTTCGTTACTTTTAAGCCCTACTATTTTAGCTTTTTATTTTATTTATTTTTGTAAAAAAGATAAGAATCTATCCATTCTTTTAATTACTATTTATTGTTTGTTATTTTTTTCAGGTAAATCACAATCACGATATTATTTAGATTTATATTTATTATCAGCATTAATTTTTTTATTTAATTTTAAGTTAGATAGATTTAAAAAAAGCATGATCTATGTTAGTTTATCAATGATTCCATACTCTTTTTTAACGATCGGAATAATATTGTATTCAATTACAACTCTTTCTTATCCATCTCTTAACAAAAAAGATTTTGAAAAAGTTATGAATCTTAAAGCTAATGATTATGAAATTATAATGTGGATAAATGATAAAATTAAAGAAAATGAAAAAGTTTTTTATGATGAAAGTATAAGATCAAAAACTTATCAAAAGCATAATTTTGTTTATTATAAAAAATTTCCAAAATCAAATATAGAACTAAAAAATATTATTGAGGATAATGAAATTGATAAAATTGTTTTATCAAAGGATATTTTTGAACAAAAGATCGAAGCTAATTATAAATGTGATATAATAAATAAAAAACCATTCCATCGTGCTACCAGAAACCCTATTAATATTAAAAAAAATATTGCTATTATTTATATTTTAGATAGTAGATGTTTAAAATGGTAGATAATAAATTTTCTATTGTAGTTCCAATTTTTGAAAATAAAGAAAACTTTATTTCATTTTATGAAAATGTAAAAAAAGTTTTATCGCAAAATACTAATATCAAATTTATATTTGTTGATGATGGAAATGATTTTGATTTAAAAAAAATAGTTAATCAAAATGATGATAATATATTTATAATTAATAACATTAAAAACTTAGGTTATGGTGCGTCAATTAAAAAGGGTGTAGAGAAAAGTAACACAGAAATTATTGGAATTATTGATAGCGATAACTCCTATCATCTCGATCATCTTGTAAATTTGTTTAAAAAGTTTAAAGAGGAAAATATTGATTTATTAGTAGGTAAAAGAAAATTTAAATATAATGATAATTTCTTTAAAGTACAATTTAGAAAAATTATAAATATTTTGTCTACTTGGATTTTTCAATATAAAATTGAAGATATAAATTCTGGTTTTAGAATATTTTATAAGTCAGATTTTTTAAAAGATAAAAACATATATTCTGATAAATTTTCTCTATCATCTACCCAAACACTTTGTACAATTTCAAGGGATAAAATAATTAAATATATTGATACAGATTATTTTAAACGATTTGGCAGTTCTAAAATTAATATTCTTACAGATCCTCTAAGATTTATATACCTAATCTTTAAAATTTTCTTGATTTTTTCACCAATGAGATTTTTTGGCACAATTGGAATTTCTTTTATTTTATTATCTTTTTTAATTTTAATTTTTAGTGTTTTTTTTTTAGAAAGAATTTTAGATATTACATTTTTAATACTTTTTATTGCAGGTATAAATTTTATTTTTTTTGGTCTAATTGGTGAAATTATTAGAATTAATAATAATAAATAGTTATTCCAATAATTAACCTAGACAATTAACAAACATACGATTGATAGATTTAAAATTGTTGCTGATAAAGATATGAGAAAAATGGGATCATTCTCGGATCTAGAGAGATATAATAAAAAAATTTTACTTATTACTCTTGTTCAATTATAAATATTAGCATAAACACTCATGAAATTCACAAATGCCCTCGTGGTGAAATTGGTAGACACAAAGGACTTAAAATCCTTGCCGCTTGCGGAGTGCCAGTTCGAGTCTGGCCGAGGGCACCAATAATGACAAACTTTCAGATAGTTTCTGATAAAAATAAAAAATCTACTAATATTAAAAATTTACTACTAAAAAAATTAAATCAAGAACAATTTAAAAAAAAAAATCTTATTATTGTGATAGGAGGTGATGGTTTTATGCTCCAAACACTTAAGAAAAATAAGAACTCTAATAAATATTTTTATGGAATTAATTCTGGAAATTATGGTTTTCTCATGAACAAATTTTCCCCTAAGGATATTTTAAAAAACATATCAAAAGCGAATATAGTCTCTATTTCACCATTAGAGATGATTGTTAAAAATAAAAAAAATCAAATAAAAAAATCGATAGCAATTAATGAAGTTTCTGTGCTTAGACAAAGTAGACAGGCAGCTTCACTATCAATTAAACAGAGTAATAGACAAATAATAAAAAAATTAGTTTCAGACGGTGTATTAGTTTCGACACCTGCGGGTAGTACAGCTTATAATTTGTCTGTACATGGGCCTATATTAAGCCTTCATTCAAAAAAATTATCCATTTCTCCAATAAGTGCTTTTAGACCAAGAAGATGGAAAGGTAAAATTGTGAATGATAAATCAAAAATTGTTATTAAAAATTTAAATCCTTTGAAAAGACCTGTAAGTGCAGTTGCAGATAATTCAGAAGTAAGAAACGCCAAATCAATTACTATAAAAACTAGTAATAAAATTAAGTTTAATCTTTTATATGACAAAAATAGAAGTTTACAAAAAAAAATTAAAATTGAGCAAATAAGAAAAGAAACTAGCTAGACAAAATTTTTTTTAATACTTTAATAACATACTTAGCTTGTATTGATTTCATATTATAAAAAATTGGTAAGCACATATGCTTTGAACAATACTTCTCTGTGTTATTTAATTTTAATTTATTATATTTTTTAAATATAGGCTGTTTATGTAGAGGTATCTCATAAACATATCCTCCTGGAGAAATAGAATTTTTTTCTAAATATTTATGAACAATTTCTCTTTTTTTATTTTTCAGTAAGATTATATATTTGAAATAATTATGTTCTTTGGAATTAGATGGCTTTATTATTTCAATATTTTTTAAATCAGAAAGCTCAGTATCGTAAATTCTTGCAATTTTTTTTCTTCCATTAATAAATTTTTTTATACTCTTTAATTGCATCAGGCCCATTAAAGAATTTATCTCTCCAAATCTCCAATTATAGCCAATTGAAGTGTGATAGTTTGTATAAATACCTTTTTTGATTTTCCCAAATTCCCTCATAGATTTCATTTTTTTTACCATCTCTAAACTATTGGTAGTTACCATACCTCCTTCACCTGTTGTCATAACTTTAGTTGAAAAAAAACTAAAACCAGCCGCGACACCAAAGGAACCTGCTTTTTTTTTCTTCAATGAAGAACCATGCGCTTGTGCAGCATCTTCGATAAGAAAGATTTTTTTATTTTTACATAGTTTTTTAATTTTAAAAATATCTTTTGTTATTATTCCACCTATATGTACGACCATTATGGCAGCTGTATTTTTTGTAATTTTTTTTTTTAAATTTTCGTAGTTAATACACATGTCGTCTCCACAATCTGCAAAGACTGGTTTAGATCCAGCATTTAAAATTGCATTAACTGATGCAATAAAGGTATTTGATGGAACAATTATTTCTTTGCCTTGAATATTTAAAGATCTACATATTAATTCAAGTGCGGAGGTACCACTATTACAAGAGACGGCGTATTTGGTTCCGATAAATTTAGCAAATTTATTTTCAAATAATTTGCCATAATTACCCATGCTTAAAAAAGATTTGCCAACTAAAATTTTTTTTAAACCATCTAATATGAATTTTTGATCCTTACTAAAAAAATAAGGTTTACTTGCTGGCACTTTCATAATTATTTTTTAATTAAAAAATTTTTTGATTTTATTGCAAACATAAATTATTTCCTTATCCTGCAATGAAGGGGCAGAGGGCAAACACACGCCAGTTGAATATAAAATTTCAGAGTTTTCAAATTTTTTTTTTATGTTGTATATTGGCTGTCTATGCATTGGTACGAATAATGATCTTACCCCAATACCTGCTTTGTTTAAAAATTTTCTCAATGAACTTGATTTTCCCTTAGTCAGAATAACTATTCTATGTGGAACTGGATTACAGAATTTGCTATAATTGAAAAATTTTATTTGTTCTACTTTTTTAAGATTTTTTTTATATTTGTTATATATTTCTTTTTTCTTCGAAATAAATAAACCTAATTTTTTTGTTTGTGCTAGACCAACGGCGGCTTGTAGTTCTGTAAATCTAAAATTATATCCAGCTATTCTAATTGTGTCTTCACCTCTTTCTTTTCTACCATCATGCTTGTAATAATTACAAATTTTTAAGAGTTTATTGCTATCTGTTAGAAGCATGCCTCCTTCACCTGTTGTAATTGTTTTATCAGAAAAAAAAGAATGAACTGAAAAAATCCCATATTTGCTTATGTGTTTTTTTTTAAATTTTGAGCCTAAAGCTGCAGCTGCATCAACTATCAAAAATATCTTTTTTCTCTTACAATAACTTTCAATTAAATCTAATTCATCTGCATTACCATAAACTGCTACATACAATATTGCTTTTGTTTTTTTAGATACTTTTTTTTTGATTTGATCCAAGGTGATACACATGCTGTCTATGGATACTTCGGCAAATATTGGTTTTGCTCCTGTTGCCGAAATAGAATTAGCATCTGCAGAATGTGAAAATGAGGGAACAATTACTTCATCGCCATGTTTAATTCCAAGAGCCTTCATACCTACAATCATTGCAGAGGTAGCGTTTGAAAAAGCTAATGAATATTTTCTATTACAAAATTTTGAAATAAAACTCTCAAATTTTCTTGTAAATTTCTTTTCGGATAACCATCCAGAATTTATGACTTCTTTTAGATTCTTGATTTCATTTGATCCAACTGAAGGTTCGTAGCAAGGAATTTTTTCTTTATTTATACGAGAAATATAGTTTGAAAAGGTAATTTTTTTAAAATCCATTTAAAATGTTCCCAAATAACTTATTAGATTTTTATCAAATTCAGTAAAATAATTTTTAGTAATATTTTTAATCTTTCTTGTGTTCATAAAACTTAAAGTTTCGCCTTCCTTTTTATTCTTTAAGAATAAAACTTTGGTCCCAAAAAAATAACTTATTTTTTTTGTTAAGGTAGAAATTTTAATGTATTCATTTCCACCTAGATTAAATATCCCATTAAAATTTTTATTTAAAAGCAAGTATTTCATTAAATCACCAATATAGATATATTGTAATTTTCTATTTCCCTTTCCCCACACAGTGACAATTTTATGTTTTTTTGCCTCAATAACCATATTATAAATCGTATTACCTCTAATAAATTCGCCCTCACCAAATACATTAGAAAGTCTATAAATTATAGAATTAGAATGATATTTTGTTAAAAACTCTTCAAAAAATTTTTTTGCAAACCCAAAATCATGAACAGGAGTAAGATTTTTTTCTTCACAAACACCAGTTTTTTTTTTACTTTTGTAACCACTATAAACATAAGAAGAACTCATATAAATTATTTTTATTTTATTTGTCTTTGTTTCAATTGATTTTAGTAGGTTTTGTAAAGATATTAGATCTTCTTTAAAACACTTATTAAAATTTTTTTTATATGCTGCCGCAGAATAAGTTCCGAAGTGATAAATTTTATTACAATTTATTTTTTTGAAAAATTTTAAAGTTTTTTTCTTATTTTTGAGATCTAATTTGATTATTGACTTATCTTTTCGTGGATATTTATCAATTCCAATAAATTTTATTTTTTTTTTATTTAAATGTTCACCTAATACTTTACCTATATAACCTGCAGCCCCAGTAATGATATTAAATTTTTGTGTCATTAGATTTTATTAATTTATATCAAGTAATTTAAAATTTTACTATTATTTATGTTTAACAAAAATATTAAGTATGAATCTATTGAGTGATGGTGGTCCCACAAAGGTTTGAACTGTTAACATCTTGATTTTAAACCAAGACCCATTTATTAATTAATCATTATTAAATGGTATTAATTAATAGAAATTAATATCTTAGTAACAATATGGTGGTATTGATAAAGTTTGAAAATGAAAAAAATTTTAGTTGTAGATCTTGATGATACATTGATTTTTTCTGATATGTTGCACGAAACTTTTTGGGCAGCTTTTTCAAATGATTATAGAATTCCTATTAAGTCTGTAACTTGGCTCATAAGAGGAAAAGAAAAATTAAAAAATAAACTTGGTATATCTGCTGAAATAAATGTTGAAAATTTACCTTATAATAATGATGTAATTAATTATATAAAAAAACATCGTAAACAAGGAGGATATACCGCATTAGTAAGTGCAAGTAACCAAGCAGTGGCTGAAAAAATTGCAAAATTTTTGAATTTGTTTGATGAAGTAAAAGGATCCTCAGAAAATCTAAATCTTAAAGGACACGCTAAAGCAAAATTTTTGATAACACGCTTTGGAGTCAAAAATTATGATTACATGGGTGACTCTTTGAATGATTTACCAATTTGGAAAAATGCTAATAAGGCAATTACAGTAAATGCTAATTCAAGTACAATTAAAGAGTGTGAAAAAATTAATTCAAATTACCATCATTTAAAATCAAAATTATCTCAAAATATTTTTTTTAATTATTTAAAGGTTATTCGTACTTACCAGTGGATTAAAAATATTTTAGTCTTTGTACCAATGTTTGCTGCACATCAATTAACAAAAGATAATTTTATTGATAGTTCTCTAGCATTTATTGCTTTTTGTTTAATAGCTTCTAGTGTTTACGTTATTAACGATTTATTTGATCTTAATGCTGATAGAGCACACCCAATTAAAAAGTTGCGTCCTTTTGCTATTGGAACCATACCTATTAAAAATGGATTAATAATTTTTTTATTATTGTTTGTTCCTGGTATTGTAATAAGTTTTATTATTGAGTTTTATTTTTTTTTATTAGTACTCATATATTTTACATTATCTTTTTTATACTCCATAGTATTTAAAAAAAAAGTAATCTTAGATATTTGTATTCTTGGAATTCTATACACATTTAGAATTGTTGGGGGAGGTTTTACAACAGAAATTCAACTTTCATTTTGGCTTCTTGCTTTTTCAATCTTTTTATTCTTATCTTTAGCTGCAATAAAACGTCAATCTGAATTAGTAGATTTAAAAAATAGAAAAAGAATAAATATAATAGGTCGTGGCTATCTAACAAATGATCTACCAATTATTAGTACGATTGCTATAAGCTCTGGATTTATTTCAGTTTTATTAGCTGGACTTTATATTAACTCACCTGATGTTTTAGCTTTATATTCAAAGCCATGGACTTTAGGGGTAGCCTCGATAATTTTACTTTTTTGGATAATGAATATTGTATTTGCGAGTAGTAGAGGATTGGTTAATGATGATCCAATCATTTATGCTATTAAAGATAATACTAGTAGAGTTTGTTTCATAGCTATAATATTACTATTAATATCAAACTTTTTAAAATGAGTTTAAAATATTTATTACAATTTCAAAGAGTCAAAATTTATATTTTTTTTAATTTATATTATTTAAACAATAAAATAATATTTAGGCGAATAATATGAAATTGGGTGGATGGGGAAGATATCCATTAATTGAAGCAAAAATTAAATCACCAACTTCAATCAAAGAATTAATAGAATTAATTTCTCTAGGCAGTGCTATTGGACGAGGTAATGGTAGGTCGTATGGTGATAGTTCAATAAGTAAGCAAAACACAATCTGTATGAAAAATTTTAATAAAATATTAGAATTTGATAATAAAAATGGCCTCATCGTAGCAGAATCTGGAGTTATGCTTTCTGAAATTATCAAATCATTTTTACATAGAGGGTGGTTTCCCAAAGTTACACCTGGTTCAAAATATGTCACAATTGGTGGAATGGTTGCTTGTGATGTTCATGGCAAAAACCATCATAAGGACGGGAGTTTTGGTAACTATATTGAATGGTTAGAAATAATTACATCAGATGGAGAGATTAAAAGATGTTCAAGAAAAAATCATTCTGAACTTTTCAATTGGACAATAGGTGGTATGGGTTTGACAGGAATTATTCTACGAGTAGCTTTTTATTTACACCCTGTTACCACCTCATGGATTAAGCAAAAAATAATACCAACAAAAAATATTGATCATGCAATAGAAATTTTTGAAGAAAATTTAAACACTACATATTCAGTTGCATGGATTGATTGTTTATCTAGAGGAAATAATTTAGGAAGATCACTAGTTATGTTAGGAGAGCATGCAAATGTATTAGATCTAAATCCTAACATGAAGAATGATCCTTTGATAATCAAAAGTAAAAAAAAAATTCGTATCCCATTTAATTTTCCTTCGTTTATTTTAAATTTTTTTACTATAAAAATTTTCAATTTTATTTATTATTCATTGGGCAAGAAAAAAAAATACAAACTTGTTGACTATGATACTTTTTTTTATCCTTTAGATTATTTATTAGATTGGAATAAAATATATGGATCTAATGGATTTGCTCAATTTCAATGTGTTTTACCTTTAAAAGAAGCCAAGTTAGGAATGCGTGAGATACTTGATACACTATCTTTTTTTAAATCAAATTCATTTTTAACAGTTCTTAAACGCTTTGGTAAACAGGAAAGTTATTTATCTTTTCCAATGGAAGGGTATACACTTACATTAGATTTTCCTATTGCAAAAAAAAATATCGATTTAATGAAAAAATTAGATGAAATAACTTTAAAGTATAAAGGTCGATTTTATCTCGCTAAAGACAGCAGGATGAGTAGTTACACTCTTGAAAAATCTGACGCGAGATTTGAAAAATATAGAAAATTTAGATCATCAAAAATGAAAAAGTCGTTCTCTTCAGTTCAATCTAAAAGGCTTGAGTTATGAGCAAAGATACTGCTCTGATTATTGGTGCACGAAGTGATATTGGAATTGCTGTTGCACACAGTTTTGCTAAAGAAGGCTATGATATACAGCTAGCAGCCAAAAATATAAATAGCTTGAATGCTAATAAATCTGATATTGAGTTAAGACACGAAGTTGGAGTATCTTTGCACGATTTTGATGCTCTAGATATCGATTCTCATGAGCACTTTGTAAGTTTATTACCGAAGCTTCCAAATGTGGTTGTTTGTGCTGTTGGTTATATGGGCGTACAAGAAGAAAATGAGAGAGATCTTTTAACTGCAGTAAATGTGTTGAGAACCAATTTTGAAGGTCCAGCTGGTATTCTTGCTGTTCTAGCTAACCGATTTGAGCAACGTGGCTCAGGTACTTTGGTGGGGATCAGTTCAGTTGCAGGTGAACGTGGTAGAGCAAAAAACTATATTTATGGTTCTGCGAAAGCTGGCTTTACAGCATTCTTATCAGGTTTACGTAATCGTTTAGCTAAAAAAGGTGTGCACGTTATTACTGTTTTACCTGGGTTTGTTGCAACCAAAATGACTAAAGAGATGAATTTACCATCAAAACTAACTGCCCAACCTGATGAAGTTGCAATAGCTGTATTAAATGCTGTTAAAAATAAACATAATATAATCTACGTTAAGAAAATTTGGTTACTTATCATGAAAGTTATACGATGTATACCTGAGCATTTTTTTAAGAAGATGAAATTATGAAAATTTTTTCACATATAAATCTGTCAAGAGTAATTGGAGTTTTACCAGCATTTATTATTTTGGTTTTAATTTTTAAAATTTTTATTTTTTCAGACACTATCAATTGGCAAAAAAAGTATAGTCAATTTTCAGTCCCAGCAAATTCTTATCCTGGTGGAGATTCAAGAAATATTCAACTTACTGCTTTTTGTAAGATTGAAGACAATCATACTAAAATTTTTAAAGATTGTTATAATGCTGCTAAGCCAATTGTTGAAATTTATCCTTTAGCTAGCGTTCCTTCTTATAATTATCCAGACCTATGGGTTACATTATATGGAGTTTTTAATAATTTTAGTGAAGATTTTTTTATGACTTTTTGGAGAATAAATGCATTAGCAGTCATAATCACGTTATTTTTTTTAGCTTTAAGAACGAACCCAGCTTTTTTTGCCATTGCTGCATTAAGTCCAGTGACACTTCTCACTATTGAGAGAGGCAACATTGATGCGTTAACATTTTTTATACTATATGTTCCAATTCTTTTAACTATTAAAGCTAATATTTTAAATGGGTTTCTTATTATGTTGGCTACAAGTGTGAAGATTTTTCCAATTTTCGCTTTACCAATATATCTTTTAAAAAATTTTAATAAAAGTAGGAAGAGTCTTCTTTTAGGATTTTTAGTTGTGTTACCATTATTGGTGTGGTCTTTTAAGGATATTCTTACTTTAACTGAAAATACATCGAGTGGTTTTAAAGTTGCGTATGGTTTTTTTTCATTAATAAATGCTCCATTTCTAAGAGATAATCAATGGGTTGCCTTTTTAGTATTAGGTTTATTTTTTTTAGGTATGGTATTTTTTGTCTTTCATGAAAAGACCCATCAAAAATACAATGATGTAGAACAAGAAATTTCAAACTTAGATGATAGAAATAGTTTTTTATTTTATAGCTCAATCTTTATCTTTGGGCTGACATTCATATTTTTTATAAGTTGGTCGTATAGACTCATATTTCTTTTTCCAGCAATGTTTGTTCTTACTAACTGTTCATCAAAACTATCCAAAATAATCTTATGTATAATAATTTTGGTTTTTTGGTCACCAGTTTTGGGATGGAATCTTCAGAATTTGATGTGTTATGTTTTATTTACTTTTTTATTACCACTTTATTATAGAGTCTTTCGATCAGTTTTTAAAAAAAAAACAAAAATTTAAATTTAGATTGAAACTAATTGATGTGGTGCCCCCGCACGGATTCGAACCGCGGACCTATTGATTACAAATCAATAAAGTTAATTATTTTTCCTTTCATTAAC
>Ga0181595_10003193_pt1 | contig 15857 bp, 16 predicted proteins | sample 041ome_7_FD_145604 | JGI IMG/M metagenome (GOLD analysis project Ga0181595, IMG submission 145604) | Coastal salt marsh microbial communities from the Groves Creek Marsh, Skidaway Island, Georgia - 041401AS metaG (spades assembly) | ecosystem: Environmental > Aquatic > Marine > Intertidal zone...
TTGGCAACATTTCATTAATATTCTTGATATAAAAACTAATTTTGGAATTCAATTATTCTGATTCAAGTTGAGAAAGCATTGCTAACTGATTCTCCGCTAATAGAGCATCACATATAGATTTAATATCTCCATCCATAATTTGATCTAAGTTATGTTGTGTTAACTTAATCCTATGATCAGTCATTCTGCCTTGTGGAAAGTTATATGTTCTAATTTTTTCGCTTCTGTCTCCAGTACCAACTAATATTTTTCTTTCACTAGCAATACTTTCTTGCTGACTTTCAATTTCTGCTTGTTTTAATTTTGAAGCCAATAACGAGAGTGCTTTTTCTTTATTTTTATGCTGAGATCTTCCGTCTTGGCACTCAACAACGAGACCGCTAGGTATATGTGTTAGCCTAACAGCAGAATCAGTTTTATTTACATGTTGACCTCCAGCTCCAGAGGCTCTAAATGTATCAACCCTTAAATCATTTTTATCAATTTGTATGTCTTGAACTTCTTCAACTTCAGGCAGTATCGCAACAGTACACGTTGAAGTGTGAATTCTTCCTTGAGATTCAGTCTCAGGAACTCTTTGAACTCTATGAACACCCGATTCAAATTTTAATACTTTAAATACACTTTTACCGTTCAATTGAGCAACGACTTCTCTAAGACCACCCTGCTCTGCTTGTTTAATATCAATCACGTCGACATTCCAGCCTTCTCTTTCTGCAAGTCGTGAATACATTCTAAACAAATCTCCTGCAAAAATACCGGCCTCATCTCCTCCGGCTCCTGCTCTGATTTCAAGAAATGCAGAACCATCATCTGCTGAATCTTTGGGTAATAACATTAATTTTAATTCTTGTTCTAATTTATCTGGCTTGTCTAATGATTCTTTAAGTTCTTCTTCGGCAAGACTTTTTAAATCTTCATCACCTGATTCAAGAATCTCATTTGCATCATTTATAGCAGCAAGAACAGAGTTATATTCGTCAAACTTATCAACAATTGGCTTTAAATCTGCAAACTCTTTATTAAGCAGAGTGTAGTTATCCATATCTTTAATAGTCTCTGAGTCTATTAATAGCTTCTGGATTTCAGCAAGCCTTTCTTGAAGTTTTGAAAGCTTTGCTTTCATTGAATCATGCATTATTAATATACCTTTTAAACATTGATTCAATCACATGATTATCAATATTCTTAATATCTAGGAACTCATCTAAAGATTTATCTTCATATTTTATTATTGATAAATTCATTATCATTTGTTTTAAATCCTCTGCGGATTTAAACCTTTCTATCTCATCATCTGAAAGTTGATCTAGAAATGAATCTAATTTTAATTGAACTTTATCTTTGTAAATTTTTTCATTGATTGATTTAAGGGCATCTTGAGATTCAAGCACGATTATATTAAGAGCTTTCTCAGCTTCTATTATTCTTTGGCCGTAATTGTCTTGCGTAATTTTTTCTATATCGTCGATTGAAAATAAATATGCTTGCTCAATATTCTTAATTTCTTCCTCAATATTTCTTGGAACTGCCAAATCAATTAAAAGCATTGGTTTGTTTCTTCGAACTTTAAGAGCGTTTTCTATAGAGCCTTTACCAATTAAAGGCAGATCAGCAGTAGCCGAGGCTATTACGATGTCAGCAAACTCTAATTCTCTATGCAAAGTATTTAAAGATGATGGCACTATTTCATAATCATTATTTATTTTTATTATTTTTTTACTTCTATTTACTGCTCGAATATTAGTTATGCCTTTTTTAATAAGATCATCAATAATAGCGTGTGCCAGTGATCCAGCTCCAAGTATAAGAACGTTTTGATTTTGAGGCTCCTCAAAGATATTTTTTACTAAATTTAACGACAATCCACTAACAGATAATGGATTTAATCCTATATTTGTCTGTGTTCTAACTTTTTTTACTATCTCGATAACTTTTTTTGTGTAACTTAAAAGACTGGGTTTAGCTATATCTGCATGTCTTGCAACCTCTATAGCTTTTTTAAATTGTCCAAATATTTCTTGCTCCCCAAGTACTTGAGAATCTATTCCTGATGCAACTTTACACATATGTATCAATGCATCCTGATTATCAAGGATATAAAAGCTTTCTTTTTGAATGTGGTTTATTTCAAAGAATATTAATGTTTCAAGAAGAATTTTACTAACAAGCCCCGAATCAGCTAGTAAATAAACTTCAGTTCTATTACAAGTAGAAACACCAAAAAAAGAGTCTATCTTTTCTTTAAATTTTTCTTTTAAGAAAGTATTTAATAAAATTTGATTGGACTCATTTATAATGAATTGCTCTCTTTCAGAAACATTTGAAGTTTTATGATTTATGCCAAATAACTGTAATTCCATTATAAAAAAATTTATTTATGTGCTTGTTTGTATAACTGTCTCTTGCTCAACTATTAACAAAGATAATAAATACAACATTTATTCAGGCAAGTTGCTGGTTGAATCAAGCAATGTTGAACCAGTATCACTAAATATAGTTATAAGCTTATCTAAACTAGATTCTATTATACAACTTAAGAAGCCTTTTTATGGAAATGTCTTGATTATTGAAGCTAATGAGAACAAAAATTTAAACATAATGCCAACTAAAAACAGTAATCCTTTTTATATACCTGATACTGTAAACAGAAATTTCAAGTATTGGTTGAGACAATGCCTTTCATCAAGAGGCTTTAATATTAATGAACTGATTGAAGGTTCATATTTTGATTTTACATGCAGCAGAAAAGACAATAAGGTAAATTTTTCTATCTCTTACCAAGAAAATTTAATTAACGGGTATTTAAACAAAAAATGAAGGTCTCAATAAGCTCGCCAGCAAAGATTAATCTTCATTTGAAAATATTAGATAAAAATTCTGATGGTTATCATAATTTGGATACTTCATTTCAATTTATTGATTTGTATGATTTTATGACTTTTGAACAAGCAAAAGATGGTATCTTGATTGATACCAATAACTCTTCATTAAATGCAAAAGAAAATACAATTTATAAGGCTGCAGTGTCTTTGCAAGAGCTATCTAAGAAAAATTTTGGAGTTAAAATTACAATTAAAAAAAATATTCCGATAGGTGCAGGTCTTGGCGGTGGTAGCTCAAATGCAGCTTCAACTATAATGGTTTTAAATAAGATGTGGGGCCTGAATTTAAATCAAGATCAAATGATGAATATTGGAAGAACAATAGGTGCAGATGTTCCATTTTTTATAAATTGTAAAAATGCATTTGCCTCTGGTATTGGTGATATTTTTCAAGAGAAAGAATCTGATATTTCAAAATATATCATCATTGACCCTAAGATATTTAATTCAACACAAAAAATGTTCTCAGATTATGAGAAATCAAAAAAAAATAAAAATGAATTATTAAAAGATGACCAAAATTCTTTTTGGGAAATTTTTTTAAAGAGTAATCAAGAGGTAGAAGATTTTTATAAAAAAAATTCAAAAAAACATAAGATTTATCTATCGGGTAGTGGTTCAACCATGTTTATAAAATATAATAGTGATGCTCAAAAAGATAAAGTTTTAAAAATAATTCCAAGTAATTGGAGATTCTTTTTAGCTAAACCATTACAATATTCGCCTTTAAAGGAGTTTGTGTAGTATTGGGGTGTAGCCAAGCGGTAAGGCAACGGGTTTTGATCCCGTCATGCGTAGGTTCGAATCCTACCACCCCAGCCAATTAAGAGGGGTAAAGAATGAGCAAACAAATCCTAGATCTTTTCACTGGAACATCAAATCCAGAGTTAGCTAATGAGGTTGCAAAAATATTAGATATTAAAATATCTAAAGCAGATGTTGGGTATTTCTCAGATGGAGAAATAAAGGTCCAAATTGAAGATAATGTAAGAGGTCATGATACTTTTATAATTCAATCTACATGCGCTCCTTCAAATAAAAATTTAATGGAATTAATGTTGCTTGCAGATGCTCTTAAACGATCATCTGCATCAAGAATTACAGCCATTGTTCCCTATTACGGTTATGCGAGGCAAGACAGAAGAGTTAGGTCTGCAAGGGTACCAATTAGTGCGAAAGTTGTAGCTGATATGTTTTATTCTGTTGGGATAGATAGAGTTTTAACTGTAGATCTTCATTCTGAGACAATCCAAGGTTTTTTTGATATGCCTGCTGATAATGTATATGCGACTAAATTAATGGTTGATGATATTAAAGAAAATAATCCAGATAATAATATTGTTGTAGTTTCGCCAGATGTTGGTGGTGTAGTAAGATCTAGAGCTCTTGCTAAACAATTAAATGATGCTGATTTAGCAATCATAGACAAAAGAAGAGCTGCAGCAAACCAATCAGAAGTAATGAACATTATTGGTGATATTGAGCGTAAAGTATGTATAGTTCCAGATGATATTATTGATACAGCTGGAACATTGTGTAACGCTGCTAAAGCATTAAAAGATCATGGTGCAGCAGGTGTAAAAGCATATATCACTCATCCTGTACTCTCTGGTCCAGCAATAGAAAGATTAAATAAGTCAGAAATTGATGAACTTGTGGTAACAAATTCAATTCCGTTGTCACATGAGGGTGAAAAATGCAGTAAAATACGCGTCATTTCTTTAGGTGCGACAATAGCAGAATGCATCAAAAGATTAAGCAATGAAGAATCTCTGAGTGAGATGTTTATATAAGAGGATATTATGAGCAATCAAATAGTTTTAAATGCTGAAACAAGAGAAAGAACTGGATCTAATAAAGCTAGAGTTATTAGAAAAGTTGATGGAATGGTTCCGGCGATAGTTTATGGAGATGAAAAAGAATCTTTAAATTTAAAGTTATATCTTAACGAGCTTACAAAAGCCTCTCAAAATGAGCTTTTTTATACTCAGGTTCTTCTAATTAAAAATGGTGATGTTGAAGAGAAAGTTGTATTAAAAGAACTTCAAAGAGACCCTGCCAAAGGCAAATTACTTCACGCTGATTTTCAAAGAGTATCTAAAAAAACTAAACTAAAAATTGTTATTCCTATCAACTTTGTTAATGAAGAAGAGTGTATTGGAGTAAAGAATGATGGTGGTTTAATAACAAAAACTATCAGAGAAGTTGAAATTATGTGTTTAGCTGGAAATATACCTGAATCAATAGATGTAGATGTTTCAGAACTTGAATTAGGTGCTTCAATAAGACTTACCGAAATTTCTTTACCTGAAGGGTCAGAGATTCCCGGGCTTACAGAAGAAACCGATCAAATGGTTGTATCTGTTAATGCTCCTAAAGCTGTTGAAGAAGAGCCAGTTATTGAAGAAGGTGAAGAAGGTGCTGCTGAAGAAGGCGCTGCTGAAGAAGGTGCTGCTGAAGAAGGCGGTGAAGAATCAGCTTCTGAAGACTCTGCAGAAGGATCTGAAGAGAGCTAAAAATAGTGCTTAAGCTTTGCTTAGTTGGTCTAGGAAACCCTGGAACAAAATATAACGGTACTAGACATAATATTGGCAAAGAATGGTTATTAAAACTTAGTGAATCGCATTGTCCTGGCTTTATTACAAAAAGTAGTATTGAAGCAGATATAACCCACTCACAAGCAGAAGAAATCCTTTGGGTTATTCCTGACAATTATGTAAATAATAGCGGGCGGACTGTCTCTAAACTATTAAAGAATATCAATCTTCCTAATAATAAAATTATAATTTTTCATGATGATTTAGATTTAAATCCTGGAGAGGTCCGATTAAAAGAAGGTGGCGGTCATGGAGGTCACAATGGGCTTAAGGATATCTTTGAAAAAACTGGTACAAAAAATTACTTGAGAATAAGAATTGGCATTGGCCATCCAGGTAATAAAGATTTAGTCTCTAGTTGGGTTTTAAACAAATTTCATCCAACCGATAGAAAGTATATTGATGAAGCCTATGATCTATTTAGCATGAACTTTAGTACATTATGTGCTCAAGAGTTTTCTAAATTACAAAAACAGTTACATACGAGATAATATGGGATTTAAATGCGGTATTGTTGGACTTCCAAATGTAGGTAAGTCTACCCTTTTTAATGCTCTAACTAAATCTTCAATACCTGCTGAAAATTTTCCATTTTGTACCATTGAACCAAATGTTGGAAAAGTCCCTCTTCCAGATAACAGATTGAAGCAACTCAATGATATCGTAAATTCAAAGAAAATAATTCCAGCAAGTTTAGACCTTGTTGATATTGCAGGTCTTGTTAAAGGCGCCTCACAAGGAGAGGGTCTTGGTAATGCATTCCTATCTAACATAAGAGAAATGAATGCCCTAGCACATGTCGTGCGGTGCTTTGAGGATGAAAACATTACCCATGTTGATGGGTCAATTGATCCTGTCAGAGATGCTGAAATAATTAACCTTGAATTAATAATGTCTGATCTAGAGACGGTCAGTAAGAGAATATTAAAATGCGAAAAACTTCTCAAAACTAACGATAAAAAAAATAAGGCTGAACATGAAATCTTAGTAAGGATTAAAAATGAGCTTGATCAAGGAAAGTTTATAAATATCGAAAGTTTCAATGAAGACGAAAGAGCTATTATTAAAAGTTTTCAATTGCTTAGCTCCAAGCCAACATTTTATATTGCAAATATTTCTGATAATGGATCTTCAGATGATGCTCTTAATAAATTAATAGAATTTGCAAACCTGTCTGGTAATACAGTTATACCAACTTCAATTAAGATTGAACAAGAGATAGCTATTTTAGATGACGAAGAAAGAAAAGAATATTTAGAATTAATGGATATGGATGAACCTGTTCTTAATAAAATTATTTTTAAAGGATATGAACTACTGGGGCTTCAAACATATTTTACTGCTGGACCACAAGAAATAAGAGCATGGACAATCAAAAATAACTCAACTGCTCCCAATGCAGCCGGAGTCATTCATACTGATTTTGAAAGAGGATTTATTAAAGCAGAAGTAATTAGTTTTGAAGACTACATCTCATGTAATGGAGAATCTGGTTCAAAAGAAAAAGGTAAATTAAGATTGGAAGGAAAGGAATACATCGTAAAAGATGGCGACGTCATTCATTTTAAATTTAATGTTTAATGTTTAATGTTTATAAAAAAAATATTGACTCTTGAATTCTAGGACTTATCATTCACCGATTGGCTATGTAGCTCAGATGGTTAGAGCACAGCACTCATAACGCTGGGGTCGGTGGTTCAATTCCACCCATAGCCACCATACTTGACCTGTTAAATTATTCTTTATTTTTATTTAAATAAGCAATAATTATAACTATAGCTACTAAAGCCAGTAAGCCATCTTCACCAAGCATAGCAAGAATTGATGAAACATTGGTATATATATCTCCAACAACAGGAGCTGAAGGACCAAACACTATACCCAAAAGCAACATTACCGTCACAACAGGTATAAGTACATCAATGACTTTATTTAGAAAGTTTTTTATTTTAGAAAAGGTCAGATTAAACATTTAATAAAGTACTGGGAGAGGATTAAATCTTCTCCCAGTTTAAGCAAATTAGCTTACTTTAGTAATCCAATAAGAATAGCAGCTGCTAAGAGTCCTACTAATCCAGCATCACCAAGTCCTTGAATAAGAGCAACTAAATTATTTAGTACATCTCCAAAAAACCAAGTGTCACCGAATACAACTCCAGCTACAACTCCAAGGCCTACAACGCCAACAAGGATGCTTGTTAGGCTTTTTACAAGGCCACCGATCATATTAAGTGCATTATCCATAATTATTCCCCCCTATTAGGTTTTTTATGATTTGCAATTATCATCAGACCATAAAAAAGGGAAGGTTTCAAATATTGTGAACAAAAAAAAACCGAAAATTTGACTTTTCGGTTTTATAGGCTTATAGCAGTCTATTCTTCAGAACTACTATCTGTTTCGGGTTCTTCTGGTTTGCTTTTTTCTATCAAAGCTTTTGCAGATAATTTCATCTTACCTCTGTCGAATCCGATTAGCTTAACGTCAATTTCTTGACCTTCTGAAAGTACAGCACTTACATCCTCTGTTCTTTCATGCGCAATTTCAGATATATGTAGTAGCCCATCCTTTCCAGGAAGAATGTTAACAAAGGCACCAAAATCTACTATTTTCACAACAGTTCCTTTATAAACTTTATCTAATTCTGGCTCTTCTAAAATACCTTCTATTATTTCAAGACATGCCTTCATTGATGACTGGTTCTGACCAAACACAGAGACAGTTCCATCATCATCAATATCGACTGTTGCTCCAGTTTTTTCTTGCATTGATTTAATAACTGCCCCACCTTTACCAATTATTTCTTTAATTTTATCTTTATCCACCATAAAAGTTTTCATTGCCGGCGCATTTTCTGAAAGATCTTTAGGTGCTGAAATAGCTTCGTTCATTATTCCAAGAATATGCGTTCTTGCAGCTTTTGCTTTGGTGAGAGCAACTTCCATAATGGCTTCATTTATACCCTGAATTTTAATGTCCATCTGAAGTGCAGTAATGCCTGTTTCTGTTCCAGCTACTTTGAAGTCCATATCACCAAGATGATCTTCATCACCTAGAATATCTGTAAGAACGGCAAAATCGTCGCCCTCTTTTATTAATCCCATTGCTATGCCTGCAACTGGACTAGATATTGGAACACCAGCATCCATTAGTGATAATGAAGTACCGCAAACTGATGCCATAGAGCTTGAACCATTAGATTCTGTGATTTCTGATACTACTCTCATGGTATATCCAAAATCAGATACGTCTGGTAAAACAGCTTTAATAGCTCTTTTTGCTAAATTACCGTGACCAATTTCTCTTCTTTTTGGGCCCATTGGCATTCCTATTTCACCAACACTGTATGCTGGAAAATTATAATGCAGCATAAAGTTGTCTGTGTCCTGACCTTCAATAGCTTCAATTCTTTGTGCATCCCTTGATGAACCTAATGTTGCTACAACAATTGCCTGTGTTTCCCCTCTAGTAAACAATGATGATCCATGCGCGCTTGGAAGAACATCAGTTTCAATAAATATTGGCCTAACTGTATCTGTATCCCTACCATCAATTCTAGGCTGGTTGCTTAAAATATTTTGTCTGACTATATCCTTTTCTAGATTTTTGAATGCTCCAAGTATTTTTCCTAATTGAATATCATCAGCTTCAGGATATGAATTGACAATATCTTCTTTAATTTTGCTGATTGCTTCTGACCTTTCAGATTTAATTTTTATAGTGAAAGCATTTTTTATTTGATCTGTATACTTATCTTGAAGTGCAGCATAATATTCCGGAGTTTCTTCATCCGGTGTAATAATCCAATCCTCTTTTCCTGCTTTTTCTTTAAGCTCTTTACATGCACTAATAACGGCCTGCATTTCTTGATGACCGAATAAAACAGCTCCAAGCATTAGATCTTCGTTTAATTCTTTAGCCTCTGACTCTACCATTAGAACCGCTTGTTCTGTGCCAGCAACAACCATATCAAGATATGACTCTTCAAGTTCAGCAAATGTTGGGTTTAAGACATAATTACCATCTATAAATCCAACTCTAGCAGCTCCCATTGGCCCATCAAATGGGACTCCAGCAACACATAAGGCTGCAGAAGCACCTATCATGGCAGCTATATCAGGATTTTGATCTTTACCTGATGACATCACTGTTGAAAAGACTTGAACCTCATTTTTAAACTCTTCTGGGAATAAAGGTCTAATAGGCCTATCAATCAGCCTCGATGTTAATGTCTCTCTCTCAGTTGGCCTTGCTTCTCTTTTAAAAAATCCTCCAGGGATTACACCTGTTGCATAGAATTTTTCTTGATAAAAAACAGCTAATGGAAAAAAATCTTTTCCAGGATCTGCTTCTTTTTTTGCAACTACAGTTGTGAGAACAACTAAATCATCTATTGTTACAACTACTGCAGCTGTAGCTTGTCTTGCGACTTTATTTGTTTCTAATTTTACTAATTTGTTTCCATAGTGAAACTCTACCGATGTAGATTCTAATTTATTATTTTCCACGATTATCCTTTTTTTATGTTTTTATAATTAACCACGAAGTTTTAATTGCTTTACAACCTCTTTATAACTATCTGGGTTTTTTCTTTTTAGATAGGCTAAAAGCTTTCTTCTTAGGTTTACCATTCTTATTAACCCTGTTCTTGAATGGTGATCTTTTTTATGTGTTTTAAAATGACTTTGTAATTTATTGATATTTTCTGTTAACAACGCAATTTGAACTTCAGGAGAACCTGTGTCGTTATCTGTTCTTTGAAATTTTCCAACAATTTTTTCTTTTTCGTTAGCTAAAAGTGCCATATTTATATTCCTCGATGTACTTGTTAATAAAAATGCAAACCTCGTACAACTAAAGTAAGCGTGCGAATCTTATAACTAATCTGGCTATTAAACAAGTCGTTTTAAAGCTAGAACATTATTAGATACATTGCCAAGGCCTAGAAAGTTTGATGATAAATCATAAATTCTGTAGTCATTGTCTTCGTTATTAATATTATTTAATTTGCCGCCATTTAAAAAAATCTTTAATTGATCATTTTGTAATTTAATTGCAGAAAATTCTTTGAATGCTTCTTCAATCGATATTAAATTTTTTATTTCAACTTCCCCATCAATTAATGCTTCATTGATATTAAATTTTCCTTGAGATACTCTTTTTAAGCCTGCTAAATGAGCCCCACATCCAAGTTTTTTTCCTAAATCTCGTGCAATCGACCTAATATAGGTTCCTTTTGAGCAATGAATTAAGAAAGAACATTTATCGCAATCAAAAATAAACTCTTTTATTGAAAAAACATTAATTTCTCTTGGTGGTTTTGATATTAAATCTCCCTCTCTAGCATATTTATATAATGGCTTACCTTTATGCTTCAAAGCAGAATAAAAAGGCGCTACCTGGAATGACTGTCCAATAAATGAATTTAGAACTTCATGAGTATTTTCTTTAGTTGGGAGGTTATCTGAGGTTTCAATAATTTTACCCAGTGCATCATCGGTATCGGTAGAAGATCCAAGTTTTACTGTTGCATAATAACTTTTATCAGATTCTAAAAAATAACTAGAAAACTTTGTAGCCCTATTAACTGCAATTACCATTAATCCAGTTGCCATTGGGTCTAGTGTTCCTAAATGACCAACTTTTTTGAGCCTCAAAGATTTTTTAATATTTTGAACAAGTTGATTAGAGGATATACCTTTTTCTTTGTTTAAAAGAAAAAAACCATCCATTATTTTATATTCTTTAATAAGCTTTCAATATTATCGGAATATTCAATACTTTCATCAAATCTAAAATTTATAACAGGCACCCTCCTAATCTGCATAGTTTTTGAAAGCTTTGATCGAATCATGCCTGAAAATTTTTTTAATATTTTAGGATTTATTTCACTTTGATCTTTAATTATAGATTCTCCAATAACTGTATAAAACACAGTCGCTATACCAATATCATCGGAGACTTTTACAGCAGTAATATTAATATTTTGAAGTCTTGGATCTTTTGTTTCTTTATTGATAATTAAAGATATTTCTTTTTTTAGTTCGTCGCCAATTTTTTCTGCTCTTAATGATGACATTAAAATTTCAACTACATTGATTGTGCTTCTTCTTTGCGATCATAAACCTCTATCTTATCGCCAGGTCTAATATCTTTATAGTTTTTGATACCCATACCGCATTCAGTTCCGTTTTTAACTTCGTTTACATCTTCTTTAAACCTTCTTAGAGAATCTAATTCACCCTCGAAGATGACTATCTCGTCTCTAAGAACTCTTACTGGTTTATTTCGTAAAACATTTCCTTCAATAACCATACAGCCCGCAATTTGTCCAAATTTAGGAGAATTGAATACTTCTAATACCTCTGCTGTTCCTACTATCTCTTCTTTAATAATTGGATCGAGAAGCCCACTCATTCTTGCCTTAACATCGTCTAATAATTCATAAATAATACTGTGGTAGCTTAAAGGTATGGATTCGTCTTCTATAATTTTCTTTGCAGAATTATCTGATCTCACATTAAAACCTAAAATAATTGCATCTACAGCTAATGCTAAGTTTGCATCTGACTCTGATATTCCACCAACACCACTAGATACAATCTTAACCTTTGCTAAATCATTACCTAAATCCATTAGTGCAGCTGAAATTGCTTCACATGTTCCACCAACATCAGTTTTAACAATGATATTAAGTACTTTTTTAGATTCTTGCCCAAGCGATTCAAATAAATCACCAGCAGTATCATCCTTTTGTTTTAAAAGCTTTCTTTCCTTTTCTTGGGTAATTCTATAGTCAGCAATTTCTCTTGCTTGTTTTTCATTTTCAACTACCTGAAAAGGGTCTCCTGCATTTGGCACGTTATTTAAACCTAACACTTCAACAGCAGCAGATGGACCAGCTGATTTAATCTTAGATCCATCGCTTTTCACAATGCTTTTAATTTTTCCAATTGAATTTCCAGAGGCAACTAAATCACCAACTTTTAATGTTCCATTTTGAATCAAAAAGGTTGCAACTGAGCCTCTAAATTTATCTAACTCAGATTCAATAACTACACCCTGGGCAGGACCTTTGGTATGAGCTTTTAATTCAAGTAATTCTGCTTCAAGAGAAACACATTCTAATAATTTATCAACACCGGTACCTTTTAAAGCTGACACTGGAACCATTTGTGTTGTTCCTCCCCAATCTTCTGGAGTCAAGTCTTTGGCTGCCAAATCTCCTTTAACTTTATCAATATCCGCTCCATCTAAATCAATTTTATTTATTGCAACAACAATCGACACTCCAGCTGCTTTTGCATGATTAATAGCTTCTTCTGTTTGAGGTTTAATTCCATCATTTGCAGCTACAACTAAAATTACAATGTCGGTTGTATTGGCACCTCTAGCCCTCATAGACGAGAAAGCGGCATGACCAGGAGTATCTATAAAAGTTATTTTACCTTTATGTGTTTCTACTTCATAGGCTCCAATATGTTGTGTTATACCCCCGGCCTCACCATCTACAACTTTTGTTTTTCTAATAAAATCAAGTAGTGTTGTTTTACCGTGATCGACATGCCCCATAACAGTAATAACTGGTGATCTAGGCTTAGCTTCATCTGTATAGTTAATTAAATTAGCTAAATCTTCTTCAAAATTTTCTTCTTTTAATGCAATTCCATTATGACCAATTTCTTCTACCACTAATATTGCTGTCTCTTGGTCAATAACGTCATTTATAGTTGCGACAACCCCAAGTCCCATGAGATTCTTAACAACTAAATTTCCTTTAACGGCCATCAATTTAGCTAACTCACCTACTTGAATAGATGATGGAACTTCTATATCTTTCTTTATAAACTCAGTCGGTGCTTCAAACTTATGTTCTGATTCCTGAGGAAAAGCAGCCTCTTTTCTTTTGTAGGCATTTACAGCGCTTGATAGCTGATCCTGTACATTTACTTTGATAGCTGGTTTGTCTTTATCAACTTTCTTAAATTTTTCTCTTTTTTTAACTTCTTCTTGTTTTAGTCTTGTAGCCTCTTTTAACTGCTCTTCTCTTTTCTTTTGTTGTTCTTTTAGTTGTTCAGAGGCTGCTGCTCTTTTAGCCTCTATGTTATCTGAATAACTTTTTACTGTTTCTGTATCTTTAGAAGTTTTTCCCTTAGATGTAACTGTAACTCCAGACCCTGATGTTATAGATTTAGGAGGGGTTGCTTTTGCACTTTTTAAAGATTTTAAAAGAGCTTGTTTATCTGCAGCTGTAACCTCATCAGTGTTTTTAGAATGACTCAGTCCAGCATTCTGCATACGTTCAAGCAAAGCAGAATCGCTGATCTTTAAAGTTTTCGCGAAATCTTTAACAGTTAAAGCCAAAATATTTTCCTTTTAATTAAACCAATGTTCTCTTGCTTTCATTATCATTTTTGATGCATCATCAGAGGAAATTTCAATAATTTCTTGTAGCTCATCAATTGCTAATTCTGCAAGGTCATCTTTATTTTTAATACCCTTATTAGATAGTTTTTGAATATCTTCATCACATAAATTTAAATCTGTAAGTGATTCCACATTATGTTCTTCTTCAGTTATTGCTCCCATAGCCTCTAGTAAAGCTGCATCCTCAGCGGCACTTTTTACCCTTGCAATCTCATCTTCTTCCTCAATAAATGATTTAAAGATTGCATCATCAGCATATGCTATATCGTCAAAACTTGATAAACCTGTAGAAACAATTTTTTCAGCGATTTCTTCAGACACTTCAAGATTAGTAATAAGGCTTGCTAAAAATTCAGTCTCATCAACTTTAACTTTAGCTTCTGCTTCTTCGCTACTTACAATATTTAAGTTCCATCCAACTAATTTGGATGCAAGTCTAATATTTTGACCTCTAGAACCGATTGCCAAAGCAAGATTTTCTTGATTTACAGCAATATCCATAGATCTTGAATCTTCATCCATAACAATAGATTCTACTTTGGCAGGCACTAAAGCATTAATAACTAACTGGGCTGGATTGTCATCATATACGATTATATCTATTCTTTCATTACCTAACTCAGAAGAAACAGCCTGAACTCTAGAACCTCTCATACCTACGCATGCTCCAACTGGATCTATTCTTCCATCATTTGTTTTTACTGCAATCTTAGATCTTGATCCAGCATCTCTTGCAACACCTCTTATTTCAATAACATCCTCATTAATTTCTGGTACCTCAATACTAAAAAGCTCAGTTACCATTTCTGGGCAAGATCTATTTAACATTAATTGTGGACCCCTGCCCTCAACTTCTTGAATCTGAAGAATTGCTCTAATTCTGTCATTAATTTTATAGATTTCACCTGGCATTAATCTATCTCTTGGTAAGATAGCCTCAGCATCATATGCAATATCTACAATAATATTATCTCTTGTTACTCTTTTAACCGTGCCGTTAACCAATTGGTTATTTTGACTTTTAAACTGAGCTACAACTTTCTCTCTTTCAGCTTCTCTAACTTTCTGTAACATTACCTGTCTTGCAGCCTGAGTTTCTATTCTTCCAAAAGGAATGTTGTCTTCTTCTTTTGTATAAATTTCATCTAGTGCAAGATTAGAATCACTAGTTGAGATATGCGTTTCTGGGTGAAATTCTTCGTTATTCTCATCAAAGACTATCCAATTCCTATATGTTGAATAATCTCCTGTTGTTCTGTCAATTTTTACAATTAAATCAGCATCTTCATGGAAATGTCTTTGTGATGCAGATGCAATAGCTATTTCAATAGCATTAAAAATTACATCCTTTTCTAAGCCTTTTTCAGTTGAAACCGAATCAACCACTGCTAAAATCTCATTATTTTGCATAATTTTCTTCCTTCATTAATTTATCAAAATTTGGTTCTAACTTACAAAAATCAATATCATTAAAATTTAACTTATACTCTAAGTTTACTGACTCTATAAGAAAATATTCTTTATTACAATTAACTAAAGTTCCTTCAATGTTTTTTATTCCCTCAAGAGGTTCTCTTAATTTAACTTTTAATTCTTCTCCAATATAAGATTCAAGCTGACTTTGTTTAAAAAATCTTCTGCTAATTCCAGGTGTCGATACTTCTAAAATGTAGTCATCACCAAAGGATGAATCTAAATCTATTTCATAATTGAGATCTTTAGAGATATTTTCACAATCATCAATATTAGCACCCTGTTGAGACTCAATATAAATTCTTAACGTAGGTCTTTTTCTACCCCTTAAGATTTCAAGTCCCCATAAGAAACAGTCATGTCTTTCAATAACTGGCTCTACAATTTTTTCAATCTCATCTTTCATCTTTTTTTATATACAAAAAAGGGGCATATGCCCCACAAAAAATATATGTAACTGTGGTAGCGGGGGCTG
>Ga0181595_10003199_pt1 | contig 15845 bp, 12 predicted proteins | sample 041ome_7_FD_145604 | JGI IMG/M metagenome (GOLD analysis project Ga0181595, IMG submission 145604) | Coastal salt marsh microbial communities from the Groves Creek Marsh, Skidaway Island, Georgia - 041401AS metaG (spades assembly) | ecosystem: Environmental > Aquatic > Marine > Intertidal zone...
CGTTCGACACGATATGCATCACATGGCTATAGCGTTCGACGATGAATTCTTCGGTCGGCTTCACGGTTCCAATTTTACAAACCCGCCCTGCATCGTTGCGCCCAAGATCCAGCAACATCAAATGTTCAGCCAGCTCTTTTTTGTCGGCCAATAGATCAAGCTCAAGCGCTTTGTCCTCTTCGGGCGTTGCACCGCGGCGGCGGGTGCCCGCGATTGGGCGAACCGTGACTTGGTTGCCAAACACGCGCACCAAGATTTCAGGGCTTGCACCAATAACTTGGAAGCCCCCGAAATTGAAATAGAACATGAACGGCGATGGATTGGTGCGCCGCAATGATCGATAGAGCGAAAATGGCGGTAGTTTGAAATCTTGGGTCCAACGTTGTGACAACACAACTTGGAAGATGTCGCCCGCGGCAATATAGTCTTTGGCCTTTGAAACCGCGTCCAAGAACCCTTGGTGTGTGAAATTCGAAACCGGTTCGGGCACATCATTTGCCGCCCCCAAATCACGTGGGTCTGTGACAGGGCGTTCCAGATCACGCACGGCATCCATCACACGCTCTGCCGCTTGGGCATAGGCGGCACGTGCCGAAACATTTTCATCATACCATACGGGCGCGACCAAGATCACCTCGCCCTTGGCGCCATCAAGAACGGCAACCACAGAAGGGCGCACAAACAATGCATCTGGCAATCCGATGGGGTCGGGGTTGATATCGGGCAGATGTTCGACATGACGGATCGTGTCATAGCCCAAATACCCAAAAACGCCTGCGGCGGCTTGGGGTAAATCATGCGGCAAATCAATGTGGCTTTCGGCCAAGAGATCGCGAAAGGCGTCAAGCGGTTTGCGATCTTGATCAACAAAAGCCTCGTCGTCAAAACGCGCCGTGCGATTGATCGAGGGCTGTTCGCCGACGCATTTCCAAATCAGATCAGGCTTGATCCCAATGATCGAATATCGGCCCCTGATTTCCCCACCCGTCACAGATTCCAAGATGAAACTGTTCTTTCGCGCACCCGCCAATTTCATCATGATTGACACAGGCGTGTCCAAATCCGCGGCAAGACGCGTATAGATGACCTGATTTTGGCCAGCGTTGTAGACCTGTTCAAAGGCAAGAAATTCAGGTGTGATCGACATTGACAGATCCTACTGGAAATTCGCGTGAACGGCGTTGATGGCCTGCTGGTTCAAACTGATGCCAGCGGATTGTTGGATCTGCGTGGCATAGACATTGAACAGATCATCCGCCAAGCTCGCGCCAAACTGTTGTTCAATATTTGCACGCAGCGCTTTGGCATCATCGCTTTCGGTGTCGCCCGTGTTGATCGCATCGACACGAACAATCACGACGCTGTCATCTTTGGTCAATGCCCGTGATGCGCCCAGTTCCAATTTGAACGCGGCATCAAGAACAGCAGCTGTTGCCAGTTGTCCAACGTCATTGCGTTTCAGATCGGTCAAGATCACAGGTGTTCCCGCTGTTTCGGAATTCGCAATCACTTGATCGGCATAAGTTTGCAACGCAGCAAGCGTTTGCGCCGATGTCCAATCCTGCGTCAGTTGGTCCGCGATTTCATCCATCGGCATCGGCGCAGGTGGGATCACCGCATCAAGGCGCAGCGCAAAGATCCCGCCATCGTTTAACATTTCAATCGTCGGGAAATCGCCATCCTGCACCGCAGAGGCAATGTTGCGAAAATTTGGATAGCCCATAACATCGTCTTCTGCACCATCGTGATACAGGATCACATCGACGCGCATGCCAAATTCTTTTTCCAGATCTTCCAGCGTCGCACCAGCCGCCAGCGCATCATCAATTTCCGTCGATTTGGCGTCAATCGTGCGGCGTGCGGTTTCGGTTGCCAATTCGTCAAACAGCTGATCGCGGGCATCTTCGAAAGATACGGCATCGGCGGACAAGATTCCGTTCACGCGGAACAAGGCAGGGCCTAAATCTGTGTCGAATGGCCCGACAACCGCATCCATTTGCGCGGCAAACACGCCGTCACCTGCAGCGCCCAAGTCAGTTGCATCAACGTCACCCAAATCGACATCCGCAAGCGTCAAACCGCGATCTGCAACCAATTGGTCAAAGGTTGTTGTGCCGTTGGTGATCTGGGCCAGTTTGGCGGTTGCTTGGTCTGCATCCAAAAACACCAACCGTTCCACCAAACGACGTTCTGGTTGGTTGAATTCATCGGCACGCGCCTCATAGGCGGCACGCAACGCCTCATCAGACAGTTCAACGTCATCGAGCATCATGTCAGGCGTCAGAATGGCATATGTGATTTGCTTGCGTTCGGGTTGGGTATAGGTCGCGATATTGTCGGTGTAATATGCGGTCAATTCGTCTTGGGTCGGGGCAGGGATCGCAGTTGGGACATCCGCTGCGGTCAACGTCGTCAAAGTCAGGTTACGGGTTTCGGTCAGATAGGCCATCATCGTGTCCACAGCGGTCGACGAGGTTGTGTTTCCCGCAATGATCGCTGCTTGCAAAATGGTGCGTGCGGATTCGGTGCGCACGTTTTCTTCGAATTCGGCTTCTGTGTAGCCCGCATTTTTCAACGCAAAGCGATAATTCTCACGGCTAAAGGTGCCGTCGGGTGATTTAAAGGCTTGGATATCGTTTAGATCTTTGGCCACGGCCGCATCATCAACAGACAGGGCAATACGCGCGGCTTCGGAATCAAGTGCGGTTTCAACAACAACCCGCGACAGAACGCGATCTGTTATGCCAAAGGCTTGGGCCTGTTGCAGGGACAATTGTGTGCCGAACTGTGCTTCGGTCGCGCGCAATTCGTTTTGCAATGCACGCGCATAGCGATCCACGGAAATGTCTGTATCCCCAACAGATCCAATGGATTGCACCGATCCCCCGAGATTGATCGCACCAAATCCCGCCAATCCTAGGAACAAAAAGCCCAGTAGGATATAAGAAAATACACGTGACATCGACTTGCTGCGCATGGCCATAGCGTCCCCCAAATTTAATTTTCACCAATCTCTACGCGCCCTTGGCGTCGGGGGCAAGGCGCAAGGTGGCTTGAACAAGGCGCTCAATCAAAATTTCTATGGTTTTTTCGTCAATATTTGCAAAAGCCAACCGCAAATGTCCTTGGGCCTCGGTCATTGTGGGGGGCGCAAAAAATGTGCCTGGCAGGGAAAGGATGGATTGGTCTTGCAAAATGCGCTGCGCTGCGTGTGCGCCAATGTGCGAAAACGGATGCGACACATAGGCAAAATATGCCCCAATCCCCAGCAGGCGCCATCCCATATCTGATAGGGGCGCAAACGCCGTGCGCATCGCCGCAGCCTTGGCGAGTGTTGTGATGCGTTCCGCCTCAACCCAATCGGTCAAATGTTCCAATCCCCACAATGCCGATTTTTGACCCAATTGGGCGGGGCAAATGGTGACGGTATCCAGAAATTTTTCAATCTCTTTCAACTTCTTCGGGCTTGCAATGACGGCACCCACCCGATGACCAGTCAATCGATAGGTTTTAGAAAAAGAATACAAAGATATCAGAACACTGTCCCAATTCTCATTTTGCAATAGCCCATGTGGACGCTGCGCGTTTGAGTGAAAATCTTTGTAGGTTTCATCAACGATCAACGCGATGCCACGGGCGCGACAGAGTTCATAGAAAGACTGCAACAACTCGGGCGCATATTCGACCCCACAGGGGTTGTTTGGGCTGACCAAAACGATCGCCTTTGTGCGTGGGCCAATCATCTGCGCCGCGCGGTCGGGATCGGGCAAAAGCGTATCATCACAGAGTAATGCTTGGGTTTTGACGCCGGCCATTTGCAGCCACATGTCATGATTAAAATACCATGGTGCGGGCAGAATGATATCATCCCCCGACCGACAGAGCGCCGCAATCGTCGCACAAAACGCTTGGTTACACCCTGCTGTGATCGCAACGTGATCGGATGTGACAGGCGCGCCATAGGTTGCGGCCCAATGGTCCGCCAATCGGCTGCGTAGGTCCGGATTGCCTAAAATCGGGCCGTATAAATGGGTGTCCGCATCGTGTACAACCATCTCGGCCATGGCTTGGCGCAGGGCAAGGGACGGAGGAGCGGTTGGGGCCGCTTGGCTGACGTCAATCAAGGGCTGAGTGTCAGAAAAAGAAAGACCGCGCAGCCAAAGCCGCGCGGCCATAATCGGGGGGGCAGTAATTTGCGATGTGCTGCCGTCCAGTATCATAGGTCAATCTTTGCCGCGATAGGGTTCGACATATTGCAGTGCCATATCCCAAGGGAAGAAAATCCAAGTATCTTGGCTGACTTCTGTGACATAGCTGTCAACTTGGGGGCGACCCATCGGCTTGGCATAGATTGTGGCAACATGCGCCTTTGGCATGACTTTGCGCACAACTTCCAAAGTGCGCCCTGTATCGACCAGATCATCGATGATCAGAACACCGGTGCCATCGCCAATGATATCCATATCAGGCGATTTGATGATGCGCGGTTCGGATTGTGTTTGATGGTTATAGGATTTCACGCTGATCGTATCGACCATGCGAATATCCAATTCGCGGGCGATGATCATCGCAGGGGCCATGCCGCCGCGCGTGATGGCAACAACCGCTTTCCATGCGCCTGCGTCGGGACCTTGTCCATCCAAACGCCATGCAAGCGCGCGTGCGTCACGGTGCAATTGGTCCCATGACACATGAAACCCTTTTTCGTGTGGCAGACGTTCGGTCATTGATCTTTCCTTCCTGTGACTACGTCGATATCGGGGGCGTCGACCGCCTTCATACCAACAACGTGATAGCCTGCATCGACGTGAAGGTTTTCGCCCGTGACACCAGACCCCAAATCAGACAACAGATACAATGCTGATTTGCCCACATCTTCGATTGTCACGTTGCGACGCAACGGTGAATTCAATTCGTTCCATTTCAAGATATAGCGGAAATCGCCAATCCCAGACGCCGCCAATGTTTTGATGGGGCCGGCAGAGATGGCGTTCACGCGAATGTTCTTTTTGCCCAGATCTTCAGCCAGATACATGACCGACGCTTCGAGCGCCGCTTTCGCAACGCCCATGACGTTGTAATGTGGCATCACCTGTTCGGCACCGTAATATGTCATTGTCAGGCAGGAACCACCGTCGGTCATCAATTTTTCTGCGCGTTGTACTATGGCTGTGAAGGAATAGACCGAAATATCCATCGTCATCATGAAATTGTCACGGCTTGTGTCAGTATAGCGGCCGCGCAATTCGTTCTTGTCAGAAAATCCGATGGCGTGAACGATGAAATCCAACTTGCCCCACCGTTTTTCGATTTCGTCAAACACACGATCCACTGAGGTCATATCAGTGACGTCGCAATCCACCAAGAAATCGCTGCCTGTTTGCGCAGCCAAAGGCGCCACGCGTTTTTTCAATGCGTCGCCTTGGTATGAATACGCCAATTCGGCACCTGCGTCGGCACAGGCCTTTGCAATGCCCCACGCGATTGACTTATCGTTGGCCAGCCCCATGATTAGGCCACGTTTTCCAACCAATAGATTATTTGACATTTCGATGTCTCCGCCCATAAAACTTTGACATGGGTTTAAAAGATGAAAACCTATGTAGCAAGACGCTATCACACTTTATCCGATTATTATCAATCTAGGCACAAGGGGTACACATGTCTGATCGTACAGGAATCTTCGCGGGGGATGACCCGTTTGAATTGGCGCGTCAGTGGATTGCCGCCGCCGAAGACGGGGAATTGAATGATCCAAATGCGATTGCGTTATCGACCGTAGATGCACATGGTTTACCAAATGTGCGCATGGTGTTGTTAAAAGACATCGAAGACGATGCGTTTGTGTTTTATACCAATTACGGCAGTGTAAAATCACAGGAATTATTATCCAGCGGCAAGGCCGCTTTTGTGTGGCATTCCAAATCGTTACGGCGCCAAATTCGTGTGCGGGGTCACGTGGAGCAAGAACGCGGGCCACAAGCGGATGCCTATTATGAATCAAGATCGCTCAAAAGCCGAATTGGCGCATGGGCGTCAAAGCAATCGCAACCCTTATCATCGCGCACCTCTTTGATGGGGGATGTTGCCGCGTTGGGGATCAAGCTTGGTCTTAACCCTCCGCGGCCCGAATTTTGGGGGGGCTGGCGTATTTGTCCGGTTGAGATCGAATTTTGGGCCGATGGGGATTTCCGTCTGCATGATCGCTTCCGTTGGACGCGCCGCGATATTTCCGCAACATGGGACACCCAAAGGTTGTATCCATAGATTTAATTCGTATAAATGCGGGAAAAATTCATGTAACATGAACTTAAATATCAGTCTCAAAAGGATATATTTAGTTGCATTAGTATTAAATATGGAGCATCAACAGGTAGAACTGGGGCGACTAATTGTGGTGTAGTACGTGATACAGCAAACATTAAAAGAAATATCTGGTGTGGTTAAATGGTTCGATCCAGTAAAGGGCTTTGGGTTTATCGTGGCCGATGAAACGCATACAGACATTTTGCTTCATGCAAATGTTTTACGTAACTTTGGCCAAAGCTCGATTGCGGATGGCGCGCGGATCATCTTCTTTGCGCAAGAAACCTCGCGCGGGATGCAGGCGACTAGCGTGATTTCCATTGACCCCCCTGAGACCTATTTTATGGGCCTAAGCGATTTCGAAGACGTTGACCCAACTGTTTTGGCATCGCTGAAAATGGAGCCAGCCCGTGTTAAGTGGTTTGACAAATCAAAAGGATTTGGGTTTGCAAACGTTTGGGGTGGATCTGATGACATCTTCGTGCATATCGAAGTCTTGCGTCGTTCTGGTCTAGCTGATTTAAGTGCAGGTGAGGCCATCACATTGCGTGTCATGGATGGCAAGCGTGGTAAGATGGCGGCCGAAGTATGTACGTGGGAAAGTGTCTGCAAATAATCATCGCAATTGTATGCGTCTTCGCGGCGCAGATGAGCTTTGCCGAGTGTTCAAACGACACGCTACGTATTCGTCACGATCGCGGAACGGTTAAGTTTTCGGTCGAGCTTGCACAATCCCCACAAGAACATGCCGTCGGTTTAATGAATCGCGAGAGCATGCCGTCAGGTCACGGCATGCTTTTTTTATATCCCACACCCAGACCCGTTCATTTCTGGATGCGCAATACGTTCATTCCTTTGGATATTCTTTTCATCGACGCAACAGGGGTGATTGCGAAAGTCCATCACAACGCAACGCCATTGGACGAAACACCAATTCCAAGTGATGCGATGATCCAATATGTATTAGAGATTAACGCCGGGCTTGCAAAAAAGTACAGAATTTCAAAAGCGGCGCAAATCCAACACCCGTTGATTTTAACTACTCCCGTTTGGCCCTGTCATTAAATTCAAAAAAATTTTGAAAATTCGCGAAATTACTCTTTTCAATTCCCACAGCTTTGTTTAGACACGCCGCAAGTCGGGGCGTAGCGCAGTCTGGTAGCGCACCTGTTTTGGGTACAGGGGGTCGCAAGTTCGAATCTTGCCGTCCCGACCACTTCTCTTGAAAATGTAAGTGGCGACTTCATCATACATCACCTTGATGTGATGATGTGATTTTTGCACGGTTTTTACCTTTTCATCCTTGGACAAAGAACTTGTGTTTAAGCGACAGAGAAAAAATTTTTCCTAACATTCGGGTATGATTGTGCCCGTCGTGAATCACTTTTTGATCCGCTGGACATCGCGCAGAAAAACAAGTCCGTTGTCTAAGCCGCCAAAAATACAAGAAAAAAAATTTGCGGCAAACAAAGGTTAGCATTCGTTAACTTTTGTTAACGGCTTTTCGCGTTAGGATCGTCAAGACCAAGGATGCAAAAGATAGAAAAAAAATCCGTTGACCCTGTACAGTTTTTTACGTCAGGTTGTGTGCAGCACCTGGGAGTGCCACAATATCTAGTGTGACGTCGGTCGGTAGAAAAACCGCTGGCGAATAAAAAATGCATCTAATTTTGTGCGGCGCTTTCCCTCTGAACCAAAGAGCAAGAGCAAAAGACATGAAAATTGAGCGCAAGTTTACACATGCTGGCAACGACGCCTATGCGTCGATTGAATTCACGCTGACCTCGTCGGAAATACGCAATCCAAACGGCAAAGTGGTCTTTCACCTCGAGAACGTCGAAGTCCCGAAATCATGGTCCCAAGTCGCTGCGGATGTGATCGCACAAAAATATTTCCGCAAGGCAGGCGTCCCAAGCGAGGTCAAGCGGATCAAGGAAAAGGGCGTGCCTGAATTCCTGTGGCGTTCCGTTCCTGCTGCGGCCGATACGCCGATGGGCGGTGAAACTTCGGCAAAGCAGGTGTTTGATCGTTTGGCGGGGGCTTGGACCTACTGGGGCTGGAAAGGCGGGTATTTCACAACCGAATCTAATGCCCGCGCGTATTTTGATGAAATGCGTTACATGCTCGCCAAACAGATGTCTGCGCCCAACAGTCCGCAGTGGTTCAATACGGGCCTGCATTGGGCCTATGGAATCGATGGCCCAGGTCAGGGGCATTATTATGTTGATTATAAATCTGGCGTGCTGACAAAATCAGACAGCGCTTACGAACATCCACAACCACACGCGTGTTTCATTCAATCGGTCAGCGATGATTTGGTGAATGAGGGTGGGATCATGGATCTTTGGGTGCGCGAGGCCCGATTGTTCAAATACGGATCCGGAACAGGCACAAATTTTTCAAGCCTGCGCGGGGATGGTGAAAAACTCTCTGGCGGCGGCGCATCCAGCGGTTTGATGGGCTTCTTAAAGATCGGGGACCGCGCAGCGGGCGCGATCAAATCCGGTGGGACCACACGACGCGCCGCGAAAATGGTGATTTGCGATGCGGATCATCCGGATATCCAAGAGTTTATCAATTGGAAGGTAAAAGAAGAACAAAAGGTTGCGTCGATTGTCGCGGGATCCAAGATGCACAAACAGCGTCTGAGCGAAATTTTTGACGCAATCCGCTTGTGGGATGGATCAACCGAAGACGCGGTTGATCCTGTAAAAAATACGGCCCTCAAAGCCGCGATCAGAGAGGCAAAAAAGGTCGCAATCCCAGAGACATATGTAAAGCGCGTGTTGGATTACGCGCGCCAAGGGTTCACAAGCATCGAATTTCCGACCTATGACACGGATTGGGACTCTGAGGCATATGCATCAGTTTCGGGGCAAAATTCCAACAACTCGATCCGCGTGACAGATGCGTTTCTGAAGGCGGTTGAAGAGGATGCGGATTGGTACCTGACCAATCGCACCGACGGCAGCGTGGCCAAAACGATCAAAGCGCGTGATTTGTGGGATGATGTTGGCCATGCCGCATGGGCCTGTGCCGATCCGGGCATTCAATTCCATGATACGATCAATGCATGGCATACCTGTCCTGAGGATGGCGAAATTCGCGGATCAAACCCCTGTTCGGAATATATGTTCTTGGACGATACGGCGTGTAACCTTGCGTCTATGAACCTTTTGACATTCTTGAAAGAGGGCGTGTTCCAAGCGGATGAGTACACGCATGCAATCCGCCTGTGGACGCTAACACTGGAAATTTCCGTCATGATGGCGCAATTCCCATCCAAAGAAATTGCACAGCGGTCCTTTGATTTCCGGACGCTTGGTTTGGGCTATGCCAATATCGGCGGTTTGCTCATGAACCTTGGTCTGGGATATGACAGCGCCGAAGGCCGCGCCTTGTGTGCGGCACTGACCGCGATCCTGACAGGCGTGTCCTATGCAACCTCGGCGGAAATTGCGGGGGAATTGGGCGCATTCCCGGGATATGAAAAGAACGCACAACATATGCTTCGGGTTATTCGCAATCACCGTCGTGCGGCCTATGGGCAGGCCAATGGGTATGAAAACCTATCGGTGCAGCCTGTGCCGTTGGATGTGGCGGGCTGCGCGGATAAATCCTTGGTCGCGTTGGCGCAAAAGGCGTGGGATGATGCCTTGGCATTGGGGGAAAAGCATGGCTACCGCAATGCGCAAGTGTCGGTCATTGCACCCACGGGTACAATTGGTTTGGTGATGGATTGTGACACAACAGGGATTGAACCCGACTTTGCGCTGGTTAAATTCAAAAAGCTTGCGGGCGGCGGATATTTCAAAATTATCAACCGCTCGGTTCCGGCCGCGTTGGAAAACCTTGGGTATTCCACCGCGCAGATCGAAGAAATCATTTCTTATGCGGTGGGGCATGCGTCATTGGGGAATGCGCCTGCGATCAATCCAACCAGTTTGATCGGAAATGGATTTGGCCCAACCGAAATCGCCAAGGTCGAGGGCGCTTTGGCGCAAGCGTTTGATATTCGTTTTGTGTTCAATCAATGGACCCTTGGAACCGAATTCTGCACCGATGTGTTGGGGATCCCTGCGGCCAAGTTGAATGACGCAAGCTTTGATTTGTTGCGTCATCTCGGATATTCTCGGGCCGAAATTGATGCCGCGAATGATCATGTCTGTGGCACGATGACCTTGGAAGGCGCGCCGCATCTCAAGCCCGAACATCTGTCGATTTTTGACTGTGCAAACCCGTGCGGTAAAAAAGGAAAACGTTATCTTTCCGTCAACAGCCACATTGACATGATGGCCGCGGCACAATCCTTCATATCAGGGGCGATTTCCAAAACCATCAACATGGCAAATTCCGCGACGATCGAAGATTGCCAAAAGGCATATGAACGCTCATGGGCTTTGGGGGTAAAGGCGAACGCGCTTTATCGTGATGGATCAAAGCTGTCGCAACCCTTGGCCGCTGCGTTGATCGAAGATGATGAGGATGCTGCCGAAATCCTTGAAACGGGAACACCACAGGAAAAGGCCGCTGTGATTGCCGAAAAGATCATCGAGAAGGTGATCGTCAAAGAGGTGATCAAATCGCATCGCGAAAAAATGCCCGAACGTCGCAAGGGTTACACGCAAAAGGCCGTTGTTGGTGGGCACAAGGTGTATTTGCGCACCGGTGAATATTCCGATGGGTCGTTGGGCGAAATCTTTATCGATATGCATAAAGAGGGCGCAGGCTTTCGTGCCATGATGAACAACTTTGCCATCGCGGTGTCGGTTGGCTTGCAATATGGCGTGCCGCTCGAAGAATTTGTGGATGCCTTTACCTTTACCAAATTCGAACCCTCGGGGATGGTGCAGGGCAATGACAGCATCAAAAACGCGACCTCGATCCTTGATTATATTTTCCGCGAATTGGCGGTTAGTTATTTGGATCGCACCGATTTGGCCCATGTCAAACCAGAAGGCGCAAGTTTCGACGATTTGGGGCGTGGCGAAGAAGAACGGGCATCGAACCTAACCGACGTCAGCGAAGACAGGGCAAACAAATCCCTTGCCATGTTACGCTCTGTCAGTTCGACAGGATATTTGCGCAAACGTCTTCCGCAAGAATTGTTGGATCTGCAAACCTCGACGGCTGCGATCAGCGCGGGCGCTATGGTTGCCGAACGCACGACGGTCGCAGTGGCAGAGGCGATTGCACCCGTGGACGAACGCACAAAGGCGAAAATGCAAGGATACGAAGGCGACCCGTGCGGGGATTGCGGAAACTATACGTTGGTGCGCAACGGCACCTGTATGAAATGCAATACCTGCGGCGCAACAAGCGGGTGCAGTTAATCGGTCAAGGGGGGCGGTGCGCTGCCCCCTTAACGACGTTCAAGCCGCAGGCATGAGAATTCCGAGCGGTACAATGACAGAGCTTGGACGGCGAAACTGGGTCCCCATTGCGTGGGGGCCCATTTTTATATCGGCAGCTCGGTCGTTGATTTGATCTCTTCCATCACAAAAGACGCGGAGACATCTGAAAAATCGATGTTTTTTGTGAGCCGTTGGTACAGATGATCATATGCTTTCATATCCCGCACCCACGCATGGATCAGATAATCCAAATCGCCTGACATCCGATGAACGGCCGTGATTTCGGGAATGGACTGTGTGATTTGAGCGAATTTTTTGGCCCAGTCTGATGAATGTTGGGCAGTCTTGATTTGGATAAAAACTTGTAGCCCCAAACCCAATGTCTCTGGATCCATCAAGGCGACACGTTTGCGAATAAATCCACGGTCTTCTAACATCTTGATGCGTCGCCAACAGGCGTTGCGCGACAGGTTCACGCGTTCGGAAATATCCTCTAACGCGGTTGTGCAGTCTTGTTGCAATATTCGTAATATTGCGCCATCTATCAAATCAATTCCCATAAATTCACCTTGTGTTGGGATAAATTCACACAGAAACTAACATGATTGGTTTAAAATGGGAAATCTTTTCATCCCGCCTCGATTATAATGACCACAACATCATGAGGAGGATGACCATGTTTTACCGTTTGTTCAAAGAACACCCCGAAGCCGTGCAGGAAACTTATGTTCAACATGCTATTTTTGCATCGCGCTTTGCGCTGAAATTGGCGGCGGCTGCAGGGGCCGCATTGGTGCATGCCGTTGTACCCGCCTTGTTTGAAAAAACAGCAAGCCGGATTGTGGCCGACCTATATGCGAAAACGCACAATCGGGGGAATTAAAACCTAGGCAGGTGCGCGTTCAAGTTTGCGCAATTCCAACACACAGATCAGAGCAACCAAAGTGGCGCCAAACACCCCCACCATCATGGGAAGCGCCGTTTTATCAAACTGTTGCCCGATGATCGTTGCAAAAATCACGCTGCCGAATGTGGCGATCGCGTTGACCGTGCTGGCTGCGGTGCCTGCAATATGGCCCAACGGTTCCATGGCCAACGCGGTCAAATTGCCGATGCTAAAGCCGATCATCACAAAGATCGACATGAGCCACAGGTAGAACAGCACAAAATCAAACCCATCACCAAACGGATGGATCAGCGCATTGATCAAAACAATTGCGGTTGTGGCCACAAGCATCATCACCGCATAAAACGTCAATGCCCGCATGCCAAAGCGCATCACAAGTGATGAGTTGAAGATGCTTGAAACCCCAACAAAAATCGACGCCGCCGCAAACCAGAAAACGAACGTGTCACCGCGATCAAAGACATGTTCAAAAATGGGTTGGACCAAGATGAGTGTCACAAATAAAATAGAATAGCACGCAACCAATCCAACAATCGAAATGCGCACAGTTTTTACCTTAAATACGTCCCTTAATGCATTGATTAAGCGGGATAAGGTGAATTTCATTCTGCGATCCTTGGGCAGGGATTCAGGGATGCGCAGCGCAAGCCAAATCAGCGTGAGCAACCCGAACAGGAAAAAACCTGCGAACACAGCGCGCCATCCAAACCCCGCAATCACAAATGACCCCAAAAGCGGTGCAAAAGACGGCACAAGGGCAAAGATCATCATTACCAACGAGGTAAAGCGCGCCATTTCACGACCAGAATAAAAATCGCGAATGATGGCTTGGGCCACGATACGCGGGGCTGCTGCACCTATCCCTTGCAAAAATCGGGCGGCAAACATCAATTCAATATTGGTTGAAAGATAGGACAGAATGGACCCCAGACAAAACAGTGCTAGACCCAGATAGCTTGTGATTTTACGCCCCATTGCATCGGATATCGGGCCCGCCACAAATGTGCCTAAAGCCAACCCCCAAATGAAAAAGCTCAGGACAAATTGCGCTTTGTTCGGGGCATCGGGGCTAAGCGCGGCACCAATGTCGGGCAGTGCGGGCAGCATGCCATCAATCGACAACGCCGCCGTTGCCGTCATGACCGCCATGATCGCCACAAATTCGATCCCCGAAATGGCGGGGCGCTGCGCATTCATCCCTTATTCCATTTGTTCACGCAGTTCACCGATCACCTTGCGCCACAACTCGGTCGGTTGCGCACCAGGAACTGCATGCTGTGAGGCAACGATAAAGGTGGGGACAGAATTGACGCCCATCGCACGGGCATGCGTATCGCGTTCACGGATGTTGGCCATGTCTTCTTCGGTTTTCAACAAACGCAAAACGACTGAGGCATCCATCCCTACGGCATCTGCGATGTCTGCCAAAACCTCATGTTGGCCTATATCGCGACCGTCTTTGAAATAGGCCCGAAACAGTGCGGAAACAACGGGTGTCTGTTTTCCCTCGATCCCGGCCCAATGGATCAAACGGTGGGCGTCCATCGTGTTTGGCGTGGTTTTGATTGCGTCCAGATTGATGTCTAGCCCTGCGGCTTGCGCGTGTTCGATCACTGGCAAATAGGCCGACACTGCCTTTTGCTTGCCGCCGAATTTGCTTTCTAAATAGGTGCGGCGATCCATCCCGCCTGCGGGCATGTCTGGGTTTAACTGAAACGGGTGCCATTCGATGATAAAGGGATGATCCGCTTCGGCCTCAAGCGCGCGCTCAAGATTGGTTTTCCCGATATAACACCATGGGCAAATCGGATCAGAGAGAATATCAAGCTTTACCATTCAGCATGTCCTTGTATGTTTTCAACGCCTTGCGTGAAATTTTTCCATTTGGATTTGTGGGCAACGCGTCCAGACGCACATAGGCGCGGGGCTGTTTATATTGGGCCAACGCCTCTTTGCAAAATTCTGTCATCTCTGCGTGGGTCAATTCACGCGAGCCTGTGTAAAACGCAACAATGATAAAGGTGTCGGATTTGATTTCAATATCGGTCACCGCGACGCTGGTGATGTCGGGATGGCGCAGAAGTTGGGTTTCAACCTCAATCGGGGAAACGCGAATGCCGCCTGCGTTCATCATATCATCGCGCCGGCCCAAATAGGCAATCGCCCCATCGGGTGTTTCGACCCCGAAATCACCGGTTAGGAACCAATCACCTTTGAATTTTTCGGCCGTCGCATCAGGCGCATTCCAATAGCCCAACATTAACCCTGTATCGGTGTTATGAATGGCAATCACGCCTTCGGTCCCTTGGGTCACAGGATGGCCCGTATCAGGGTCAACAATGGCGACCTGTCGGCCCCGTTGTGGCCACCCCAAAACATCCGTAGTGGCAGGGCGAGTTGGATTGGCCGAAATAAATGTGGAACATTCCGACATTCCAAACGCCTCATACACGCGCGTTCCTGTGCGTTCTGCCCATGACGCCGAGGTCCGAGGCGGTAATTTTTCACCCGCCGACAGACCGTGGCGCAGTTTGGGAAGGCTGTAATTGTTTGGAAAGCCTAGCAACACCTTGCGATAGACACCGGGTGCCGCGGCAAAAATCGTGGCATCAAACCGTTTCAGTAACAGAGGCAGGATCGAGGCATCCGTTCCTGCCTGAGGGATCAATGCGGTGGCTCCCACTGTCCACGGATCCATGACGCCGGTTCCAAGCGTAAATGTCCAATTAAACGCGCCTGCATGCAGCAATCGATCCGTTTCACACAGATCATACCAATCACGGATCATCATTTGACGCGCCCAAATCGCGCGATGTGCATGCATAACCGCCTGCGGGCGACCCGAGGTTCCCGAGGTATAGACGATGTACCCCAACCGGTCAGGGTCGCCAAAAACAAACTCTGCAGGTGGGTTGATGTAGAACGACTGTAATGCGGTGGTATCAATGACGGGGCAGGTGGAGGCGGGACAGGTGACATCTGGTGAACGCACGATCACAGAGGGTGCCACCTCATCCACAATCTTTTGTACTTCATCAGCGGTCAGTTGCGATGATGTCGGAACGGGCACCATGTCCACCGCCAAAGCCGCTAGATAGGTCAGCGGAAATTCAACGCAATTGCCCAAACGCATCAAGACGCGATCACCTGCAACCAATCCCATGTTCTGGAACCCGCGCGCGATGGCCAATACATGTGATTTGATCTGCGCATAGTGATACCGTTTCGCCCCTTTGTTCGAAACAATCGCAAGCGCCACCTTGTCGCCAAGCCGATCC
>Ga0181595_10003218_pt1 | contig 15804 bp, 14 predicted proteins | sample 041ome_7_FD_145604 | JGI IMG/M metagenome (GOLD analysis project Ga0181595, IMG submission 145604) | Coastal salt marsh microbial communities from the Groves Creek Marsh, Skidaway Island, Georgia - 041401AS metaG (spades assembly) | ecosystem: Environmental > Aquatic > Marine > Intertidal zone...
TAGTTGGGGTTGGAGTCATCATGAGGCTTGGAGTGCATCTCAAAGATGACTTGCTGGTCGCAAGGGAGAATCATGTCCTCGCCGAGTGCAGAGGAAAAGACGTGATTGGCTGGAATGTGCATCCAGGTGTGGAGCAAGGTGCCCTCGGCATCCGTAACGTGCACGGTGGAATAGAGGAAGGGATTGAAAACTTCGTCAAGCTCTTCCAAGCCTGTTAGCTGGTCCAAGACACCGGTTCCGCTGGTTCCGTCCTTGGACCACGAGATGTTCACGGCCTCTGGGTTGGTGCTTGCCACACTGAGGGTGGTGCCCGACCAGGTCACGTCAATCCCGGTGAGGGAAGGGTCATCTTCCCACGTGAGGCTGTCTTGGTACTTGTATTCCCAAAACCATTGTTTTCCAGTAATTTCCATGTTGTGAACGTCTTCATCGTCGGCATCAAAGGTCCAAACGGCAACGTTGGAGGAAAGAGCGAGGACGACCAACCACGCCACGATGAGCGTTGGTAGGACGTAAAAGAACACCTCGAGGGTGGTGTGGTGCCGTTCGACAGGGAAGGAGCCAACTTCGATGTGGTCCAAATGGGTCGTGTCGGGTTCAACGCCGTCCCGGTAGCGAATCATGGCCAGAAACATCCACCCAAAGGTGAAGATACCTACGAGGATGGACCAAAACATGAACTTATCATACAGAACAGAGAACACCGTATCTTCTGCTACCATGTAACCACCCTGTTTCTCCGGCCGTGTAGCCCCCCCTTAAGCGTTGCTTGGTGGGGGTTAGAATCGTGGATTATTTTGAAGACCCCATCGCAGGCCTGTCTTCGTTTTTTTCGCGATTTTTTTGGGATGAAATTGAACGATTCCGATACCATTTCCTGCCTCATTGCTCAGTCAAGGCCATGCTACTTGAACCCCCCGCGGAAAGGGTAATTTGTGAGCGTTAAAACCTCTCATTCGGGCCATTCATCGTGTTTTTTGCAGGTGGTGACCGGGTCGGCGATGGAGAAGGTTCTCGCTGCATGCTTTTCCGCCGCTGCACCAAGCATTGGAGACCTTTTGGAAACGAACCTTGATGGTGTTCAGCTACGAATGAAAAGCGTGGAGAAAGTTCGTTGCAATTTGCGGAGTGGTTGCCGTGCCGATTGACGATGTTGACGCCAATATCCGAGGTCCGTCCAACGCTGAGCACCGCTGGCACAAAGCGGCACAGGCTTTGGCTGAAGTGCGACGGCGAAACCGGGAACTCGATGTTGGTATTCTCGTGGAAGGGCGACGGGACCGACGCGCCCTTGAGCGGTTGGGATTTGTCGGGCCCATGGAATTGCTCCACCGGGGCTGGCCCGTTGATGACGTTGTGCTCAAACTGGTGGAGCGCTACGGGAGGGTGAATGCCACCGACAACGGTCCGAGTTTGGTGGTCCTGATGGATTGGGACCGAACGGGGGGCCGCCTCCAAACAACATGCAGACGAAATCTTGAGTCCTTGGATGTTAAATTCGACGAAAACCTCCGTTCAACGCTGATGGTGTGCTTGAAACCCGAAACACGGGTGGTGGAAGGCTTGTCCGGGTTGGTGAACGTCCTCTTGCCGCTGGTCGACCTGTACGACGAAAGAAGCATCATTCCTGAGGTGGAAGGGAAGGAAACGCATCTTCTTTGACGGTGTTGAGCACAACATGGGTGTACGACCGGGCAACGCCGTCCAAGGTGAAGACCGTTTTTGTGAGGTTGTCCAAGTCCTTTCGGTCTCGCACCCTGGCCAGCACGATGGAATCCCAATCCCCGGTCACATCGTAGACAGCGAACACCCTTGGGTCGGCCGCAATCCGCTGTTGGACATCGATCATACGGCCTTTAACGATGCGAAGGCCCGCCATGATGGTCATGGACCAGCCGAGTTCTTGCGGGTTGAGGACCGGTCGGTACCCGACGATGATGCCTTCGTCTTCCAAGCGGCGGAGCCGATTGGTCACGGTGCCTTGTGCAAGACCGAGCGTCCGGGCAAGATGCCGGTGGCTTGCACGAGCGTCCTCATTCAGCAAGCGGAGAAGGGCGATGTCGGTCTCGTCCAGGTTCATTGGACGGTGAGAGGCAGGGGATGCTCTTCAAGCCTTCATTCCGTCTCGTTGACTTCGAGTTCGGTCTCGGACCGTTGAAACGGGCTGCTGAGCCAAACGTGTTGACGCCAAGCACCGAAGGCCTCGATCTCAATGGACGATTCAAGATGACATTCGGCGTCGTGCGTTGATTTGAAACGAACCAACACATCGACCTTCTCACCGGCCTCAAACGTGCGTATCGGAGGCCGCCCCCGAAACGACCAAGGCGGCTGAACGCTCCATTGCGTTACGGTGAACGGGACCTCGCCGGCCTCAAGGGTCAACGTCATGACCGAACGTTCAATGTCGGTCCATCTGGCTTTCAGAACGGGAACGGTTCGTTCCCGCTTGGACGAGGCCGCAACGATGCTGGCCATCGCCACCAGGGCGACGGCCGTGATCGTGAGTGGCAGCCATTTTTGGGCAGCCGTGAGATGAAGCATCGGCGCAGGAAGACGATCGTGTTTGAGCAGCATCAATTCGATGGTTTCGGACCCTTGCGTCCCACCGAACATGGCGATGGTGTACGACCATCCAGTGGGTTGGTCGGTCAAGTCCACGCCCGCTGCAGCTAGATGGTCCGCTGCGAGCATGGCGGTCATGCTCGTGGTGTTGTTCGCTTTCAAGGAAAACGCCACCTCAGGTCGCAATTCTCGAACGAGGTGGTTGACATGGCGAAGGTGAACGTCACGTGCTCGGTCTTCCGTGAGGACGAGGTACAGGAGAGTTTGATCCGAGAGGTTCACCCTCGGTGTGATGTCCACCTCAAAGGTAACAAATCGGGCGTTGTCCTCTGCAGCGACGATGTTGACGCGCCCCGTCATGTCCACCAAATCGGTGGTGATGCGATGGTGTTCAACCTGATGACCGGTGGTGTTAACGGTTGAACTTGAGAGGTTGAAGTGCTGTTTTCGATACATGGCGTCGTCGTTGGGCCAATCCGAACCGGTGGAATCGCTCCACGACCACCAAACCCAGTCGACCGTTGCGCTCTCTGAAGGTCGGGAAGGGGCCTCCATGTTGGCGGAGAGGAACGTTTCTCGCAACACCTTCGCGTCTTCGCCGGGCACCGGTGCATAGGCGTGAATGCTCCATGTTGAAGCGGCCGACGAAAGCACGGGTGTGAGCATGAGTGCGAGAAGCAAGGTGCTCCACCAACGTCCCTTCATGCAGCTTCCTCCTCGTCCCGCCACGGCAAGCCCAATTTTCGGCGCAAAATGTTCTGTTCGTTGAGGTCCACCATCAAGGTCACGCGAGCGCCAAGCCAGACGGACAGGACCTCTTCGCCGAAGGAAACCTCGGACTTGAAGAGGAAAGCACCGGAGGGGAGGTTGTCCAATCCTGTTGCCTCCTCAAACTCCTCAAGCAGGGGGGCCCATCCGCACAAAAGACGTCGGAAAACATCGTCGGTGATGTCGGTGATGTTGGCCGTGAACTTGTCTCGAAGCACGTACACAGCCTCCTGACGAGAGCGCCACGAGTCCTTCTTGAGCGTGAAGGCCGGCAAACCCACGTGGGCGACGCGCATCGGATGGAAACTTCCACCGGGCCACACATCGCCCTTGTTGGTTGGCGACGGGGGGTCAAACAAGCGCCGTTTCACCATCGGGGGTGCGATGTTGAGGCGCTTTCCTCGCTGCCATACTGAAAAAATGCTCAAATCCATGCCGTACAGCGTTTCAACGGTGCTTAGCACCGCTTTTTCGGCCTCCACGACCGTGTTCACGGTCACCGGTGGTAGCCGTTTCAACGGCGGAGTCCAGTCCGTTGAGTTGCGAACGGCGCGTCTTGAACGGTAGGCGGCAGCCGTCCCCTCAGGCGATGCATCGGCTCGGTGCCGGAGTTTAGCGACGAAGAACCCCCCCGTGTTGTGGTCTTCATGCCAGAGACGACCGCAACCGAGCAAAGCCTCAGCGATGCGTACTTCGTTTTCCTGCTCACCCAGACCCCGCTGCAATCGGTCAGTCGGCGAGCGATGGTGGTCTGCGAAAAAGGGCAAACCTTCTGCATCGTTTTCGTCGCAAAGCGAGCCGTCTTCGTTCAACAACGGCCATTGATTCAGCCCCTTATGGAGGGTGAGCCCGGGAATTTCAACGGTTTCAACCTCAAGAAACGGGTGGCGTCGAAGCAGTTCAGCGACCACGGCCTCGTTTTCGACCGGGTCCACGCTGCAAGTGGAATAGATCAGTTCGCCACCGGGAACCAGTAAACCAACGCCCCGGCTCGCAATTTCAACCTGCATGGTGAACATCTTCCGTCCTTCTTTGGGCGTCCACTGCCACCAAACATCCCTGTTTTTTCTCGTCGTTGCCGTGCCCGTGCAGGGTACGTCAGCGAGAACGGCGTCGACCCCCGGCGGAGGCAGGCGAGCAAAGTGCCGTCCGTCGTGTTGCGTGACCACCACGTTCGCAAGACCTAGTCTGCTGCGATTGCTCACCAGCATGTTCAACCGGCCTGAGACGGGTTCGTTGGCGATGACCACACCGTCGGGGTGAAGTTTCTCGGCGACTTGTGTGGTCTTTGAACCCGGTGCGGCACACAGGTCGAGAACCAAACGGTTCGCTTCACCATCCAACATCCGAACGGGGAGCATGCTTGCCGCTTCTTGCCGGGTGATGCGGCCCGTTTCGTGGAGCAACGCCATCATTCGTCCAGCATCACCCGTTGCCTTTCCCCGTTCAAACGGCATCGTGAATGCCGTTTCTTCAGCCATCCAAGGGATGGCCTCCGCTCCGAACGACTTGACCTGTTCCACGGTCCAGGTCCGGTCTGTACGATGAAGGCTGATGCGGAAGGTTTCCGGCAGCGGGGCGAGAGCGGTTTCGAGCCAAGCCTCCCGGTCGCGACCGAGGTGGCCGACGAGGGCCGTGAGAGGTGAGTGCCGAGCGGCGTCCGCTCGCTCCTGCTCGGCGATGTCCCTTCCCCTCACGCTCCTTGGTCATGCAACGCCTCTTTTGGTCTTCCGCCACGATGAAAGGATGCCTCGTTCAGTTGCGACCCATGCTGGCGGATGCTGCCCCGTGGTATCTCCCCCTGCTGGTGTTGGTGTTGCTCTCCTGGTTGGGTGCAGGAGTGCTCGAACCTCGTTTCCGCCCAACCCCCTGGCTCCACCGTCTTTACCTCGGTGCGCCGGTGTTGATGCTGGCAGGGCTTATTGCGGACAGGGCATTGAACGTGTTGACCCTTGAGGCAAGCCACAACGAGGTGGCGTTGTACCTCGGTTCGTCGGCCCCCATGATGGAACGCTTTCAGGTACTCTTCACCGGCTACGGCGGCCTTGAGGGCGCCATGTTGGCGTTGGCTTTGTTCGCTCTCGGGGCGCCCTCGCTGCCAAGTCTCCGCTCTTCCAGCGAGGAGACGATGCGTTTGGTTCGAATCGGCATGATGACCCACAACGCCGCTTGGATGTTGTTGGGGATGCTGCTGTTGTTTCCCGTTGAAGCGCACAGCACCCTTTCAAACTTGCCTGCTGCTCCGACCGTGCATGTTTCTGCATGGACCGAATGGGGATGGATTGCCGTTTTCACTTTGCTCGTGATGATGGGAGGCGAGGTTCTCGTGGGAACTTCCCGCATGGCCGCCAACCAAGACGCGAAACTCCTCGTTTCGCGTGCTCTGGTGAAAACTTGGTTGGCCGGTTTGCTGGCGTGGATTGCCGTGTTTCAGACCGACGTGTTCACCCAAGCATGGTGGTCTCGACCCATGCACGTATCGCGTCCCCATGCCGCCCTTCTCGTCGTAAGTTACGCCACCCTCGTTGCCTTGTTTCACGGTCCTCTGGTCGACGTTGAACACCGATTCTCACAACACCCGAGACAAACCCGAACGTTGGGTGTTGGGTTGATGCTCGCCGCTGCCGTGGTGCTCTGGGTGACATGGCTCATGGTGGACCGTGTTCATGTCTACGGTGATGGGGCCTTGGCGGCATCCACAGCTTGGCGTCTGGTCTCGCTGGTTTTTCTTGCATGCGGGCTCTTGATGATGCTTCCCTCGGTTGGTTATGACGCAGCGCAACGACCAGAAGCGTGGTGGTTTCGCATGGGTTGGTTGTCAACCGTCGCTGCAGGCCCTCTGCTTTCAGCGTCGACCTGGTTGCTTGTTCCAGGATTGTTCACGGCCGCAGCCTTCTTGGTGCTCTTGCCCGTTTTCTTGGAGGAGGATATGCGTTCTTCAACGCTTCACCAAGCGCTTGGTTTGGTCTTCATAGCCAGCGTTGTCGGAGCGCCGTTTCTTACTCAAACACCTCGCAATGCCCTCCTCGGGGGCTTGCTCCTTCTGGTTCTTTCAAACATCGTTTTGCGTTTCCTCTCCAGGCGGTGGGCGCAAGAAGCATTGACTGAAACGGCGGTTTGAGCCTTTCTTTTGTCGCGCTTCTTATAGCCACACCAGAGCAGGCACGAATGAAATCTTCGGATTTCAGGGATGGGACCCTCATGGCAAGAGCATTTCGCGCAGGCGTTGAACAACACCGAAAAGTCAGCATGCCGCTACGACGGCGAATGTGGAAACCTGTACGAGACCTCGCTTCGCTGACGACGCGTACGGAACGCGTGAGTGAACAAATGGGACCGAGTGTTGAGGTTCCTGCCTTGGTTCGAATTGAAAACGAACATTGGGTGTTTGAGCGAATCGAGGAGGCGACGTTGTACAAGCTCACCCACCGTTTGGTCTTGCCCTCCGAAGAGGGTGACCGCATCTTGGGGGTTACCGAGGATTTTTCAACGGCGATTGAGGTTGCAAGGTGCATGGCTGAAAACGACGGCAAGGTCGTGATGATTCAAACGATTTAGACTTCAAAAGAGACCCATGATGGCTTGGACAACGCCCTCGTTCACGAGGTAAAAGAAGCCACCAAGGAAAATACAAGCAAAGTACACTTGAGCAGGTGTGATCTTCCAGGAATCCTCCGATTCTTCGTCGAAGTACCGAATCAAACCGGCAGCCTGTTGGATGCCGCTTCCGTCGCTCTTCTTCTTCTTCGCTGCCATGAGGACCGTTTGAAGCCAAAGCCCTCCCCTTTATCAACGCGACGCGTGCCTCATTCTTCCTCGTCGGCGTTGGCAGCGAGGTCGAGGAAGGGCACATCGTCATCGGGAGCGAGCAGGGAAGCAGCGGGCGTATCGCTCGGTTTGGACGAGCCGCCCAATTCGCTGACCGGCCCGGTAACAGCAAAGCGTTCGGCGGGGGCGCTCACCACTGGGTGTTCGCCCTTTTGGTTCAGGTGAATGAGCGATGCCTCGACCCGTGCGAGCGCCCGCTCCACGCCAGGCGCATTGTCCTCCGATAGCGCCTGTTTCGCCATGTGGATGTCTTCTTCTATGGCGTTCAACCATCCAACGGTGGCTTCGGCGTCTTGGATTGCAGACACCGTTTCATCCCGTCGCTGAACATAGGCTTGAATCCGCTCTGAAAGAGAGGTTTTCGCGTTGTTTCGCAAAGCCGTCCATGCCGTTTCGTTGGCTTTGAGGTTCATCCCATCCCGACGCATCATGAAGCGCTCTGCCCCTCGCGGGTGGGCCATTTCCCAAGGAGGCTGGCCGAGCGAACTCATGACATCAAGCACGATCCTCGAGCGGTCTTCCAGCGGCCCCTCAAGCGCGATAACGTTGAGGTAGCCCGAAGTAATCAGGCCCAAGCCCCAATACGGTTTGGATTCGATTTGCACACTCAGCTCCCCGCTTTGGGTTTCAAACGTCCACCGTTGTTCGTTGTAGCCCGGTGGCTCGGTGAAGCGAGGCGTTTCGGGGAGGGTCAGGTGGGTGAGCACGGCTTGAGCAACATCGCCGAGGTAAACGGTTGATTTCGGACCTTGAAAGTGTCTCCCTCGGAGCAACCCGGTGGTCGTGTCCATGCAATGAGAGGCTTCCGCCTTGCGAACTTGGGCGACGAGCACCGACCGCAATGGGTCGACGATGCTGTCCATTAGGGTCCCTCTGCAACCGTGTTTTCCGGGCCAGCCGCCCACAATTTCCCGCCCAATTCCTCCCATTCAACGGATTGGGGGTGGCATGAGTTGTGGTAATTTGTGAATTCACCGAACACCCATTCGTCCCCGACGAGGAACGTGTCAACCCTCGAGTAGTCAATGTCCTCAGCCAAGCGTTCGGTGGTGGCGATCAGAGACTTTCGCAACTGCGGTGCCAACACCTCGTCCAATTCCATAGGCAAGTCGCCGGGGTTCCATCGTGGATTGGTTTGATGGATTCGATGCCCTTCAAGGTCGTAGATGGCTTGGCAGTGCTCACCCAGTCGCCCCGTATCGTATTGAATAAAACCGGCTTTGCCGTGGAAAACATGGACCTTCCAGTCGTTGGGAAGTCGGTTTCCATCAAGCAGCAACTCCTCGACCAAAACGCCTCTGGGTTCGATGTTTGCAGCACCCCATTCCAACGGTATCGGGAATATCTGAGCTATGCACTTCTTCAGATTTCGTTCATTTCGCCACTTCGGCCAAGGAACCCCGTAATGGTCCCTGCCGTTTCGAATGACCCGGTAGCAGTTTTTGTGACGGGCCCATGGACGAAAAGCTCGATTTGAATCTGCAAGTGGGTGTTCCCCGTTGTCCATGATGAACAACCCCCCGCCAGACCAATGGTTGGTTTTGATAACGCAGCGCTCGGGAAGGTCCTCCCAAGGCAGAGCCGTGCTCGTATCCGACCAGTGAAACAACTCCGTCAAACGTCCAACGCTTTTCGAAGCCACAAGTTCCCTCGACCGGTATTTATCCTCCATCTGAACCAAAAGGGGGTTGCGGTCCTCGATGCAGCGCCTCAGTTGCATCTGGCTGTAATGGTGAGATCTGCTGGCATCGAGGCGGTGCCAAGGCTCGGTTCCGCCCGGCAGCATCTCCTCCATGTGGGGATGGAGTTCGTCGTCGCTCAAGAAGAAACCGCTGGGGGTGTTCGTTGGACGGGGCAGGAAGGTTCAAGACAGGGCAGACGCATAAGATTGCCGAGGAACCATGGGTAAGAAAGACTCGTCCGCCGAAATCACCTCCCTTCCCGGTGTTGGAGCCGCCACCGCCAAGAAATTGGCTGACGGTAAATTCACCACCGTCGCCAAGATCGCCAAGGCAAGTGCGAAAGATTTGCAAAACGCCGGGCTTTCTGCTTCCGTTGCGAGCAAAGTGTTGTCCGCTGCCAAAGCCGCCTCCTCTGTCAAGTCAACCGCAAAGAAGGCCGGTGCTGCGACCAAATCCAAGGTCAAGAACGCCGGCTCAAAAGCCGCCTCCACGGCGAAGAAGGCAAGTTTCAAAGCCGCTACAGGGGCCAAAAAGGCCACCGAATCCGCCAAGAAAGCAACACAAAAGACGGTCGCCAAAGGCCAGGAGGTTGCGGAGGACGTCGTCGAGAAAACGACCTCTGCTGCAACATCGCTGAAAACCAAGAAGGACGAGGGACGAAAGGGCAACACCATCAGCGTACCGCGTTCAGTAAAGGACATGCCTTGGTTCAAGAAGCGCTGAAATCACCGCTACCTTTGAAGACCTTCTTCTTGGAATGTCCAGCATGCCTCGGCGTAAATACGGACGTCTCCGCAAAACCGTCGAACAACCAGCAAAAGGAAATTGTTCTCGATGTCGCTCAGGGAAATACTGTCCCGTTGACGGCCATGTTGGGAACATCGTGCAGCCGAACCGGCGATGGACGGGGCCTGAACGGGTGAGTAAGCGGAAAAAATCAACCTCTTGACTCCACAATTCCTCTTGAACTGGTGGAAGGCGTCGTCTCTTCAACAGCCTCAACGACCGGAGGTTGCTCGTCCAATTCTTCACGCAGTGCTTGGGCTCGATGATAGACTTCTCGGAGTGTTTGATCGGAGATTTCCAGGTAAACTCGGGTTGTTGCGATGGTTGCGTGACCCATCAATCGCTGAATGGTCACCAAGTCCGCACCGCGCTCAAGCAGGCCCGTGGCAAAGTTATGTCGTAAAACGTGGGGCGTCAATTTCCCTTTTGGAAGACCGGCTTCTTCGGCAAGGGCGTCCATCATGCGTTGCACGCCTCGGGGCTGCAAACGACGGCCTCGGCGATTGAGGAAACAAGCCCCGACATCATTGGCCTCCAAGCGTTCACGAATCGGAATCCACCCTTGGAGCCGTGCCAGTGTGCGCTGTGTAAACAACACCAAACGGTCTTTGTCGCCTTTTCCGCCCATGATTCGTGCGGACCCGTCATCAAAATCAATGTCCTCCACGTTTAGCGCACAGACTTCACTGACCCGCATCCCCGTGTCAAGCATCATGGTCACGACCAAGGCAGCTGCGGGGTTTTCACTGATGTTTGCAGCCTCCAAGACTGTGGTGAGCTCACGTCGTGTCAACGTCCTCGGTAAGCGTTTTCCCGTGCGGGCGCGTTGAAGATGGTCGGGCCAAATCAGTCCAAGCCACTTGATCAGATGCCGCGATGCTGCGAGGCGAGCGTTGAAGGTCGTTGGTCGTAGGTCGGCAATACCGTGAGCCCAGAGGTCCAAACGCCCGTTCATCGGCTCCATTCGGAGGGCGAGGGTTTCGATGGACATGGTCTCGAATGCCGTCTCGTCAAGCATGTCTTCGCCTGGAAGGGCGGTTTCGACAAGGGCGCGCAGTCCATAAAAGTAGGATTTTTGCGTGTTCTCGGATTTGTTTTCAGCTTGAAGTTGGCGTTGGTAACACGTCTTCCAGGGGAGGTGACGAAGGTGAACAAGCCGTGCGGGGAGGTTGAGATCGTCGTCCACCAACCTCCGTTGACTCGGACGTCGAGCCTTTGGTTGTGGCGTTCGCTTCTCTCGTTCGTTCATTGGCGTCACCGCCCCCCGCCGAAGCGGGTGTGCATCCCGTGTCCCTGAGGACAACAAGACATGAATGGCCGTGTTTATCAACTCATCGTCTTGGATGAGGGAGAAGAGGTTGGGACCCCGGACGAGCCTTGGCGCGTGAGGGGCCGTTGTACAACTCGGTGAGTTGGAAGAAGGTCAGCAGCAGGCTGCACTCAGAGGTGCTCGATGCCTTGCTTCTTGACGTTGGCCTTCTTGATCTTGTCTGGGAGCCAAGCAGGGCCGCCAGCAGGCTTGTCGACCATCGAGATGCTGCCCGTGAAGACGTGGACACGCTTGGTGCCACGCTCTCGTAGGCGGATGTTCGTGTGTCCGCGCGTTGCGGCCTTCAAGGCTGCACCGCGGGGTTGCTTGCTCGCAAATACTTGGCTCGTGTCTTTTCCGTTCTCCATGAGAACGAAGTATTTCTTTCCGTCTGACATTTGGATTACCTCCGGTACACCGTTGTACCGTTGAGCATATAATGTTTTTCCCGAAAAAAGGCATGACTGCGCCCCATATGGCGCTCAGTCCCCCTTCCCGAGGCCTAAAAAATCGGGAAATCGCCGTAGGGCCCCGTTTTTTATGGACCTCAAACCAGGTCTGCACCGGCCAGAGTTTTCGTGTTGACCACGCCTTCGACGCAGCGAATGTCCTCCACCACGGATTTTGCAATGGTTGCAAGGGCATCCGCCTCAAGTTTGACAATCAGGTCGTGGTCGCCGAACAAAACCGTCGCATCGGTGACGTGGGGGAGGGATTTAACCGCCTCGTAGACGCTTTGTTCGGTTCCCGGTTGAACGTTGATGAGGACATAGCCAATCGCCATGAAGGGAAGGAACATGCGGTGGTGCTTCAACCTCACCCTTCCTTAACCTCGGTCCCTTGGGCAAGGAGCTCTCGGTGTTCATCCACATAGGCGCTCCACTGTGGGTCCGTCCAACCCTCGGGCACGGGCCCATCCAACCACCGACTGAAGTCCTCAACCGTCCAACCCTCGGGCACGAATTCTGGTGCGGACGATGGTCCGACGACTTCATCAAACACGGTTTCGTCTTGCATGCCTTCAAACAGATCTTCGATCGAGGAGAAGCCTTTTTCTTCGTTTTCACCCCATGCAGAATCGATGTTTGGGCGCCCATTGCGTCGCACCAGCACAACGGTAACGAGCGCTGTCAGCAAGAGCATCGCCACGCCGATGGCGGCTTTCTCAAATGCTGCGTTCTTGGCCTCACCGGAAGGCGCCTGGGTTTGGTTGTCCGGTGCGGAACAGGTCGTGCACGCCTGAGCCGGTCCAACGAGAAGTTGCGTTTCGTGAACAAAGGTCTGCTGCAAATCATCAATGCACGTGATGTTCACGGTGAGCGTGGTGTTTGCAAGCGAACGGGGAATCGGATACAGCCAGCGAAGCTGGTTGGTGAACACCCCTTCTGGGCCCGCAGCCATCGCCGATTGACTCAACAGGTTGGAGGCGTTGTCATAGATGGTGTACGCACAAAGAACGCGGTCCAATCCGTCCAGATCAGTGATGGTGAGGTTGGTGAACAGGTCGGTTTCAGGTAGCACTTCAGAATGCATGACGTCCACGAACTCGGTGGGAGCATGTTGGAACATGAGCGAAAGCGAGGTTGATTTGACCAAACCGTCAATGTCGGTCACCGAAAGAAACGCTTTCCCCTCCCCGTCCACCATGGCGTTGTCCAACTTCAAGCGGAAACCCAACCAAAGCACCTCTTGGTCCTCGTACGGTGCACGGTTGCATGCCTCCGGAGGTTCACCTTCGCCCCAGGGGAGATCCTCGGTCGCTGGGGCGTTGATGGTCCATCCCGATTGGGTAAGGCGAGCGCTGACGCCATCGATCGGTCGGTCGCTGACGATACCGACTTGCAGCAATGCAATTTGGCCAAAGGTCATGTTGGTCACGGGCCCGTTAGCGTCGCAGGCTTTCATAACAAGAATTTCGGGGGGCGTCAGCAAAAACGGGAGTTCGAGTTGGAGCATGGATGTGCCCCCGTGCTCTCCCCGGCCGGAGGCTACGATTCGTAAATCGCCGGCTTCGAGAGGAACGTCCAATTTCTCAAGGTGCACCACCACCGTGCTGGTCCCTGCCGGGATGTCGAGCGGAAGGAGAATCGCCTGTCCACCCGGCCATTGTATCGTGACATCACCGACAAACGAGGTTTCTGGGTCGTCCACGTCTTGAACGGTGACGCGAAGATGTTCCATGCCGTTACCGACCACGCGGTCGAGGACCGTACCTTGATCGTTTTGAACATTCAACTCGAGTTGCGGTGGCATGTCTGCGACCCGGACTGTGCGCTGAAGCAGCAAGGATCCGGTGGGGGCACGCACCTCAAAATTCACGTCGTTCAGCCCGGTTCCCAAAGACAGGTTGAACGGTGCTGTGTAGCAGTAAAGATGGGAGACCTGTTGGGGAACATACGAAACGTTCCCTAAGGTGCCCCGGGATGCCATGAACATCGGTAACCCGTCGTCAACCCGATAATCTGCGTCTTGAACACAAGCCGTAAGCTTGGTGTTGAGGTGACGATACATCCCTTCTGCGGGCCGGTTTCCAAGCGGAGAGGCTTTGTTCCAATCGGCTGCATCAACCCCCTCAACGTGGGGCCCGTACCAGGAGGGGGGTGCGTCGGCAACTCGCGTCGCGTTGGTGACCAGCAAACGTGCCGTCATGTTGCCGGCATCGGTCACGGTTGCTCGCAAGGCGATCCATCCCAAACTCGCATCGGCAGGGACGACCAAACTTGATTCCCAGACGGTAGGATTGATCTGGCCGAGGGTGATCACCGCCCAGTTCGTCTCGTTCCACGTGCTGTTCGTGGGCACAATCTGCCATTCCAACACGGCGTTGGTGACGTTGACATCGTCCGTTGCCTCAACCGAGCAAATGGTGTAGGCTCCCCGAGTGACGACCGAAGCGCTGCAGTACACGTCTTGAACAGCGGGAGGGGCGTTCACGACGATGCTGAACGGGTAGAGATTGTTGCCGAAGTTTCGCTCTTCGCTCTGGTTATCATAACGTACCCGAAGGTCGAGATAGCCGGATGAAGGCGGAACGATGGTCAAGTTCACCAAGGTCCTGCTTCCGGGTTGGTCCCCAGGTGGAAGTTGAAGCAAGGTCTGATTGAGGACGCTGTTGCCCTGAACGGTTTGCACCATGAGCGTCCCGTTCGAAGTTGACATCCCCCGGTTTTCAATGAGCATCTGAATCACGGTCTCCTCGCCCAAATTTGCCGGGCCAAGCACGCGCACGTCAACGATGCTGATGTCATGGAAGATGTCGGCGTAAGGCGCCATTTTCGGGTCGCCTACAACGACGCCCATCCAACCCGAAAGACGGTTTGCAGCAGCGTGGCTTTCGGCGAGGTTGTATCCCGAGGCATACGAGGTGAGGTACACACTTGGCAGGCCAACCGCAGTGAGGTAGGGTTCGTACACGTACCCTTTCACTCCTGAAACACCGTCTTCTAAGAGGTCGGCGATGAGGGATTGGCCGTAGGCGGTTCCCCAATTGAACGAACGCCCACCGGTCGAGACCGCCGTGTCAGCGATGGAACCGTTAACCCACTCCATGTGAGGCCGGATGGCTCGCAGCAACACGGTGTCGACGTAGAATTGCCCGTCCGTTGAGGTCGATGCGATGTCCATGGGCACCCTGACTTCGAATTGGGTTGCGTTTGCGTCAGGGCGGAAACGAATGGATTGTGCCGCCCATGAGGTCGTGAAAGTCTTCATCGAAGAGGTGTTGGTGGAGAGCGTCTGTCCGTTGGTGTCCTGAGCGGTCAATTCCAAGCCAAAGGCTCCGTTGACTTCGCCGCTTCGCTTGCCGTAAACATAGCCAATCCACGCATGCCCCTTCAGGTTCTCGGGCACCGTGAAGATGGTCGTAACATGTGCGACATCGGTTCCACCCCCCGAGTAGGTCGTGCAGTTGTCGACGATGGTCCGACGAAGCGAGGTGATGTCGTAATCGTCCAAGGCCACATCCCACACGAGAACCTCATCGATCATGCCTTCGAAAAATGCACTGCCGGCGCGATTGACCCCGAGTTTGTAGAGGTCGATGTTGGTGAACGAGCCGTTGGGGTAGGTGAGCGTGTTGACCAAGACCCCGTCCATGTACTGACGGATTTGCCCGCTGTCAAACACCGAGACGAGGTGAGTCCATCGTTGCGGCGTCACATCGCCAAAGGGGTGGGACTGATTGTTGTGAAGCCTCCACTCGCTGTTGGAAATCATATGCTGGAAGGAGAGGTTGGAACCCGCTTGGTCGTTGACCGCAAAGGTTGAGGCGTACGTTGTTTGGTTGCTGCCGTTGGCCCACACCCATTGGCTCACGGACAAATTTCCAGTCCAATCCGTGACGTCAACGCTCGCTACATCGTCCACTCCGTCAAACCACAAGCACCCCCCGTCCACGCAAGTGCGCCAGTTGGAGGCGTTCATTCCCGTGAAGGTCAAGTTTGCACTCGTGTTGACCGCATTGACGGCCTTGCTCCCAGAACCGTCCTCAAAGGACCATGCATGAATGAGACGGTTGCCTTTCGGCACGATGTCGCCGTCGACATAGAACACCGAACTCGGGACAGCGGCTTTTGAGGTGTTTGGGCCTTGCCAAGAGAAGACGAGGCCGTGCGGCCCTCCGCCTTGAAAGAACTCGATCCTGAAATCGTGGAGGCCGGCGGAGAGGTTGAGGTAGCCGGACCGTTCCACCATGCCGTGCATGCCGTGATTTTGAACCACGCTGTTGCCGTTGACCCACAATTCTGAACCGTCATCGGAGTTGAGGAAGAAACTCCAATTCCCCGAAAACGGAACGTCGATGAGGCCGCTGAACCTTGCCCCCCAATGTTGCTTGAATCGGTCATCAAGTCCGGGATAGGCGTTGTA
>Ga0181595_10003226_pt1 | contig 15781 bp, 16 predicted proteins | sample 041ome_7_FD_145604 | JGI IMG/M metagenome (GOLD analysis project Ga0181595, IMG submission 145604) | Coastal salt marsh microbial communities from the Groves Creek Marsh, Skidaway Island, Georgia - 041401AS metaG (spades assembly) | ecosystem: Environmental > Aquatic > Marine > Intertidal zone...
ATATCCGATTCTTGTTCATCGGCTCGCAGTTTCGCTCCACGCTTCCTCCCCACAGTCCGTCGCCGTTCTGCAGTTGCGCTTCACTTCATTCGCTGTAGCCAGCTTATGGGAGGACTTGCACCTCCAAGAATGCGCCCATGCTGGGCGCACATGCAAAAAGCCGCTTTGGCAGCGGCTTTTTTGGAATTTGGAGCGAGTTACGAGGTTCGAACTCGTGACCTCGACCTTGGCAAGGTCGCGCTCTACCAGCTGAGCTAAACTCGCGTTTTGAAACTTTTATACTGCTGGTCAGTATAAAATGGTGCCCGGGGCCGGACTTGAACCGGCACGGGGTTTCCCCCGAGGGATTTTAAATCCCTTGTGTCTACCGATTTCACCACCCGGGCAGACACCTGTTTAACCTGTCAGTCAGGGTGTTAATGGAGGCGGGTCCCGGAGTCGAACCGAGGTGGACGGATTTGCAATCCGCTGCATGGCCACTCTGCCAACCCGCCACTAAGCTTTCCGACTCTGAGAGTTGGAGCGAGTTACGAGGTTCGAACTCGTGACCTCGACCTTGGCAAGGTCGCGCTCTACCAGCTGAGCTAAACTCGCGTTGCTATGGCCATCTGCCTTAACACGAGACGCATTCTACTGTTTTATACTGAGTCGTCAATAACAAATTTTTAGTTTTATGACCGTTTGCTTAAAAAGTAACAGCATCGGCGGTAAAAACAGCAACTTGCTTTGTTCTGCCCCCCTGCGGCGACATCCTGTTTCAAAACCGGCCGCTGCGACAGTCGAAACACGCGCTGTCCAGGCCCGGTTTCAGTAGCACTAGTTTGCGGCTAAATCGGCCCAGGCCGCGCGCAGATATTCGTACATCGACCACACGGTTAAAATGGTGGCGATATACAGCAAAATCCAGCCAGCCGGAGTAAACCAGGCAAATAAGGGCAGCTGGGGTTGCCAGATCAGGCCAATTAACGCCAGCATCTGAGCGATGGTTTTGTATTTGCCCAGATTAGAGACCGCTACATTGGCGCGTTTGCCAAGGCCTGCCATCCATTCGCGCAGCGCTGAAATAAAGATTTCGCGGCTGATAATAATAATCGCCGGCACTACTGCCCAAAGGTTATGAATGTCGGCAGCAATCAGCACCAGGGCGGTGGCGACCATCACCTTATCGGCTACCGGATCGAGAAAGGCGCCAAAAGGGGTCGATTGCTGTAAACGGCGGGCCAGATAGCCATCTAACGCATCGGTTACCGCTGCCAGGCAGAATACTAATGCCGACCAGAAGCGGGCATGTTCTAAGCCCGAATAGAAACAGTAAATAAACACCGGGATCAGCAGCAAGCGAAAGAGGGTCAGCAGGTTAGGAATATTCCACATTTTAGTTCTCACATCAGTCCTGGTTGTCATGCTACTTGTTCTGGCAAGCCTGGTAAATCTTTTCAGCCTGTTGTTTGGAAATTCCCGGTACCTTGCACAATTCGGCAACACTGGCTTGCAACACGCCTTGCAAACCGCCTAAATATTGCAACAAAGCCTGGCGGCGCTTTTCGCCAATACCGGCGATATTTTCCAGTGGGCTTTTCAGTAGCGCCTTGCCGCGTTTATTTCGATGCCCGGTTATCGCAAAGCGGTGCGCTTCGTCGCGGATCTGCTGAATTAAATGCAGCGCCAGTGAATCCTCGGGTAAATGAATGCTACGGCCGCTATCCCATAAAATCAGCGTTTCCAGGCCCGCTTTACGGCTAACACCTTTCGCCACACCGATTAACAGCGGCTTTTTGGCAAAGGGCCAGTTGGCAAATTGTTCTAAGGCGATATTCAGCTGACCCTGACCGCCGTCGATAAACACAATGTCCGGAATTTTGCTTTCATCGCTAAGCTTGCCGTAGCGCTTGTCCAGGGCAAAGCGCATAGCGCCATAGTCATCACCGGCGGTGACACCGGTTACGTTATAGCGGCGGTATTCCTGCTTATAGGGCCCTTCACCGTCAAACACCACGCAGGAGGCAATCGTCGCCTGCCCCATGGTATGGCTGATATCGAAACACTCCATCCGGCTAATGGGATGGTCCAGTGCCAGCTGCTGCTGTAGCGCCTGATAGCGGGCGCGCATCTTTTGTGTTAACGATTGCCGGCTATCCAGCGCTATCGCCGCATTTTTTTGTGCCAGCGCCAGATACTGCGCTTTCTCGCCACGCTTGGCATAGGTTAAGCGTACCTTATGCTCGGCCAGCTTACTGATGGCGTCCGCCAGGGCTTCGGTGTCGGGTATTTCCAGTGGCAACACTATTTCTTTTGGAATTTGCTGCTCACTGTGGCCACTTAAATAAAACTGCAGCAAAAAGGCCGACAGCACTTCGGCGGCTTCGGTATCGGCCGGCACTTTCGGGTAATAGGATTTACTGCCCAGAATTTTCCGATCGCGGATAAAGAGGACATGAACCACTGCCGTTTGCCCTTGCAGGCTAAAGCCAATCGCATCCAGCTCTTCATGTTCGCCGCTGACATGCTGCTGCTCCTGCACCCGGCGCAGTGCACTGATCTGATCGCGATACGCAGCCGCCGCTTCAAATTGTAATTGTTCGCTGGCGCTGTTCATCTTTTGCACCAGATCATCAATTACCTGCTGGTTTTTACCGCTTAAGAATAAGGTGGCTAAGCGTACTTGCTCGCTGTAATCCTGGTCGGAAATTTTACCGACACAGGGCGCGCTACACAGCTTTAACTGATACTGCAAACACGGCCGGGTGCGGGCACGGTAAAAACCGTCTTCACACTGGCGAATAGGGAAAATTTTCTGCAGGGTTTTCAGGCTGTGCCACACCGCACCGGCATTAGGATAAGGGCCAAAATACTGCCCCGGTACCTTGCGCGGGCCGCGGTGGGAGCTGATCCGCGGATGTTTATGCGCGGATAACAGAATATAAGGGTAAGATTTATCGTCGCGCAGCAGTACGTTGTACTTCGGCAGGTATTCTTTGATCAGGTTGTTTTCCAGGATCAGCGCTTCGGTTTCGCTGTGGGTCAGCGTAAATTCAACCTGCTGGATCTGACTTACCAGCGCCCGGGTTTTAATGCTGTCGACTTCTTTACGAAAATAGCTGCTGAGGCGTTTTTTCAGATCTTTGGCTTTACCAACATAGATCACTGTGCCGGCGGCGTTTATCATCCGATAAACACCGGGCTGCTGTGGTACGGTCGCCAGAAAGGCTTTGGCGTCAAACATGGGTATTTCGGGTATTAGTGCGCAATTTTCGCGATATCAATCATGCCATGGCGCAGTGCCAGGTGAGTTAATTCCACATCGCCACTGATCGCCAGTTTTTCAAACATCCGGTAACGATAAGAATTCACCGTCTTAGCGCTAACGTTAAGTTGCTCGGCAATGTCTGTGACTTTCTGGCCCTGGGTAATCATCAGCATAATTTGCAGTTCACGATCGGATAAGCCTTCAAAGGGGTTAGCCTGTTGGTTATTCACCTTGGCCAGTGCCATTTTTTGTGCCACTTCGTCGGAAATGTGCCGTGCGCCGGAGTAGACCTTTTTAATGGCCATAATCATTTCTTTCGGCGGGGTGTTTTTCGAAATAAAACCTGCTGCACCCAGTTGCATCACTTTAGTGGGCACGGGTTCCTCACAGGAGATCGACAAACCGATAATTTTAATTTCCGGGCAGTAATGCAAAATACGCTTGGTGGCGGTCATCCCGCCCATCCCCGGCATATTCATGTCCATCAATACCACATCAGGTTCATGTTGCCGGCAAAATTGCAGGGCTTCTTCGCCGGTACTGGCCTCGCCTATCACCTTGATACCGCGCTCATCCATTAGTATGCGACTGATCCCAGTTCTTACCAGCTCGTGATCATCAACTAACAGCACGTTAATCAACTTGGCTCTCCGTTATACTGGCTTACCTGTTGCTCACCCTAAATACAGGCGATTCAGGTATAGAATTATTCTGCTGTTTAGCATAGCCCAGCGCACCGTTTTTTCCTAATACTTATTCGTAATAAGCAAAGGCTGGCGCCAGGCAGCGATTTTGCCAAAAAACAATAAGAAATAAAGTTAAATTAATGAAATTTATCGGTAATTTTAAATTAAGGTTAATAATTAATCTTGATGCTGTAATGGGGATAAGGGTTAGCTTGATGACACTGAGAAGTGGCGGAGGGAGAGAGATTCGAACTCTCGGTAGGCTACTAACCTACGCCGGTTTTCAAGACCGGTGCATTAAACCGCTCTGCCATCCCTCCGCGTTGGCCGGCATATTAAAAAGGCCGCCGGCTTTTGTAAAGTGCAAAGTTTCGCAGTTTTATCTGTTTGCTGAGATTTTCAGCAACAAGCTGCTATTTTCTGCAGTTTTTCTGCTACGCCCTGTTAGCGTAGCGCTAAAAACAAAAAACCACCGGTTAAGGTGGTTTCTCAGAATAAGTGGCGGAGGGAGAGAGATTCGAACTCTCGGTAGGCTACTAACCTACGCCGGTTTTCAAGACCGGTGCATTAAACCGCTCTGCCATCCCTCCAGCGACGCGTATATTAATCAGTTAATTGCGGAAAAGAAAGCAAAACCATGAAAAAAATTTTAGTTGCTGTATTTTCAAGCGGGTAAGGCTGGAGATAAAGGAACTTTAACTATATGATGCGGTCATACAAATCAAACTTGGTACAGAGGAGACAGCACTATGTCATACAGAGAAACCAGTAATATCGGCACCCTCAGTCAGGGCGTCGAAATCAACAAGGTTCTGCGCAATACTTATTTTCTGCTTGGTTTAACCCTGGCGTTCAGCGCTGTGGCAGCCGGCCTGGCAATGGCAATGAATATGCCGCCACTGGGTGCTATCGTGTGTATGATTGCCGGTTTTATCATGCTGTTTGTGGTTAACAAAAAGGCTGATACCGCCAGTGGTATCTTCTGGGTATTTGGTTTTGCCGGTTTAATGGGTGCCTCTTTAGGCCCAATGTTGCTGGCATACGCCGGTTTACCGAATGGCCCAGCGCTGATTATGCAAGCGCTGGCCGGTACCGCGCTGATTTTCTTTGGCTTATCAGCCTATGCCCTGACCAGCCGTAAAGATTTCTCCTTTATGGGTGGCTTCCTGATGATCGGTTTACTGGTTATCGTGGTAGCGGCTATTGCTAATATCTTCTTGTCGATCCCGGCGTTAAGCCTGACCATCAGCGCCGTTGCGGTACTGGTGATGTCTGGTTTAATTCTGTTTGACACCAGCCGTATTGTACACGGCGGTGAAACTAACTATATCCGCGCCACGGTGTCGCTGTACCTGAACATCTTTAACCTGTTCGTACACCTGCTGCACTTATTGGGTATTTTTGGTGGCGATGAGTAATCTGCCCCACTAACCTAGCCGGCAACGGTTGAGTTCGCTAAAATGCCCCGCTTGTGCGGGGCTTTTTATTGGCCCTTTTCAACTGCAGGTAATCAAAGATGACCACCCGCTTTAGCTTGTTGTTGCAACAAAGCCCCTTTGCCGGCCAGAGTTTTGCCAGTGCGCTGCAGTTTGCCCGCGCGGCACTGGCGCAGGGTTATCTGCTGGAACAAATATTTTTGTATGAAGATGCCGTTTTAGCCGTGCAGCCGGGTATTGATTTACCGGCCGATGAGCCGGATCTGGCGGCGCAATTAGCCAGCTTCTGTCAACAACAACAGATCCCGTTATTATATTGTGTGACCGCAGCCGAGAAGCGTGGCGTCTTTTCCGACATAAATGCTGATGCGAAAGCCGACAAAAGTGCCAACGCTACCCCCCCTTTTATTGCCGCGGGTTTGGCAGAGTTTGCAATGCGGTTAACCGGCACTAAGGTGGTACAGTTCTGATGCAAGCGATTTTGTTAATCCAAACTGCCTCGCCTTTTAACCAGGCCAAAGCGCGTGAGGCGCTGGATCTGGCATTGGCACTGGCTGCGGTCGAACATCAGGTATCGGTCCTGTTTCAGGATGATGCCGTTTATCAACTGTTAGCGCCAGATTTCGAACAAACAACTGCTCCGCTAAAAGCCTTTCAAAAAAGCTTTGGCCTATTTTCGCTATACGATATTGGCCCCTGCCTGGTCTGTCAGCAGTCGTTAGCCTCTCGTGGGCTGGCGCAGCTGTCGTTACCAGATGGTTTTGTGCGGGCTGATAGTGCAACAATCCAAGCCGCTATGCAGCAGGCTGATCAGCTGATCCGCTGTTAGTCAGCGAACCAACGAGGAAGGCGACGATGAAACTGATTACGTTAACCAAGCCCTTGCTGGATACGACAGCGTTAAGCGCTATCTGTGCACCGGGTGACTCTATCCTGCTGCGCCAGGATGCAGTGTACCTGTGTTTACAACCCGGTTTGACACTACCGGTTCCGGTGCTGGCGCTGGCCTCTGATGTGCAGTGGCGTAATATCGTACCACAGACCAAAGTTGAGCTGATTGACGATGCCCGCTGGGTAGAATTAAGCGCTAGCGCCAACCAGAATTTATTATGGAATTAACTCGATGACACAGGCGTTTTTAGAAGTAGCCGGTAAGTCGCTACCACTGGATAAACATGGCTATTTGCAGCAGCTGACAGACTGGACGCCTGCAGTGGCGGAGGCCTTTGCCCAATTAGAGCAGCTAACACTGAGCGACGCGCACTGGGAAGTGATTTATTTTGTACGCGAGTTTTATCAGCAGTTTAATACCTCACCGGCAATTCGGCTGCTGGTTAAAGCGATGGCAGAAAAACTGGGGCCGGAAAAGGGCAACAGCAAATATTTGTTTTTATTATTTCCGGAAGGCCCGGCAAAACAGGCCACGCGGCTGGCGGGATTACCAAAACCGGCGAAGTGTCTTTGAGTGTTGAGTGTTGAGTGTTGAGTGTTGAGTGTTGAGCAGTAAAACGTGTTTTAAATAAAGATGTAACTGCAGTTTGCTCTTTGCGGACTTAGCCGCAAAGAGCAAAGAGCAAAGACATATAGCTTAAGCTAACTTAGTTTGACCGCCCATATAAGGCTGTAATACCTCTGGAATGGCCACTGAACCATCGGCTTGCTGGTAGTTCTCTAGAATCGCGACCAGGGTACGGCCCACTGCCAGGCCAGAGCCATTTAGCGTATGCAGCAACTCTGGCTTTTTGCCCTCTTCCGGCCGGAACCGCGCTTGCATCCGGCGCGCCTGGAAATCGCCCATATTGGAGCAAGAAGAGATTTCACGGTAGGCATTTTGCCCCGGTAACCAGACTTCCAGATCGTACGTCTTGCACGAGCCAAAGCCCATATCGCCGGTACAGAGCAGCATTACCCGGTATGGCAGGCCTAATAACTGCAGAATTTCCTCAGCATGGCCGGTCAGCTCTTCCAGTGCCTGCATTGACAGTGCCGGATTCACCAACTGCACCAGCTCCACTTTATCAAACTGATGCTGGCGGATCAGACCCCGGGTGTCACGGCCATAAGAGCCGGCTTCACTGCGAAAACACGGCGTATGGGCGGTATATTTAAACGGCAACTCACTGGCTTCAAAAATACTGTCACGCGCCAGGTTGGTTACCGGCACTTCTGCTGTTGGGATCAGCGCCATACCTTGCCCCTCTTCAGTCGCCGGCTGGGTATGGAATAAATCGGCACTGAATTTTGGCAGCTGGCCGGTACCGTATAAGCTGGCATGGTTAACCAGATAAGGCACATAAACTTCGGTATAGCCATGCTGCTGGGTATGGACATCCAGCATAAACTGGCTTAACGCCCGGTGCAGCCGCGCCATCTGGCCCTTCATCACCACAAAGCGTGAACCGGATAGTTTTACCGCACTTTCAAAATCCAGCCCTTCGGCATAGGCTTCGCCAAGCGCAACATGATCTTTAACCGGGAAATCAAACTGGCGTGGCTCGCCGACGCGACGCACTTCCAGATTTTCGGTTTCGTCTTTACCGACCGGTACTGACAGATCCGGTAAATTAGGAATGCTCAGTGCAATTTTATCCAGCTCGGCCAGTACCGCATCCAGGCGGATCTTGGCGGCATCCAGCTGAGCGCCTAAACCATCGACTTCGGCCAACAAAGGCGCGATATCTTCACCGCGGCCTTTTGCCTGACCAATGGCTTTGGATTTAGTATTACGCTGATTCTGCAGCTCCTGGGTTTCAACCTGCAGTACCCGGCGTTGCTCTTCCAGTGCACTGATAGCCGCGACGTCCAGCGTCATACCACGGGTCGCCAGTCGCTCGGCAGTTTGCGCCAGTTCTGCGCGTAAAAATTTCGGATCTAACATAGAATTCGCTTCAGTTCGCTAAATTAGGCCAGCTGCTTGCTGGCGGGTGATCATAACAGGGCTGAATATTACTAAGCTGCCACTAAAATTGAAATGCCTAACGCAGATTTTCTGTGTCCTTGCGGGCTTTTATCAGTCACCGCCGCCAGCGCGCCCGGCTCACTCCGTTAAGACTCGCCGAGCCTGGCTAAGCCAGTTCAGGCTTTCGGTTCGTTACTGCGCTGTAATGGGCTTTGTGCATCCAGTTGGCGCAGATAACGCAACTTTTCCGCCAATTGCTTTTCCATGCCGCGCTCGCTCGGCTGATACAGCTGCTGTTGCCATAGCTCAGGCGGTAAATAGCGCTCACCGGCGGCATAGGCACCCGGCTCATCATGGGCATAACGATAACCGGCGCCATGCCCAAGCTGTTGCTGCAATGCCGTTGGCGCATTGCGCAGATGCAGTGGCACCGGATAATCCGGACGCTCTGCGACCAGCGCCTTTGCCTGGTTAAACGCCAGATAGACGGCATTACTTTTTGGTGCCAGCGCTAAATACACCAGCGCCTGAGCAATCGCCCGCTCCCCCTCCGCCGGGCCAACCCGGCTAAAGGTATCCCAGGCATTGAGTGCCAGCGTTAAAGCGCGCGGATCGGCATTGCCAATATCTTCACTGGCAATCGCCAGTAAGCGCCGCGCCACATAAAGCGGATCGCCGCCACCGGCCAGAATACGGGCAAACCAGTACAAGGCGGCATCCGGATCTGAGCCGCGTACCGATTTATGTAAGGCAGAAATCAGGTCGTAAAACAGATCGCCATCGCGATCAAAGCCCGGCAGCTGCTGCGGCACAATTTGCTGCACCTGCGCCACCGTCAGTTCAGACTGTGCCGGTGAGAGCTCTGCCAGTTGTTCCAGTAAATTCAGTAAGCGCCGGGCATCACCATTAGCTAAGCGCAGTAATAGCTGCTCAGCTGCCGGCTCTAGCGTTAATTGCTGTGCGCCTAAGCCAAGTTCCGCATCAGTCAGCGCACGCGCCAGCACCTGTTGTAAGTCTGCTTCGGTCAGTGGCTTCAGCACACAGACCCGGGCGCGGGATAAAATAGCGTTGTTAAGGGCAAAAGCCGGGTTTTCGGTGGTGGCGCCAATAAAGATAATGGTGCCATCTTCGATATGCGGTAAAAAGGCATCCTGCTGCGCTTTATTAAAACGATGCACTTCATCGACAAACAGCAAGGTGCGTTGCTGATACTGCTGCTGGTGCAGTTTGGCTTGCTGAATACTGTCACGGATTTCTTTAATGCCGGCCGTGACCGCCGACAACCGCTGCATTTGGGCTTTGGCATGGCCAGCAATCAGCTCGGCCAATGTGGTTTTACCGGTACCCGGTGGTCCCCACAGGATTAACGAATGCACCCGGCCGGCCAAAATCGCCTGCTGCAATGGCGAGCCGTCGGCCAGCAGGTGTTGCTGACCCACATAGTCTTTAAGTTGCGCCGGTCTGAGGCGGGCGGCTAATGGCCGGAAGTCGGCACCAAAATCCAGCGATAAACTGGCCATTAACGCTGCCGTTGATCATCGACGTCCAGGTTAGACGTGACCTTAAAGCTAAACTGCCGCTCGGCAATCTGTGGATTCAGTTTAATATCGCTAAACAAAAATACGCTTTGTTGCTGGTTAATATCAATCACCTGCATTTCAATTAGCTTGTCCTGGCTAAAGGTTAACAGTAATTGTTGTACCGGATTATCGCTGTTTAACGGGTGGATAAAAAAGCTCTGTTCCTGCTTAGTGACCTGATACTGCTGCCATAACGCTTCATCGGTTGAGGTCAGCAAAGCAAAAGGGGTTTGCCCGACTTCGCTTTGTGCATCGTAAATACTGACCTGCTCCAGCAGCTCATTGTAAACCCACAGCGTTTTACCATCACTGACCAGTAAAGACGGCTCCGGCTCTGTACTTTCGAAACGAAAGCGCGCGCCTTGTTTTAAAGCCAACTGCCCTTTACCTTCCTGCAGCACTTGCTGCTGAATATCATAAACTTTCTGCTGATAATTCGCGGTATAGCTGCTAATGCGCGCCAGCTGTTGCATCAGTTCAGCACTGGCATCCTCAGCGCTCAGACGTTGTTGCCGCAGCGCTTGCATATGAGGCGCAAAATCTGGCCGTGGTACCACTTCCACAGTTTGTGCAGTCAGGGGCGCACTTAACGCCGCTGTTAATACTACTGCTGAATAAACCAGAGCTGTTGCCAATTTACGCATTAATTACCTCTGTTAGGAACCAAAACTTCGCGGTTACCATTGTGGCCCGGTGGGCTGACTAACCCGCTATGCTCCATCTGTTCTACCAGACGGGCAGCGCGATTATAGCCGATCCGGAATTTCCGTTGCACACCAGAAACCGAGGCCCGGCGTGATTCAATGACAAAAGCCACTGCCTGATCGTACAGCGGATCGGCTTCACCCTCTTCGCCTTCGATAACTTCACCGGGCAATAAGTTCTCTTCGGTGGTTTCGCCACTTAAGATTTCGGGTAAGTACTGCGGTTTGCCGCGTTTTTTCCAGTCGGCAACCACAGCATGGACTTCGTGATCATCGACAAAGGCGCCGTGCACCCGGGTCGGCACACCGGAGCCCGGCGGCAGATATAACATATCCCCCTGGCCAAGCAGGCTCTCGGCACCTTGTTGATCAAGAATAGTGCGCGAGTCAATTTTCGACGATACCTGAAAGGCGATCCGGGTCGGAATATTGGCCTTAATTAAACCGGTAATGACATCCACTGACGGCCGCTGCGTGGCAAGGATTAAGTGGATACCTGCTGCCCGGGCTTTTTGGGCAATCCGGGCAATCAGCTCTTCGACTTTCTTACCGACAATCATCATCATGTCGGCAAATTCGTCGATCACTACGACAATGGCCGGTAGTTTTTCCAGGTAAGGCGCGCTGTCGCGCATATCATCAGAGGGTTTCCACAGCGGATCTTTTAGTGGCTGCCCTTCGACAATCGCCTCTTTAATCTTGGCGTTATAGCCCTTCAGGTTACGCACGCCCATCGCTGACATCAGCTTGTAACGCCGTTCCATCTCACCGACACACCAGCGCAGCGCATTGGCCGCATCTTTCATATCGGTCACCACTTCGGTCAGCAGATGCGGGATGCCCTCATAAATCGACAGCTCCAGCATCTTCGGGTCGATCATAATAAAGCGCACATCATCCGGCGTGGATTTATACAGTAAGCTACAAATCATCACGTTAACGCCAACCGACTTACCCGAGCCGGTGGTACCGGCAACCAGTAAGTGTGGCATTTTTGCCAGATCGGCCACCACCGATTTACCGGCGATATCTTTACCCAGCACCATGGTCAGCGCTGATTTTGATTCGTTAAACACCTCATCGCCAATCACTTCTGACAAACGCACAATTTCGCGGTGCTGGTTTGGCAGCTCTAAGCCGATAAAACTTTTACCCGGAATCACCTCAACCACCCGTACGCTAATGGCCGATAACGAGCGGGCGAGATCTTTAGCCAAGCCGGTAATTTTACTGACTTTGACACCAGGGGCCAGATCCAGCTCAAAGCGGGTGACTACCGGCCCAGGGTGTACGCCAACGACCCTGGCTTCGACGTTAAAGTCCAGTAACTTGGCCTCGACCAACCGTGATACCCGTTCTAAATCAGCCGGATCGATGGGGTTGGTGGCTTTGTCAGGACGATCCAGTAAGGCTAATGAGGGTAACTCTTCCAGCGAATGGGTCACTTCCTGGCTATCATCTTCTTCCGGCTGCGCCACATTGTCGTCTTCCGGATAGCGCAGTAGCGGGTGCAATTCTTCCTCGGTTTCAATCTCGCGGAAGGTTCGGCTGATATGGGCTGCGTCGACCGGATCATCCACAGCACTGAAGGATAACTGTTCATCGGCCAGGGTATCGACGCTATAATAAGCTCTGCCTTCGGTGCGCTCATCCAGCGGCCGGATCGGTAACGGCTCTTTGCGTTTCAGCTCAGGCTCAGCAACAGGTGGCCAGCTAAATTGTGGCTCCAGCTCCTGTTCTGAATCCGCCCAGCTGGTATCCTGCTCCGTCACCTCGCGTTTAACCCGGCGGGCTTTTGGCGCGGGTAAGGCATCGGCGTCTGTTTCGGTAAACACCGGCTCTGGTAAAGGTTTGGCCGAAAAGTGCTGCGCCAGTTTACTAAACAGATAAAAACAGCCGGCCCCTAAGTGATCCGCAACCGTTAACCAGGAGATGCCGGTTAGCAGCGTTAAGCCGGTGGCAAAGGCGCACAGTAATAACAAACTGGTGCCGATAAAATTAAAGTAGGGTAACAGGCTACTGCTCAGCATATCGCCCAGCACACCACCGGAAGAGAAGTAGTAAATATCGTTAAAATTCATACTGCTGATTGCAGTAGCAGCGCATAACGTCAGGATCAACCCGAAAATACGCAAGCCTAAAATCAGATAATCGAGACTGATCAGATCTTTAAAGCGCTTAAATAGCAGATAGCCACAAAGCGCCACAAAAAAAGGCAACAGATAGGCAATCCAACCAAAGCTGAATAACAGCACATCAGCCAGCCAGGCGCCAGTGCGGCCGGCATAGTTATTAACTTGTTGTTGATAGCCGGTTTGTGACCAGCTCGGATCGGCAGGGTCAAAAGAGATCAGTGCCAGTAACATAAAAATGGCAAGCGCAGAGCATAGGATTAACCCTACTTCGAGCAAACGCTGGACACCATTTAACGAAAAAAATACTTTGCTTTGCAAATGAAAGGCCTCTAATTTCATTTTTTGCTCCGCTCCTTAAACTAACTGGCGCCAATCAGGCGCGAACGAACCGCTGTGCGGAGTGCTGTGCTTAGGTTACCAGAGCCGTCTGAAAAGTGCATCTTTCTGGCATGAATGCGGCCAGTCTAGCTAACCAAAGCTGAACGCCAGCTTAGACGCGACGTCCGGCACTTTGTGCTGTTGCTCAGGGTATCGCCACAAAACTGCTTTGTTTGACTTCTTCCATCACCACATAAGTTCGGCTCTCGCGCACACTGGGCAGCCGCAGCAGGGTTTCTCCCAACAGTTCCCGATACGCCGCCATATTGGCAACCCGGGTTTTTAATAAGAAATCAAAACTGCCCGACACCAGATGGCATTCCTGAATCTCGGTTAACTTCTGCACCGCTTTACTAAATTCATCGAAATCTTCCGGTGAGGTTTTACTCAGGGTAATTTCTACAAAGACTAATAAGGCTGCTCCCACCTTATGCGGGTCAACCTGAGCGTTATAACCGAGGATAAAACCTTCCGCCTCAAGCTTGCGTACCCGCTCCAGACAGGGTGTGGGACTTAGCCCGACCCTTCTGGCCAGCTCGACATTGGCTAAGCGGCCATCCTTTTGTAATTCCACCAGAATTTTGCGGTCAATCCGATCTAACTTCTTGACGCTCTTATTTAAAGAGTACATAGCAGCATAAAATTCCAACACGAGTACGTAAACAGGATTTTCTACTATTTTGGCGTTTTAAAACAAGCATTAATTCTGGTTTTTTATCGCTATACTGCGCAAAAATTTTACCCAAACCCAACCAAGGTGAAACTTATGATCATCGGTGTACCAAAAGAAATAAAAAACCATGAATACCGTGTCGGCATGACGCCTGCCAGCGTCCGTGAAGTCATTGGCCACGGCCACAGCGTCTTTGTTGAACACAATGCCGGTATTGGCATCGGTTTTACCGATGAAGATTATCAGGCGGCCGGTGCCACTGTGCTGAGCACGGCAGCTGAAGTCTTCGCCAAAGCCGAGATGATTGTTAAGGTAAAAGAGCCACAAGCCGTTGAGCGCGCCATGCTGCGTGACGGTCAAATTCTGTTTACTTATCTGCACTTAGCGCCGGATCCAGAGCAAACTGCCGATCTGATTAAATCAGGCGCGGTCTGTATCGCTTATGAAACGGTAACCGACAGCAAAGGCGGTTTACCGCTGTTAGCACCGATGTCAGAAGTGGCCGGCCGGATGTCCATTCAGGCCGGTGCCCGCGCACTGGAAAAATCTTGTGGTGGCCGCGGTATGCTGTTAGGTGGTGTACCAGGCGTAGCGCCAGCCAAAGTTGTGGTGATCGGTGGCGGTATGGTCGGTACTAACGCCGCGCAAATGGCGGTAGGTTTAGGTGCCGATGTGACCGTTCTGGATCGTAGCGTAGACGTGCTACGTCGCATTAATGCGCAGTTTAACGGTGCCGTTAAAGCGGTATACTCTACTGCGGACGCCCTGGAGCAGGAAGTGTTGGCAGCTGACTTAGTGATCGGTGGCGTGCTGGTGCCAGGCGCGGCAGCACCTAAGCTGGTGACCAAAGAGCATATCAAACGCATGAAACCAGGTTCAGCTATTGTTGACGTGGCTATCGATCAGGGTGGCTGTGTTGAGACCTCTAAGGCGACCACGCACGCTGATCCAACTTATATCGTTGACGATGTCGTCCACTACTGTGTTGCTAATATGCCAGGCGCGGTACCACGCACGTCAACTTTCGCCCTGAATAACGCGACGCTGCCATTTATTCTGCGTTTAGCCAATAAAGGCTACAAACAAGCGCTGTTGGACGACCAGCACCTGCTGGCCGGTTTGAACGTATATCGTGGTAAAGTGACCAACGAGGGTGTTGCTCAGGCGCTGAACCTGCCATTCGTCGCGCCAGCCGCGGCTATTGCCGGCTAAGTTAATCCTGTGTTACCCAAGGCCGGTTCTCCGGCCTTTTTTTATAGTGAAGTTTGGGACTGGCAGCGTCCGTTACCCCGCGCAGCGCTTATAAACCTGCTGCAAACTTATGCTGACAGCGGCATTATGGCAGTAGTTTGCTATTTCGCTAAATTATTCACCGATAAAGCTATACATTCCTGCAATACCTGTTATAGTGATGTCCGGCCTGTAGTACAGACCTATGTAACAACTTGTTTTTGAAAACTTCGCTACACAGCTTCGCTTGTAAGTCATGTCCTGAAGATTCACGCACGTTTGGCCACATAAGTAACAGTCAGGCTAAAAGCGCATTTTGCGTTATTACATTTATCAAAATTTTTAGGAGTCTCTCATGGCTAAAGTAACTGGTGTAGTTAAGTGGTTCAACGCTGACAAAGGTTTCGGTTTTATCACTCAAGACAACGGCGGCGCTGACGCTTTCGTTCACTTCCGTGCTATCCAAACTGATGGTTACAAAACCCTGAACGAAGGCCAAAAAGTGGCTTTCGAAATCGAACAAGGCCAAAAAGGCCCACAAGCTGCTAACGTAACTGTTATCGGCTAATTCGATACCGAATTGCAAGAAGCCAGCCTAGCGCTGGCTTTTTTTATGGCTGCTATCCACTGCACTTATCCACAGCACTCCGGTACCGGTACGAGCTCAGAGGTCAGGCCGGTACCGGAGTGCTGTATCGAGTAGGAGGCGGGATCACTCCCGCCGTCCTCTCACACCACCGTACGTGCGGTTCCGCATACGGCGGTTCATGTTAACACTGGAACTGCCGGTGGCAATCCAGCAGTGATACTAAA
>Ga0181595_10003239_pt1 | contig 15752 bp, 9 predicted proteins | sample 041ome_7_FD_145604 | JGI IMG/M metagenome (GOLD analysis project Ga0181595, IMG submission 145604) | Coastal salt marsh microbial communities from the Groves Creek Marsh, Skidaway Island, Georgia - 041401AS metaG (spades assembly) | ecosystem: Environmental > Aquatic > Marine > Intertidal zone >...
TTTTTATATATATATAAAGAGAGAGAGAGAGAGAGATAAGGAGAGGGAGACGAAAAAAGAAGAGCGTTTAAATATACATAGAAAAAGAAGGAGAGAGAGAATTTTTTTTCTTCGAGAGAGAGAGATCCACCACGCGAAGCGGCGCAGAGGAGGAAGGACCCTTAAACGATTACATCTCGCGAAAAACAAAAGTGCACATCGTCACGCTTGGGCACACCGCGCAGATAAAACGCGCGCGATCCTCTCTTTCGTAACTTCTCGTTGAAACTCTCTCTCTTTCGGATCTTTTGGGAAAAAAGATTTCGACGAGAGAGAGAAAGAGAGAAAGAAAGAAAGTGATTATGTCACCCTCCTCTCCGCGATCGAGCCGAGATTTGAATCGTCGCGAATCTTCTCCATCTTCTTTTTCTTTTTCTTCTTCTTCTTTGAAAAAAACGAAGAGAAGTAGTTTTATCGCGACGAAAAAGAAGATGGGGAGATACTCGACCAACGTCGCGGTCGCGCTGATCGCGATGCTGGTGATGTTTTCCGGCGGCTTTGGTGGAAGGGACTTGACTTTTGGACGATCCTCGGTATCTTCTTCGGTCTTTTTGCAAAAGGGGGAGACGAGAGGCGGTTCAAAATCTTTCTTGTTTGCGAGCGCGCAGACGATACCGAGCCCTCCACCGAGTCCTCCACCGAGTCCTCCACCGAGTCCTCCACCGAGTCCTCCGCCGAGTCCTCCTCCTCCGAGTCCTCCACCGAGTCCTCCACCGAGTCCTCCTCCGAGTCCTCCTCCGAGTCCTCCGCCGTCGCCGCCGAGTCCTCCGCCTCCACCGAGTCCACCGAGTCCTCCGCCGTCGCCGCCTCCTCAACCGTCGCCACCACCGTTGCCTCCTCCGAGTCCTCCGCCGTCGCCGCCTCCTCCGAGTCCTCCTCCGAGTCCTCCGCCGTCGCCGCCTCCTCCGAGCCCGCCGCCGAGTCCTCCTCCGAGTCCTCCGCCGAGTCCTCCCCCTTCACCTCCGCCGTCGCCACCTCCGCCGAGTCCTCCGCCGTCGCCGCCGAGTCCACCTCCTTCGCCACCACCAAATCCACCGCCGTATCCACCACCTCCGTCTCCGCCGCCGGCGACGTACTCGTTTAGCACAAAGACATCTTTTACCGGATACGACTGCGACGAGTTCGCGGACAAGCAAGCGTCTTTCAAGAAGGCTTTGGCGAGAATGTTGAACATTTCCTCAGGTGCAATCACGTACGATAAGTGCGAAGACGCTGATGCTAGCGGAGCGAAGAGAAGAAAGCTCGCGGGTATCACGAACTCGGTCACGATATCGTACAGCGTCGCGGCGTTGGACGAAGCGGACGCGACGAGCTTACAAACAACGTTGAAGGCCATCCATCCAACGGGATGGAGAGCTGAACTCGAGAGAGATGGAGTGATTGTCTCTGCCGTCTCGAGTGATTACGGAGCTATTGTGGTCGCCGCGCCGCCTCCGCCTCCGTCGCCTCCGCCTCCGCCTCCATCGCCACCTCCGCCGAGACCGCCGCCCAACGCGCCTCCTCCTCCTCCTCCTCCGCCGCCGCCGTTCCCGAAGCCGCCGCCGTTCAGCGAAGATCTCGTGCGCTTAACCGCACGAATCGATGCGGCGCCGTTAGTGAACGAAAAGCACGAGTTCAATTCGACCACGTGGGAGTATGGAGGTATCCAAATCGTCCGAGAGACGGAACGCGCTTGGAACATCTTTGAAGGAAACGGGAAGCCCGGCGTGGCTGTCGTGCGCGTGACTTTGAACAAGTTAGACGCATCCTTTGGTCCGGAAAACTCCGAGAGCTCTTCATTGATCATCGCGGAAGGATGTGAGGTTGGTTCACCAGTGCATGTCGTTGAAGATCCAGCGATCGCGTACTCGACTGGGTTGCACAAGTGGGACGTGGAGTTGACGTGCGGAGACGGCACGAGAGTCGTCAACTTGGACTGGGAAAAATTGGTCGACAAACGCGGTCGTCCGTCAACGACGCAAGGTGACGGCCTCAAGATCACTTACGATGTCCTCCCGCCGACACCAACCGTCACGAGTCCGAATCGAGGTTTCTCCACGCAGACGTACGTTGGTTTTCTCGTCGATTTCGGCGAGAAAGTTCGATTGACTCCGGGGAATCTTTTGGCAGCCATGAACTTCACAAACTGCTGGGCGAAAGATGTTTTGTACGATGCTTCGGTTGGTAAAGTGTACGTGAGATGCTGGGCGAACGCGAACAAAGTGTGCGGGGTCGGTACCTACCCGTATTCTACGAAGGACATCGCCGGGAACTGGAATGGCGACGGCGTATCCGTCGACGTCTTGCAATACACGGCATCGAGTTCGGTTACCAACGCCGCCCACTTATCAACATTTGGTTTGGCCGTTGGTTCCCTCTTATCGATTGCGTCGTTGACGCCTTTGCCTGGAGGAGGTCCCATCGTCGTCGATACGCTTTCGATTTTACCGATGATTGCTTTCTTCCAACAGTTGGCCTTCACGTCCTTGCTCGCGGTGCCGACAATGCCAGCGCAGTACACCGTATCCATGGGTAGATTGATGTTCTTGAACATGGCCATTCCGGTGCCGGAAGTTTCAAAGCCAGTGTATCACGATTCCACGTACCAAACAGAATTGTTCGGCGTAAAGAGAGGCATGGAACTCGAAGAGGACGAGATGTTTGAGGAACTCACGGAGGCGACGTACACCGCGGCTGCCAAACAAGGAGGTCGCCGTAAGTTGCTTCAAGAGACGACGGAGCAGTGGAACACAATTCCCGTTGAAGATGAGCTCGCAATCATTGACGCCGCTGTTGGCGTTTACGACGAAGAAGGTTGGGATAATTTCGTGGAGGTGGCGTTTTGGGCGTCTGTCTTTTGCACGTTGGCAGTCTTTTCGCACGTTGCGGGCGTCATTCTGTGTTTACGAAAATTCTGGGTCATTCCGGCGTTCATGACGATTCCGGCGATTGAATTACTCGCCCTCTTAATTGTTGGTCCGGGTGTCACCAGAGCTTTAATGGTTGTCATGGTTAATCAAACCGGAGCTGGCTACGCGGTTGGTCTGTGTAGCATGTTGTTTGCGTTCTTCGCGATTGTGTGTCCGCTTGCGTACGTCATTTTCCGAGCAACGCCGCCGCATCCGAAATCAATTCGCGAGCGTGGAGATTGGTGGGGCTTCAGTGCAATCATGCAAGGTTTGAAGTCGAACACGGGTCGGTTCAAATCGTACGAGGTGGACCTCGAAGGCGCTTCGTTCAAGAACAAGACGCTTTCGCGATATTGGTATGCGTACGCCATCTTTTTCTCGTACGCGAAGTTGTTCTTCTCCGCTGCCATTTACGGCATGTACACAGACAAAGCGGAGGCGACGTATCAAGCCAAAGTGTTGTTTTGCCTCGACTTTGTGCACTTGGCGTACGTCGCGATCATTCGACCGTACGCCTTGTTTTCACAAAACATCGGTTGGATCATCCTCGAGTTCTGTCTCATGATTGTCCACGGATGCGCGCTTGGTTTGACGGGTGAAGTCGAGAACGACTACGCTCAAAATCTTGGTTCCGGTATGATTGCGTTCGCCGCGTTTGGTGCGTTTGGATACTCCGTCTGTTTTCTGTACTCGTGGTACAGGGATATGAAAGACTTCAACGAGGAGCTTGGCGATGAATTCGTCGAGCCGAAGAAAGGTGTCCTTGGTCAACTCAAGAGTTTCAAAGATAACACCATCAACATGTTGGGTCTCGCAAAAAAAGAAGCGCAGGGTGAAGAAACAGAGGTGCAGCAACTCAAGAGAACGAACACGCTGTCGCGCATGGCGAGTCGCACGACGTCTCTCAAGAGAACGGCGACGATGACGAAGAAAGCCGTTCGCGTTGAGACGAGAAAAGCGATGAGATGGACCATCTACATGACTATTATTCTCGTTTCAATCATGGCGGGTGTGTACGCGGCGGTGTACTACGGCACAGGATACGCCAATAATACGCCATCGATGGTTGGTGAGTTGTCGGCAAAGATTGTAGCTTCGGTTCGCGTCGATGGGTACACGACCGATACGTTCGTGGACGATGACTTTTTGAGTGGGTTGGCGGTCTATTTGGATGTCAACGAGAAAGCAGTCGGTATCGATGACGTAGAGAACACGCCCCTCGAGGAGGCTCGCCGACGCAGAGCGCTTTTGAGTCAAGCAGAAGAAAACGACTTTTTATCGGTGAGCACGAGAAGCTTGCTCGTCGCGAGTTACGGCTCGGTCGATGTCGATTTTTATGTTTTATCGGACGCGGAGTACGTCCAGAGTCTCATCGACAAAATCAATCTGCTCGGACGCGATACGATAGAGGGAACAACTGCAATGAGCACTTTCATTACCTCGCTCCAACAAGCCGGATTTACAGAAGTAAACACCGCGATATTGACGAGAGAGGCGTACCAATTGATGCCGCCGCCTCCATACTCAGCACCAGCGCCGCCGCCAGCGGCGCCGTCTCCTCCTTCTCCATCTCCACCACCACCATCTCCTCCGTCTCCACCACCGTCTCCTCCGGCCCCTCCTCCTCCGTCCCCTCCGTCCCCGCCTCCGCCACCATCGCCGCCGCCGTCGCCTCCTCCTCCGCCTATCACGCAGCTTGTCGGTGGTACCATTGATCCGGTCGATAAAACTGTGTGCTATGCAAATTACAACATCAATAGACTGTATGTGGTCGACGATGATTATGAACCAAAGTACGAACCAGAGAATTTGGTCGATTGCGTGTTTGGTGAAGGTTCGAGTGGTAACGGTTGGAAGACGAAGAGGTTAAATGATGCAGAACTTGGACAGTATATTGCAGCGACGCTACCAGCTGATTCAGCAGAAGTGGTGTACGAGTTCGCGTCGGCGTTATGGGTGAACAAAGTTGATGCCTTTGGCTCGAACGAAACACAAGCGAAGTCTAAGAGTGCGATCTTGTACGTGGGCACTGCCGATGGTGACGTTTCTTCAACCAATCCGTGCGACGACGCCACGTGGGAGCAGGTTGGCGACGAGATGTTCTTCGCAACTGAAGACAATGCGCAGTTCAATCGCGACAACAAAGTGTCGTGGTTTCCAGAGAGATCCGGTGTGTGTTGGAAGATTAAAGTGAACGGGTTTCCAAGTTCTGAAGAAGTGTGTGGGTGTGCGTTGGCGAGTTCTTACGAGACTGATCCGTGCGAGTCGACGTGCTACAAGCAGTCGCAAGTCGGATTGGACCAGATTCACTTTGAGAACTGGGATTGGTTAGGCATCGCTGGTCCAGGTGAGCAATCCAAATCTCCTGAGAAGGGCACGGATTACGACAAGCCAGCGTACGACCCAGCAAATGGTCAACGTCGATAGAAAGCTATAGCCGAGGGAGAAATGGAATTTTTGAATTAGAAAAGAGAGAAAAACTAGCGCGCACGCGAAAGAAAGAAAAGAGAAAAAGCGAAAAAGATAAAAAATCACAGTGTGCAGGATGATGATTTTACGCAAGAGAAAAAGAGATGAATATTCATTAAGTGAAAACAATAGACTTGATTGTAAAACACAACTTATTAAATCTGTTTATATTGAATTAAAAGCTAAAGGTTAGCGCCGTACCCGAACGCGTTTCTGATGCGAGCGAAAATCAAATTCTTCCAACCGTTCTCGGTGACTTCCATGACGTTTTCGTTTCCGTGGGCGTCGGCTTCTGGCACGCCCGTCTGAACCAAATCTAAAATGCAGTTGCCAGGCTCTGGTTCTTTTAAAACCATGGTCACAGTCGAATAATGGTCAGGCTCCCACGAGTTAAACCGCCACTTTTGTACTATGCGTTCGCCGTCGACGAAATCAATCGTTTCGCCTTCTACGCTTCCATCGAACATGTCAAATTTTCCTTTCCCTTTCTGGCCCGTACATTTCGTTCGCGTGAAATGCATGACGCGTCTCGGATCTAACAGCGCCTCACACACGTCCGTTGCTCGACACAAGAACGTTTCTCTCAACTTAATCGTGTGATACTTCGTCGACAACGGTGCGCTTTTATATTCGTGTTCTGTCTTTCCTCTCGTCGGTTGTTGTCCAGCCGCCTCCTCTTTCTTCTTCTTCGTCTTCGCCGTCTCTTCTCCCTCCGCTTTTTTATCGCCGTTGCTAATCGCGCCATCTTCTCCTTTCATCGCCGGCGTGCCTTTCGCCATTTCCTCCTCCCATTTCCTCACCACCTCTCTCACTTTCTCTTTCAACCCCGCGTCGCTCTCCGCCGCTCGCTTCGCCCGTCTCGCCCGTTCGCTCTCGTCTTTTTGTGCGAATTTGATTTCGCAATCTTCGCCTCGGTTTTCTTCGCTCACGTACGGCAACACCATCGTCCCCGCGACTTCTCCTTCAAACTCAAACTCGGCGCAAATTTCCAGCTCGTACCCGCAGATGATTTTTCCTTTCCGTTGGTTCAAGTACGCCTCGCCCGTGATCCGTACCGGCGTCTTTGCGAATCGGATTTCTTTTCCTTCTGATTCCACGGCGCCGAACGCGTTTTGGAAAAACGCCGTCGACCATTCTTTGCAATCCTTCTCGACCCAGTGCCACCCGTGGACGTTTGCGCCGTCGGCGCGCTCCTCGACGATCCATCGCGAATCGCCCTCTCCTATTTTAGCCATTTCAAGTTTTTTCGCGCGCGTTATCGACTTCTCTCTCGCGCGTGCAGATGGACGTTTATCTGTCGTTTCGTTTTTAACGAAGAAACCACTTTCGAAGCCTTTCGATGGAGTGCAACCCTAAACCCTAAACCCTAAATACGAGAAAAGCAGCAGCAGCGAGAAGATAGAATTGGACGCACGCGACGACGCGACACTTTCAAAACGCGCGAAAAAAAAACCAATGCAAAGCGCCGCGACGATGATAACTTCCTCCTCCTCGCTGGTTTTCACCGCGCCGCGAGCGACGTCCTCTTCGCGGAAGAGCAGCAGCTGTAACAGTAGTAGTAGTAGTAGTAGTCGACAATTTTTCTTCTTCCCCGGGAAGAAGAAGACATTTTCGTCGACGACGGCGCTGAACGCCTTTTCCAATACTAACAACCATCAATACGAACCAATCAGAAGACAAAGACAAACGATACGATCGCCGAGTCCAGATAAGATCGACGTCGACGAGGAAGGCTCGGTTCTCGATTTACCGGAGGAGTACGTCCGCGCGGTGCCGTCGAGACGGCCGGATATCTTTCCCGATTTGAAGGAAATCAAGCAGCCGATGCCGAACCCTTTGCCGGGAGATCCGGAGATGCCGGACGAAGAGGAAGAGGAACAAGAGAGGAAGGAGAACCCGGGAGAGCCGGGAGAAGACGAGGAGGAAGACGAGAACGGGGAGAAAATTACCAGGAGGGAGAAGAAGAGACGAGAGAAGGAACGAGAGAACGAGGAGTAAACTCTTTTTTCTTTGCTTCGGAGAGAGAGAGAGAGAAGAAGAAGAAGGTTTATCCTTTGTGGAACCTTCTCGCGTGTTTTAATATCATACGCGTATATATACCTTTTTACTACAAATCTCTCTCTCTCTATAAACATGATAAATAAACCGTGCCACTAATGATACTAAATCTTTTCGCGCGCGCTATATATATCGTTACAACATTTGGTATCATCTGACGTCGCGCAACGAGAGATTGATTCGAGTTTGTTTGGCAAAGTCTAAAAGGAACGCGTCGTCGTCAACTTCCGAAAAGGCTCGCGCGAGCGCGTCTGGAAATTGGAAGGATGTAGAACCCACCGCTTCGCCGTCGCTAAAGACTCTCGGAACGCCGTGGAACATCGTTCGTGATTCGCCGCTGAGCACGATCGCATCTCCGCTGCGGACGATTAAAGCAGTCACCGGCTCCAAGGCTTTCGATTGTTGCCCGAGGAGAAAAATAGCCGGCAAGCCGAGCGAGAGCGAGGCGATCGGTTTGTTCAAGTTCATCTCCGCGTCGTCCACGTGACCATTCAACGTGTCGCCGGGCGCGTAGAAATTCGCCAAACCGACTTGACCGTCGAAAATATTCTCTGCCCCACCTTCTAAGGCTTCTTTACCGAACACAATTTCCAGCGTCTTCACGCACGCTCGCTTGATGCTCTCGTCCACCTCCGGCGCTCGCTCTTCCTCGTACACTCGCTTCGTCCAATCGAACGGTGCCCCGACCGTAGCCCATCGTAATTTCCTCAACAAATGCCTAGCCGCTTTCGATTCCATCCCGTCGCCTCGTTTCGGAGGCTTTTCCAACGCCACCCACCCGTTTTCCTCTTCGCTCAAGTACAAATCTCTTTTCGCCGCGCCGAACAAATCATCCGGCAACGGCTTCCCCAATCTCTGCCAATGATTCGTCTTATTCGGTTTATTCGGCAAATTTATCACGCAACGCGCGATCAGATCTCTCTGCTCTCGATAATCTATCGCGTTCTGGACGTAAAACGCGCCCGGATGCTCCAATAATTTCCACACTTTTACTTCCGTCGCCGACGAAGACGAACAAGGGAAAGCCGCCACCTCTTCCACTCTCGACAAACACTTCGAAGAAGAAGCGCTTTCTTTGCCGCTACCGCTAAAATCAATCGCGTCGGAAATATCAATCTCCTCCACGATTTTCCCGCTCTTTCTCCGTCGTCCGGTTTTCGCGTCCAGTCGAATCTTCTCCACGACTTTCAGTTGGTATCTGAGAGAGAGAAAAGTAGTTATTTACAAAATAAATCGCGGGGAAAGAAATGAAATGTAATTACCTTTTCTCGGCGAGAGTAAACGCGCTCTTCTCCTTCTTCTTCTTTTCATCATTCGTCTTCTCGTCTTCGTCGTCTTCGTTGTTTTCCGTGCTCTTAGCACTCGCCGACGAATACATTTTGTGCGTCCCTCGTCTTTTTATCTTTCTTTTATTGAACGGCGCATGTTTTTTGTGTGTTGGTGTGCAAAGGAAATGGAGACTTTCGAATGGAGACGAACGCGTACATCCGACAATCATCTGTTGATATTGTTGTTGCGTGCGACTGCTACGTTTTCAATTACTCGTATTTTATATATTAAAACAAAGGGGAGAGAAAAAGCTACTACCTCTTACTTTTATTCATCCGCTCGCGTTGCATGTACAGCTGCTGCAACGCGTTCTTGGCGGCGCAACTCGGGAAGTTGCTCAAATCGTAATAGTGTTCGGCGAGATCGATCAACCACTCGCCTTTGATTTCCGTGACCGTTCGGACGTATTTTTTGGACGTCAAGACGAACTCGTTGTAGACTACCCACTCGGGTTTACCGCTTAAGTTCGTAGACGGGTGCAGTAAAACCGATTCGTTGTCTTTGACGGTCAAGTACGAGCCGTTTCGTTCTTTGTGCGCGACTTGCATGAAGAAGCCGTTTAAGATGGCTTTGCGGATGTTGACGTAATACTCTTTGGAGTGGAAGTCGGTGGATTCGAGATTGACGCCGTGGCGTTGACACAAGCGGACTAACTGGTTGCGGACGTTATCCGCGGACTTCAACGATCGGTGATTTAAATAATTTTCCCAGCACCAGTTTTGGCTCTCGCCGTTTTGTTTGAACGCGTGGAAGGCGTTCAACATGGTCAAATGGTCGCCGTCCAAATGCGCAAAGTGCGCCTTCGCGGCGTCCGCTCTCTGTTGATCGTCTCTCGGGCGAATGAAACACTGCGGAACAGAAAGCATGGCGACTATGGTCACTATCTCGTTCGAACACTTGAACTTTGTGCTCCCGACTAACATCTTCGCCAACTGAGGATCTAACGGGAAATCGGACATGATTTTACCGGCTTGGGTCAACTCGCCTTCGTCGTCTAGAGCGCCTAAATAGTTGAGCAATTCTAACGCGCGCATTAACGTTTCCGGAGCCGGAGGATCCATGAAATCGAAATGAACCAAATCATCGATGCCTAATTTCTTCAACTGAATAACGACCGAGCCTAAATTCGATCGCAAAATCTCCGGGTACGTCTGTTCGATTAAATCTTTCTTAAAGGAAAGTTCCGTGTATAATCGAAAGCACTTCCCGGGTTGGGTTCTCCCGGCTCTCCCGGCTCTTTGTTGCGCCGACGCTCGAGAAATCGGCGAGACTAACAAACTTTCAACTCGACTTCGAGGATTGTAAACCTTTTGTTTCGAAAATCCAGGGTCGACGACGTAGACGATCCCGTCGATGGTCAGAGACGTCTCGGCGATGTTCGTGGACACGACCACTTTTCTCCCGGCGATGCCGCCAACGGTTAAAGCGTCCGGCGCTTTCTCAAAAATCCTCTGCTGCTGACTCGGTGGTAACGTTGAATACAACGGCACCACATTCACGGGCCCGACGCTGTCACCGATATTTTTAATCTCGTTTCTAATCTTCCCGCACGCGTCTTCGATTTCCTCCTCGCCGGTTAAAAACAAAAGCACGTCGCCTGGCGGTTCGCACCGGTGTATCTGCACCACCGTCCGAATCGCCGCTTCTAAATAATCTCTCTCCGGTTCTTGCGTGTAAAAAATCTCCACTGGATGCGTTCTTCCAGGAACCATCACCAACGGCGCGCCTTCAAAATATCCCTGAAACTTCTTCGCCTCGAGCGTCGCCGACATCACCACGCACTTCAAATCCATCGGCCGCTTCTTCAACACCTCCTTCAATAATCCAAACAAAACGTCCGTCGCTAAGGTCCGCTCGTGCGCTTCGTCGATAACAATTACCGAATATCTACTCAGCAAAGGATCCGTCATCGCTTCTCTCAGCAACATGCCATCCGTCGCGTACTTCATGATCGTCTTCGCTCCCGTGCACTCCTCGAAACGAATCGAATAGCCAACCTCCTCTCCGATTTTCACATCCATCTCCTCCGCGACTCTCTTCGCGACCGACATCGCCGCCACTCGCCTCGGTTGCGTGCACACGACCATTTTATTATCTTTAGAGCAGTACCCGTCGTCGACGAGGAATTGCGGGATCTGCGTCGTCTTCCCAGACCCGGTTTCCCCGACGAGAACGAGCGTTTGACTGGCGGCTAACGCGGTTAAGAATTCCGATTTTTGTTTATGCACGGGGAGTTTTTTCCGCGTTTCGAGGATTTTGAGGTAGTTTTGCGAGTACGGTTGATTGGTGTATGGATTCATCAAAATCGTCGTTTCTTTCTTAAACTCGTCTTCGTTTTCGATGTCTATCCGCTGCTTCTTCTTCGGCGTGGAAGAAGACATCTTTTTGCGTTTTGTGTTGTTGGGGAAAAAAGTTGTGCCGTGTTTTTTGTTGAGAACTTTTCTTTTTATGCGCGCGCGCGCGGGGTAAATAAATCGCATGTAGTAAATGCGAATGTAACGATGATGACGATGATAATTGTACAACTCTTTGCTATTATTACATTCCTTAGTAATAAATCTTTCAAATGGCTAAACCACCGCTCTTCTCTCCGTAGACCGCGCCTCTTCCTAACCCGCCCCCGCTCTTGAAGTGAATCTCGCCGAGTTGTCTCTCTAACTCGTCGCCTTTAATAAACTGGCGAAAACACCCGTCTTTGTTCACCGTGCACAACCTCGCGCACCCACCGGAGCTGGAATCTACCGCCATCGCCAGCGTCAACGCTTTCAAGACGTACTTTTCGCACTCCTCTCTCGTCATCCCTTCTTTAAACTCTGAATCTAAAAACCCCCAAATATACGTCGACCCGCTTCCGTCCGTCGTCCACGGCGTCTTGATCATGTTCCCGCCCGCCGTGCACGAGTACACCTGCGCGCCTTCCCGCTCGTCCCACCCGGCGCAAATCGCGTAGCACCCTAACCCGGTCCCGTTGTTCGCGTTTTTATTCTCGTAGTTGATTTTGTTCAAGATCCGCGCGACCGTTTTCACCTCCAAAGTGTTGTCTTTATCTAATTCTATCGAGAGTACTTCGCAGTGATGTCGCACAAACCCGGCGACGGCTTCCGTGTCCGCCGCGGATCCAGACCGAGCCATGACGACGTTTTCGGTCAAGTTGCACATTTTATCCGAAGCTCTGTTTGAAACGTATATTCCTGCGTTCATCGTTCATCGTTAAAGAGAAGAGAGAGAGAGAGAGAAAAGTCCGTTAAGCGTGCGAGATCGAAAAGAAGAGAGAGAGATCAATCATTAAACTCGCGCGTACCCGTGGAGACTCTGGTATCGGCGCCGATGACGATCCCGCCGTCGTATTCGCACGCGACGATGGTCGTTCCGGTTTTCGGTGCCTCCTCTTTCCCGGAAGAAGAGAAGGATGGGACTCTTGGATCCATCAAAAGCGCTCTGTGGGCTGTGTTTCGGGAAAAAAAATGAAGACTGAAGAGTTTTTTTTTCCAATTATCTCTTCATTCGTTCCGCGCGCGCACTCTGCGGTTGCGCACGAATACACAATCACACGCACACGAACAGAGAGAGAGAAAACGCGACGATGGACGATGCCACCGACGACGCGGAGTACCTGAAACTTCCCTCGTGCTCCAACAATCTCGCCACGGCGTTGCTCACGGACGCGTACCAAATCACCATGGCGTACGCGTATTGGAAAAACGACAAACACGAACGCTCAGCGTCGTTCGATTTACTCTTTCGGAAAAACCCGTTCGGCGGGGAGTTTACCATTTTCGCCGGGTTAGAGGAGGCGCTGAAGTTTGTCTCGAATTTTAAGTTCACGAGAGAAGACGTGGAGTATCTGAGGAAGTGCGATTTCGCGAAAGGGATGGACGCGAGATTCTTCGACGAGTATTTATCGCAGGAGGTGGATTGTTCGAAGATTACGATCGAAGCGGTGAAGGAAGGGACGATGGTTTTCCCGCGGGTACCTCTGGTGCACGTGACGGGACCGTTAGGGGTGGCGCAACTGTTGGAGACGACGTTGTTGACGCTGATAAATTACGCGAGTTTAGTCGCGACGAACGCGGCGCGGCACCGGTTAATGGCCGGGGACGACGCGCAGTTGTTGGAGTTTGGTTTGCGAAGAGCGCAAGGCGTGGATGGGGGCGTGAGCGCGAGTAGGTACGCGTACGTCGGGGGGTTTGACGCGACGTCGAATTGCGAGGCTGGGAGGCAGTTTGGGATTCCCGTGAGAGGAACGCACGCGCACAGTTTCGTGCAGGCGCACTCGAAGTGGGAGGATATCGACGGGAAGAAAGTTGGCGATTGCGAGGATTTTTGCGCGGAGGCGAGAGAAATGTTGAAAGAGTTGAGAGAGGCGATGGTGAGTTTTAGCGATAGCAACGATAGCGCGCTGTATCACTTTGGCGAGACGAACGAGAGCGAGTTGATTTCGTTCTGCGCGTACGCGATCGCGTTTCCGAATTCGTTTTTAGCTTTGATAGATACGTACGACACGTTGAAATCGGGGACGCCGAATTACGTCGCCGTGGCGTTGACGCTGAAAAAGTGTGGGTTTCAACCGATCGGTGTGAGAATAGATTCCGGGGATTTGAGTTATTTGAGTTTAACGATTAGAAAATTTATGGTTGAGGCGGAAAAATGCTTAGAGCGTCGGGGAAAACAGTACTCTGCGTTGGCGAAGGGATTGGCGGAGAAGACGAAAATTACCGCCTCGAACGATATCTGCGAAACGGTGTTGAGAGAATTGAAACAAAGCGGTCACTCGATCGATGCGTTTGGCATTGGGACGCACTTGGTGACGTGCATGGCGCAACCGGCGTTGGGATGCGTTTATAAGCTCGTAGAAATCGACAAAACGCCTCGGATTAAATTATCCGAAGACGTCGAGAAAGTCACCATTCCCGGAAAGAAGCAATGTTACAGGCTGTACGGGAAGATTGGCGAACCGATCGTAGACGTCATGCTTCGAGAGAACGAAAAAGAACCGAAAGTAGGCGAACGCGTGCTGTGCAGACACCCGTTCTTAGAAGGTAAGAGAGCGTTCGTCACCCCGGCAAAAGTGGAGAAGTTATTGTTGGTGTGTTGGGACGGCGCGAAAGGCGGATGTCCTCGAAAATTTTACGAGGACAGCGTAGGTTTAGAAAAAAGTAGGTCGAGAGTAAAAGAGCAAGTGAAACTGATGCGAGCGGATCATTTGAGGTACACGAACCCGACGCCGTACAAAGTGAGCGTATCTGGCGATTTATACCAGTTCACGCATCAGTTGTGGTTGGACAATTTGCCGGCGAGAGAGTTGACTTGATTTTGGTTTTCGTGCGTTTGTATATATTTTGATGCTACTTCTTATCAACTAGTAAAAATCAACTATCTCTAAATCAATCTATTCGCGGTTATTGCACCTCTTCTTGTGTTCTTACAATGTCCTCCTCTTCTTCATCTGAAGATTCGACGTATTTTAAATTCGGTTGCGACAGAGGAAGTGGTTCTATTTCCTCCTCCTCGTCGCTCGAGATTTCAATCGTTTCTTCGACCGTCGTCGTCGTCGTCCTCGCGACGACGTTTTTCTTCCTCTCAAATTCTCGTTTCTTTTGCAAGCCTTTCCCTTGCATGCTCGCGTCGGCTTGCTCGAGTAACTTCTTCATCAACTCTTGGTCAATCTCTCCTTCATCCGACGACGGTTTCGTCTTCTTCGCCTTTCGGTCGAAGAAGGCTGCCGCTTTGTTCACTCTCTTTGCCGCTTTTTCGTTCTCCTCGCGAATAGCCGTTTCGATCGATTCCATGTTTTCCACTATGCTCTTCATATCCGGCACTCTCATAAAGTCTCTCAACTCCGTGTTGTATCTGTCTCTGAATGCCACGTACTTTGCTTTCAACTCCTCGTACGTTTGCGTCTTTAAAATCTTCCCGTTGAATCCGTATTTGTTCTCCAAGTCGTCGCGTAACTCCGCCGTCTTTCTCGTCTTTTCCGCTTGCTTCGCTTTCGGCAGCAGGTGGTACTTCGTCGGCGGTGGAATAGGTTCTGTTTTTTCTATTTCTTCTTCGTCTTCTCGTCGCTCTGCGGAGTCTGTTGTTGTTGTTGTTGTTGTTCTTGTTCTCATCATCATCGCGTCTTCTTCTTCCGCAGACGTCGTCGTCGCCTCCGCCATCGCCTTCGCGTATTTCTTCCAAGTCTCCACAATCTCTTCAATCTCCCTATTCGCGCTCTTCGCGACTTCCCCGGTCCCGTCCCAATCCGATTCTCTCGTCACCGGCCCTTTGCATCTCGGACAGTTCCTCTTCTTGTCGTCCTCGAACGTTTTCACGTGCGCGTTCAAACACGACGCGCAAAACGTGTGTTTGCATCGCTCCAAAGTCATCGGCAGCGCGAACAGTTCTTTGCAAATTGGACAGGAGAGTTTTTCGATGTGTTTGGAAAGCGCCGCCGAGATGACTTCTTTTTGATGAGTATTGTCATCACTCATGGTAACAGTAACGGTAACAGTACTGGTGCTCTCAACGACGACGACGCATCTCCTCCTTCTTTGCGCTTGTATGTGTATATCTCTCTCTATCTCAAAGCGTCGTGTCCGGTTCTTAAAAAGAAGATATCCGAGAGGGGAAAAAAGAAGAAGAAAATTTTAATTTTTTTTTTGAAAAAAAGCAGAAAAAAAGCTCGTCTTTTGCTCACATCTCACGAGTCAAATTACTTAGCGAACACATCGTTCGAGACTCAAAAAAGAACACGAGCGCTGCGTGTTGACCGCGACGAGAAAAAAAAAAGTGTTGGAGCGTAGAAGAGTCGAACTCCTGACCTTGCACAACTTAAGAAGTACCCTTTTTGGAATTGCTAAGCGCACGCTCTACCAACTGAGCTAACACCCCCTTTTCAACTCTCGCGAGCTGATAGTCTACAATACGGCAACATGGTCAAATTTAAAGAATAACAAATGCATTTAGGTTTAGGGTTTTTAGAAATTTTGA
>Ga0181595_10003240_pt1 | contig 15748 bp, 16 predicted proteins | sample 041ome_7_FD_145604 | JGI IMG/M metagenome (GOLD analysis project Ga0181595, IMG submission 145604) | Coastal salt marsh microbial communities from the Groves Creek Marsh, Skidaway Island, Georgia - 041401AS metaG (spades assembly) | ecosystem: Environmental > Aquatic > Marine > Intertidal zone...
GGTTTTTGAAAACCATTTATGAGCTGGAAAAAACCCCGGCAAAGACATTATAGCCCCGTCGCCAGAGTAAAAAATTAAGGGGACATAATGTCCAATTCGGATCTGCTCATTGCCCAGCTTCAGCGCCGAAACCGCATCATCTTTGGCAGCATGATCGGCGGCATTGCGGTGCTTGCCCTTGTGCTGGGCTTTTTCCTGCTGACCATCCCGACCAACACACCGCCAGTGCCAGCCAGCAATTCAGATTCGAGCGATACAGAGGCGAGCGATACAAAGTCGGCGGCTACCAACCCGCCAGATAATGCAGACCTACCGCCGACAGTCGAAGCATCGCCTGAAGACAAACAGAATTTCCTCGCAGCGGTGGAAAATTTCAACACCGACATCAAAGCAAAAATGGCCGCCTATCCCGCGCTTGCGGCGACGCCTGCCTATCTCGATCTGATCAGCCAGCTTGAGGCAGATATGGTCAGCCTGACAGGCCAAAACCGCTATAAAGACGCGACAAGCCTGCTGGCCAATACCGCGATGACGGTAAATAGCTGGATGGCGGCAGAGCTGGATAAATTTCAGCAATTGATCGGCGACGCCGATACCGCATGGCAGAATAAGACGCTGACACAGCTGGCCGGGATTCTGGCCAGAGCCAGCGCCATCTATACCGGACATCCCGCGCCGCTTGATCATTACCGGGGGTTGGCGGCTGACTGGCCTGCGGTCAGCGCCGCCCTGCAACGCGCCAACAAGGCGCAGGTCGAAAACAAGCCGGCCGATGAACTAAAAGCCTTGCAGGAAATCGCCACGCTTCGCCATGATATTGCCGGTCTGAACGACAGAATAACGGCCGTTGGCCAGCGGCTGCATCAGCAGCGCGTTGATCAGTTGCTGAACCAAATCGCCCAGGCATTGACAAAAGGGGATGCCGGCGTGGCAGGTAAAGCGCTGCGCCAATTGCGGTCGCTCGACCCGCAAACGCCGGAAATTCCAAAACTTCAGGCTGATCTGGCGCAGCTTGAAGAAGACATCGCATTTGCTGTGGCGATGCGGGCGATGGATCAATTCGCCGCGGCCGATAAATGGGCCGAGGCATATGAAGTGGCCGCAGCCAACCAAAAACAGTTCCAAAACTATGAAAAATTTCAGCAACGCGCCAATTTTGTCGGACGGGTGCATAATCTGATCAGCAGCAGCGCCAAGATGCTTGCCGCGCCTGATCTATTGATCAGATCATCGACGCAAAAACTGGCGGCAGAGCTGATTGCCGATGCCGCAACAACGCAATCTTTCAGCCCGACATTAACAAGGCAGCGGGCGGCGCTGGAGGCCATGTTGCAAGACTACACAACCCCGCTTGAAATTATTGTGCTGTCTGATACCCATACGTTTGTTGAGGTAAAATCAGTGGGGCAAGTTGGCGCGGTGGCGGAAAAAACCATTCAGCTGCTTCCCGGCGATTATGTTTTTGAGGGCAAGCGAAAAGGCTTTGTCACAATCCGCGTACCGGTGGCGCTGCGCCCCGGTGATTCAGGCAAAAGGATCTCGGTGATTGCAGATGAACAGATTTGATGAGGAGCTCCGACAGGCCGCGCGGCGCAAGCGCAATGCCGCCGCCATCGCCAGCCTTGTATTTGTGACATTCGGCCTGATACTTGCCGGCTATTTCCTGTCCTTTCGCAGCCTGTCAATCGAGGTGCGGCCGGAACAGGCCAGACAGAGCAGCGTCATCAGCATCGCCGATGGGCTGGCGCTGTCATTCGCCAATCGCATTTATGCCTTGTCCGATACGGCGCGGCTCAGCATTTCTGCGGCAAAATATCAGACCGCTGAACTGACCGTTTCTGACACTGACTTTGGCACCGATATGACGGTTATTTTGCTACCAAAGCCGGGCATGTTACGCGCCGCCGTGACGCCGTCAACACCGGTCAACTGGTATCTGAACGGGCAATTTATCAGCCAGTCCAGCACCCTCGATACCGAACTTGCCCCCGGTGATTACCAGCTTGCCGTGACCTCTGATTATCATGAAAAGGTTGAACGCAGCGTCACCATCTCGGCAGCGCAAGACACCACCCTGTCTATCGATATTCCGGTGATTACCGGCATTTTGCGGGCAGCGATGACACCGCCCGGTGAGATAAGCGTCGATGGGGTGCCGGTCGATAGCACCGCCGCCATTACGCTTGGCCCCGGCCCCCACCAGATTGAGGTGTCCGCCGCCGGCTATCAGCCGGTCACCGACCAGATTATCGTCACACAGGCACAGCGCGAATTTACCCGCGCATATAACCTGCAACCGCAGCCTGTCCGCATCCGTCATCAATTGGCCCCGGCGGCGGGCAGTCTATTCGTCAATGGCAAACGGCTGGATATCAGCCAGGAAGTTATTTCGGTTCCCTATCGCCAATCGATTGAAATCGAATACAGCAAGCCCGGATTTACCACCCAACGCCAGTCGCTGGCCGTATCCCCCGGCGAGACAGTGACAGTTGCGCTCACACTGCCGCCCGAATTTGTCGATATCACGGTCACTGCCAATGTGACCGCAGAGGTTTATCTTGACGGACAGGCTTTCGGGCCAACTCCTTTACAACTCTCTGTGCCGGCGCTGCCAGCCACGCTTGAGCTGCGCGCCGATGGGTATGAGAGCGCCAGAAAATCGATCACCCCCAAAGCGGATCAACCACAAACACATGATTTCACCCTGATCACCACCGCTGTCGCAAAATTACGCAACGCACCACGAATCTACACAAATTCTAGTGGTATTGAGCTGCAGCTGGTTCAACCGAAAAATGCACAATTTCAGATGGGCGGCAAACGTTCTGAAACTGGCCAGCGGGCCAATGAATTTATCCGCAACATTGAACTGCAGCGGCCATTCTATGTCGCCCTGCATGAACTGACCGAAAAACAGTTTTATGGCAAAGGCAGCCGTCTGCCGGTGGTGAATCTGCGCTGGGAACAGGTGGCGATTTACTGTAATGAGCTGAGCGCGAGCGAAGGGTTAACGCCGTTTTATCGCACAAAAAACGGCCGGATCACTGGCTTTGACGCGGCGGCTGATGGCTATCGGTTGATATCCGAGGCCGAATGGGAATTTCTCGCACGCGCCTATCGCCGGCCCAAACAAACGATCTTTCCATGGGGTGACGATGCCGTGGTGCCGCCGCAAATTGGTAATCTGGCGGGGGATCAGGCGAGACCCGCCTCAAACAGCTATATTCCCGGCTATCAGGATGGTTTCAGCGGGTTAGCACCCGTCAAATCATTCCCGGCAGACCAGTCAGGGTTATTTGATATGGTTGGCAATGCCAGCGAATGGACGCATGACTCCTACGGGTTTGAACCGCCACTGCGCGATGATGTCGAGCAAGACCCGCTTGGCGAATACCGCGCCGGAGCGCATGTGATTAAAGGGGCTAATTTCAAATCGGCAAGCCGTACCGAGTTGCGCGCCGCATTTCGTGACGGCAGTGACGCACCGCGCGACGATGTCGGATTTCGGCTTGCGCGCTATCTATAAGGGCAGATTTTTGCTATGCTGAAAACACGCTAAGCAGAGCAGAAAAAAGCTGATGCGTGCATCATGTTTGTGAGGCCAAAATGCGAAAATTCTTAATGCTGATGCTATTGGGCATGGTTGTCGCCGGCGCCGCAGGCGTTGTCTATGCGGCAAAAATCAAAGTTGGCACAGCCGTGACATTTCCGGTGGATATTTAATGGGACAGACAATCAAAGGGTTAATCGCGCTAAGCGTCTCAACCATTGTTGTGCACGCCATCTACACCATTATCATTCGTCCAAAGGCGATGATGATGGAAGCCCTGGCAGCGCAGGGTCAGCCCGAAATGACCCGCTCGATCTGGATTATCCTGAAAGATTTTGAACAGGAAGTCTGTTTGATTTTGATGTTCTGGGCGATGTTCCTGATCTTCGATAAGATCATGCAAATCACCAAAAGCAGTTTTTTATTTAATGTCGATTTTCTCAAAGATAATGATTTGTCGCAGCCCAGTATAAAGCTGGCGCTTGATGATCTTGACGCGATGAAACGCGATCTTGCTGATGCCCCGCTGATCCGCGTCTTGCGATCAAGCCTGCGGCGGTTTCTGGTGGCTGGCGATATTCATTCAGCCTCGGAAGTTGTCGAGAGCGAATGCGCCGCGCTGGCGAATAAGAATGAAGCCGAAAATTCAATGATCCGCTATTTGATCTGGGCGGTGCCATCGATTGGATTTATCGGCACAGTGCGCGGTATTGGCGAGGCATTGTCACGCGCTGACGAGGCCCTTGCCGGCGATATTTCCGGCATGACAGGCAGCCTTGGTGTGGCGTTTAATTCGACGCTGGTGGCATTAATCATCAGCATTGTGTTGATGTTTTTGCTGCACCAATTGCAAAGATTGCAGGATAGTCTGATTGTCTCGGTCAATGATTATCTGCAGAAAAACGTATTGGACCGGCTGAGCAAAGCCAATAGTAGCTGACCATCATGCGCCGCACCGAAACCTCAACATTGGCCTTCCTTGATGTGATGGCGTGCGGGTTGGGTGCGGTGATCCTTATTCTTGTCGTGCTCAAGCAACAGGCACCGATTGAAGCGGCACCGCAGCCGGAAAACAGCATCAGCACCGAACAGATGCAGGCCGATCTCGATCGCCTGCAGGGCGAGCTGGACGAATTGCAGGCAGCGCGTGCCGCCAGCCAAAGCGATCTGCAAGCGCAAACAGACCGTGTGGCAAAGATGACTGCCGCCGTCGAAGCGACCAGCACAGATCTGGCAGCGGCCAGCGCAGAAACCGACGCGCTGGATCAATCGATCAATGCCGCGACAGCTGAACTGGCAAGCCAGCAGCAAGCGGTGCCCCCAGATGCCATCGATACGCGGCGCACAACCCAACCGCAATATCTTGTTGGCATGAAGGTGACCGGCAAAAAAATTATCATTCTTCTTGACCGTAGCGCATCGATGACGGCCCGCAGCTTGTTGCAGATCGTGCAATATAAGGCCGGCCCGGCGGCGGCCCGACGCAGCGCCGAAAAATGGTTGAATGCGCAAAACGCCGTTTGGTGGCTGACCGCCCGCGCACCGGCACAATCAAGGCTGCAAATCGCATCCTTCAGCGACACCACCAATTTTCACACGGACAATTGGGTAAGCGCCACCGATAGCACCGCTCTGGCGGCGTTAAAGGCAAAGATGGCGCCGCTTGTCCCAGAGGGCAGCACCAATCTGCAAGCCGCGGTTGAAGCAGCGATGAAAGCTGGCGCCGACAGCATCTACATTATCACTGATGGTTTGCCGACCGCCGCGCCCGGCGGACAACGGCTGTTCGGGCTGGATGGGTGCGGCAGCAAATTATTCAGCCGCAAACAAGTCACCGGCAAATGCCGTGTCAGCCTGTTTCAGCGCACGGTGGCCACCGCCACCGGCAAACCGGTTCGCATTTCAATTGTGCTGATGCCGCTGGAAGGTGATCCGGATGCGGCACCGCTATTTTCCAAATGGGCGTTAAGCAAGGGCGGCGTCATGCTGAGCGCGGCAAAGGACTGGCCATGAGCAAAGCCCCGATAACCGCCCAGCGGCGCGATAAAGCGGATGTCTTCAGTCTGGCATTTCTGGATATTATATCCTGTGGCTTTGGCGCGGTCGTGGTGCTGATCCTTATTTTTAAGTTTGACCCGTTTCCTGATGATACAGCCACGCCGACCCAGCAGACCGACAATGCTGCCGCCTTTGCCAAAATAGTCGCCGAGGCCGAACTCAGCAAAAATACGGCAGAGGAAAAAACCGCCCTGGAACAATTGGCGTCTGCCCGGGCTGCGAATGACAGCAGCTATCAGGATCTGCAACAGCGGCTGGAAAAACTGCGCAAAAAACTGGCCATAGCAGAGGCCAGCAATACAGAAAAACAACAGCAACTGGCAGCGCTGCAAAACCAGATCGAACAAGTCACAGTCGCAGGTGCCACAACCACGGCACCGGCAGATCGTGACGAAGAGGCGGGCGGCATTCTGGTCGATCGCGATTATGTTATTTTTATCGTCGATACATCGGGCAGCATGCGCGAAATCTGGGGCCGCGTCGCCGACCGTATGACAGTGCTGTTGGAACAGCACCCGCGGGTCAAAGGCATTCAGGTGATGAATGATAGTGGCAGTTATCTTATTTCGGCCTATGCCAAACGCTGGATTACCGACACCCCGAAAATGCGGGAACGTATTTTAAAAATATTCAATCTGTGGTCGGCCGCATCGAACAGCAGTCCGGCTGAAGGGTTGGAGCGCGCCCTGATAGATTTTCAGTCGTCAACCCAAAATATGTCAATCTATGTATTGGGCGACGATTATTCCGGCGGTGATTTTGATGGGGTTATTGAAACTGTGCGCAGACTGAATACCGGTGGTGCCCGCATCAATGCGATCAATTTTATCAACCCAAGCGCATCGACCGACCGGTTTTCCATTTTGATGCGCGAAATTACCTTCGACAATAATGGCACGCTGATCACAATGTAACCGGATGCGGCTTGGCCCTTGACGCATTGGCATCTTACCCACTGGCATCATACCGGCGGCTAATCGATATGGGTCAGCCGTCCATCTTTATACGCAGACCATAATTCCAGCAACATTTCCTCAACCTCGTCATTTGACAGAAATTGTGGCTTTTCCTCAAAACTGTCGAACACCTGCGTGATGAATTCTTCGGGTGACTGGCATTGTGGCAAAAGAACTTCAGCTTTATGCAGAAAAATATGAAGGTCGGTTGCCCATTTTTTGACTTCTTGATTGAACCGCATGCGATGCCCCTTGGTCTAAATCTATGAAAAAAAGCCGATTGCGTCTGGCCATTCGTAAATATTTACAGATGTAAAAATGTAAATCAAGTTTTTTGACAATTTTTGACAAAATAAGCTGATGCGGTGTCTCGCCGAAAATTATCTGGCCAAAGATTGCCGGCTCAGAAATTATCTGGTCAAGAATTGCCGGGCACCCTGTAATATTGCTACAACCGCCGGGCTGGCAGATCTTCAAAAATCTTTTACCCCCGCTGGAGGGACTTTATTTTGCCGTTACATTTTGGCACCTTGGGTGGGCTGTTTCTGGCCGCATTTTTGGCCGCAACGATTTTGCCGGCACAATCAGAGGCCGGTCTTGCGGCGCTGATTCTTGCCGCCCCTTCATCTGTCACCTTACTTGTCATCACCGCCAGTCTTGGCAATATTTTGGGCTCGGTGGTGAATTGGTATCTTGGCTGCGGTTTAACCGGACTTGCCGGCAGATGGTGGTTTCCGGCAAATGCCGGTCAATTGGCACGGGCGACCGGCTGGTATGATAAATATGGCCGGTGGAGCCTGTTATTGAGCTGGGTGCCAATTATTGGCGATCCGCTGACGGTGGTGGCCGGCATCATGCGCGAACCGCTGCCGCGCTTTTTGCTGATTGTCGGCATTGCCAAAACCGCGCGCTATGTCGTTGTTGCCGTGCTGGCGCTGCAATGGCTGTGAGCAATTCAAGCTGCGTGATCAGGTCGTGTAATGGGGGCGTAATCAGGGCGTGATCAGCGTACCGTCCAGCCGCGCCTGTACCCGGCGGAATGCCGCCAGACCCGGCGCACCGGTCAAAAATAACGCCAGCGCCATCTGTTGTTTCCAGCGGCTGATAAATCTTTGTAATTGCGTCGCATCGGGCGCCGCGTCGGTGGCGCCAAGATTTGCCAGCATCGGGCCGGCTGCCGATACCATAGACGCCCCCAGCCAGATGGCCTTGGCAGCATCCAGACCATGGCGCACCCCGCCAGAGGCAATCACAACCTGTCCCGGGCACGCCTCACACACCTGTTGCAGCACCTCGATTGTGGGCATGCCCCAATCGAGAAACGGTGCAAACATGGCGCTGTCATGGCTGCGGCGGGCGGCCTCAATCCGAGCCCAGTTTGTGCCGCCAAACCCGGCGACATCAACAGCCGTCACCCCCATTTCAAACAGTTCCACCGCCAGCGTCGCATTGATGCCGGCACCGACCTCCTTGACCAGAACCGGCACTGCGGCGCTTTTCACCAGACCCGCAATGGCCTGTTTCACCCCCGTCCAGTCGGTTTCACCTTCTGGCTGCACCGCCTCTTGCAACGGGTTGAGATGAATCGCAATGGCGTCTGCCTGCAGATCATCGATCGCGGCTTTTGCCAGATCGAGCCCGCCAGATTGTGCCAGCTGGACACCCCCCAGATTGCCAATAATCGGAATATGCGGCGCAAGGCTACGCAATTGCCGCGCTGTCTGTCCGGCTTCCAGACCGGCTCTTTGCGACCCCACAGCAAACCCAATCGATTGCTGCTGCGCGGCCAATGCCAGTGCCTGATTAATCTGCTCGGCCCGCGCCGTGCCGCCGGTCATCGCGCCGATCATGAGCGGCGCACTTAACCGGTAGCCCAAAAATTCGGTCGTCAGATCAACCGCCTCGAGGCGCATCTCGGGCAAGGCGCAATGGGTAAAACTGATCCGGTCAAAGCCGTTTTCACCCTGTGACCGGGTGCCCGGATCAAGCGCCAGATCAAGATGCGCATCTTTGCGTGCGGCAGCAGGTTTATCTGATGGCATCACATCGCTTCCTTTGCATCACTCCGCCGCAACATCCCATCGACCAAAATCATATGCGGTACGGTCAGCGCCGCCAGCCCGATGAAAATCACCTGCAGCAAATCCTGACTGACATTACCGCTGTCCAGCCACAGCCATATCATAACACCGCCGGCCCAACTTGCCACAGTGAACAGCGCCGCCTCGCCCAAAATATGGCGGGGCGTCGCCCGCCCACGCAGATGCTGCCAAATATGCTGCATATGGCGGCCGGTATGGATCACACAAAAATACAGGGCAAATCCAACAAGCGGCGGCACGATGCTCAGCAACAGACAGAGCAACGCCAGCTCGACAAGACGCGGCCGCAAGGCGGCCTCACGGATCGCGCATATCAGATAAAGCCCGGCGACCGGAATCATCGTCAGCGGAAACAGCTCCGCCATCAGCACTGCCACCGCCACATCGCCGCCGGTCAGTGCGGCGAATAAAGGCGTCACCTGCTGCAGATGAAACAGGCTTATGCCAAACACCGCAACCCCGCCATGTGCCGCAATCTGCACCATCCGTGAAACCGCCGTTGCGCCAGTCGCATCACCATAGCCAAAATGCACCGCCGACAGCAGCAAAAACAGCCCCAGCGCCAGCCCCGGCTGCCAGATCCAGAACACCACCACGGCCGCGGCCAAACCAAGATACAGGCCGATAAAGCTGGTCAAACCGCGCCAACCACGGCCATATCCCAAATGTCTGGCAATAGCCCCGTCAAATGCCCCATGCGGCAAACCAATGATCACCACACAGGCAAGCGCGAATAAACTGGCGCGATCGAGCTGCACCACACTATCGACCATCATGGCACTCATCATCTCGGCCATCATTGCGTCCATCATGATGCCAGCGCCTTTGGTTCCGGGTGAAACAAACCCCGTAAAAACGGCAGTTTAGGCATCGCCATAATCACCTTCAGCCAGATTTTGGCACCCGCTTCACCGCTTAGGAAAATGGCAAATTCATCACCTGTCAATGCCGCTGCCATAGCGGTAAAAATGCGCGGTGCCAGATCCGGGCGGCGGCGTAACACCGCCAGAAAAATACGATCCATCCATAATTCAAAAGCGCTATGCGGCACCCCAACCGGCAACGGCTTGCCAGCCACCGCATGTGTCACCGCATGCGCGATCTGTTTCTGAATAAAGCTGAATGCATAGCCGCTGGAAGGCCGGATGGCACCGCCATTTGCACCAATGCCGGCAAGCCCGGGGTCATGCCGGCCAAGCACGCCAAGCGGAATCACCCCGGATTCGCGTCGGCTGACCTCATATTCAGGCAGTTTACAGATCATCGTCACATAATCGCTGATCGCGGTCTCATAGAAACCAGCAGGCAGCAATTCAGGCGAGAACAAGGTCGATTCAATCAGCGCCTGACAATCGGAAAACGGCAGGCAGTAAATAAAATGCATGCCCTGCGATTGATCACAACGATAATCCATTAAAATCGCTGTGGTCGGATCAAAGCTGCCAGCCGGTGCGGTGACTTCCCAACCGACAAAATGCTGCAGCATCATGCCATCTGGCACCGGCGGCGGCCGACTATCCAGAATTTGCTGCACCGGTGCCTGCACAACAAGCTCCGGTTCAAACGGCACCCCATTGGCGCGCGCCTTTTTTTCGCATTCCTGCAGCCAGCGATGACGGTGGATGGCGCAATAGGGGTGCGTGTCGGATTGATGCAGAATATTGTGATCAGCGCTGATGATCCGCCATTGTGTCCATTGTGTGCGCGCCGCCGATGTCGCTGCATGCAGCCACGGCATCGCCCAAAACCCCCAAATATGATCCGCTGGCGTTTCACCATGCGGCGCAATCAGCGAAATCCTGTGGTTGGGAAGCTCGGCAGCGCGCGCCGCCAGCGACAGCCCCGCACAGCCCGCACCAATCACACTCACCGGCATCGATGGGGTTTTATCAACCGACATAGGGCAAACCTTTCAAATCGTCATGCAAGGCTTTTTGATGCGCTGGTCGCCGCCACAACCGCCGCCAAAGCGACCCGGACGCCCGTAAACTGCATAATATCTTGGTGCCAGTGCCAGTCACCTGACGCCCCAAATGCCAGCCATATCCGCTGGCGGCAATTTGCACACCGATCTGACGATAGACGCTGGCGGCAACAGCAATGGCAATATGTGCACGCCATGGCAGATACGCCAAACCGGCATTGCCGCTGCGGTAATAGCTTTCGGCCATCTCCAGCAATTGTTGCACCGCAACGCGCACCGCTTGCGCCTGCTGGCCATCTGGTGCGGTGCTGGCTGCGCTGATATGCGCCGGGCTTAAATCGCCAGCCCAGCTTGCCGGCAGATAGCGACGCCCCATTTCGGCATCTTCCAAAACGTCGCGGGCGATATTTGTCAACTGCATCGCAATGCCAAGATCAATCGCATGGGCGCGCGCCGCATCATCATCGCAATCAAGAACCTGACACATCAACAGACCAACGGTGCCGGCAACCCGGTAGGCATAGCGACACAAGGCTCTGGCATCATGAATGGCCACCGGTTGCTGATCCTGTAACAATCCGTCAATCAGCGCAATGATCACCGGAACCGGCAAATTCTGCGCGCTGATAAAGGGTAAAAAATCAACAAGAAGCGGGTCTGTGGCGCGGCGGTTGGCAGCCAAATCATCGCGGATCGTCAACAGCCGTTGCGGCCCGTTGGCAATATCACCATCGGCCATATCGTCAAGCACCCGGCAGAACCGATATAAGGTGGCGGCATCCCCGCCCATACGCCGACCAAGAAAACGCCGGGCCCAGTTAAAGCTCTTGCCATTTGCCGCAAGCGCCTGATGCGGCGTCATTGTTTCACTTTCTGCCAGAGCCACGTCAGCTCACCCCCCTAAACGCATAAGGCCGGGTCAATGACCAGCCGGAACAGGTCTATGACGCGGCTTTGGCATCATCCTCGGCGACCAGTGTCTCGACCACTTTTGCCGAGCATAACACACCCGGCATACCCGCCCCGGGATGCGCCCCTGCCGCGGCAAAATAAAGATTTTGAATATGCGGATCACGGTTATGAAAGCGAAACCATGCCGATTGCGCAAAAATGGGCGCAATCGAAAACCCGGCACCATGCATCGACCGGTAATCAGCCTTAAAATCTTCCGGTGTCATGTAAAACGCGTCGGTAATCACATCTTCCAGATCGGGCATGATGGTCTCGCCAAGCGCCGCCACAATACGATCCTTTAATTGCGGGCCAGTTGTTTGCCAATCAATGGCACCGCGCAAATTTGGCACCGGACACAGCACATAAAAGCTGTCACAGCCGGCCGGCGCAAAGCTGCTGTCGGTGGCAGTTGGTCGATGCAGATATAAGGAAAAATCATCTGCCAGAATTTTCCGGTCAAAAATATCGGCAAGCAGCTCTTTATAGCGCGGCCCCATCCAGATTGTATGATGGGCAACATCATCATAGGTTTTGCGTGTGCCAAAAAACAACACAAACAGCCCCATCGAATAATGTGTCAGCTTATCCGGAAGCAGCCGTTTGCGGCGCCGCGCATGGCTTGGCAGCATCTGGTTATAGACCGTTGGCGGATCGGCGTTACAGATCACCTTATCGGCGGCATAAAACTGGCCATCCAGTGTCGTTGCGCCGATTGCCCGCCCATTCTGCACATCGATCTGCGCGATATCCTGACCCAGCACAACAGTGACGCCGGCACGCCGCAACAGACCGTCAAGCGCGGCAACAAGCTTGCCGGTGCCGCCCATCGCAAAAAACACACCCCAACGACGTTCAAGATAATGGATCAGGCTGTAAATTGATGTGGTGCTGAATGGATTGCCACCAACCAGCAGCGGGTGAATCGAAAAGGCCTGCCGCAACAGCGGGTGCTTTATATATTTATGCACAATCCCGGACACTGAATGATAGCTTTGCAATTTCAGCAGGGCAGGAATTTGCGCCAGCATATCGGTCAATCTGGTAAAGGGCTTGTCGGCGAGTTTTTCGAAGCCAATATCGAAAATCTGTTTAGAAACCTGTAGCAATTTTGCATAGCCGGCAACATCCCGCTCTGAAAACCGCCTAATTTCCGCATTTGTATCTTCGATTGACGGCCGGTAATCAAACTGATCGCCGGTATGAAAATAAAACCGATACCACGGATCAAGCGCGCGAAATTCAACATAATCGGCGCGGCGCTCACCAAATAGTTCAAATAATTCATCGAATAAAAACGGCGCGGTGATCACCGTCGGCCCGGCATCATGGCGAAACCCGCCGCGCTCAAACACCTGTGCCCGCCCGCCAATCGCGTCCAGCCGGTCAATCAGCGTCACATTATAGCCGCGCGCCCGCATCCGCAAAGCCGCGGCAATGCCGCCAAAACCAGCGCCAATCACCAGAACCGAGGCATTGTCACCGGCACGCGGCGATCTATTGGGGTTTGGGGGTGACGTCCTGGCCGCACCAACCTCGTCTGGCATCAGTTAAACCTTGAGATGTTTCACAGAGTTTAAGCAAACACGCTTTACCAGCGCATGTACAGGGCTGATCACCTCATAAATTTCAACCGACAAGGATTCCGCCTTGGCTTCGGCATCATGCAGAACCGACAACATACAGCGCCCCGCATGTTGCATTGCCTGCGACGCCTTGATCGCGTCCTGCCAATCGGCCAGCGCGGCATTGTCACCGGCTTCATACCATTGATCAAATGCCGCCCGTTCGGCAGCTGTCAGGCAATCGCGGAACGACAGGGTGACGGCGTTCGGCGCACGGCGGGCCAAATCACTGCCAATTGTTTCAGCCCCGTCCTTGCCGTCAAAATTCATGATGTCATTGGCAATCTGATAGGCTTTGCCCAGATATCTGAAATAGGATGCGACAACAATTTCCGCGCGGGCATCCAGTGCCATAATGGCGATGCCTTGTAACGGCGCTGTCAGCAGCGGCGCTGTTTTATCGGCAGCGATCTGCAGATATGTGTCCCAATCATAGCCACGATCAGATTCAAATTCCATCGCCTCGCCAGCCGTCGTTGTCGCCATATGGCGCGCCAGCAACGTCACCAGCTTGGGTGTCTTGGCAATTTGCGCGGCCTCGGCAGCCAGCTCAAAAGACAGCGCGATCAGCCAGTCTCCCAATGTCAGCCCAACATGCCGGCCAAACTTGGCCCACACCGCCTGTCGGCCGCGGCGCAATTTATCGCCATCGCAAATATCATCATGCACAAGCGAGGCATTATGCAGAATTTCAATGGCAGCCGCCCATCTGATGGCGGCACCCCTATCCACATTTAACAGATAAGCGCCGCGCATCACCATCTTCGCACGCAGCATTTTGCCGGGATTTTCGAAATGATGGGCGGCGGCGGCGGCAAGCGGCTGTCCGCTTTTCGGTAATCTTTTTAAGATAAAATCATGAACCTGATCTTGTGCATCATGACGTAGCTGTGATGACGTGACCCGGTCATTCGCCACAACGCCAAACAATGTCGATAATTCATTCATTGTAAGGTCTCCTTGGCGAGTTTCGGTATTTATTCTATATCAGTCTGGGCAAATCATATCAGATCAATGAGCAACCAGACGCGCTGGTTGCTCTTGATTTAATTTACTTAGATGACTCAGATTCGGTCACCGCAACGTTCCAGATGATCACACCAAATGCGATCTTGTTCCAGACGTCGGCAATGTTGTAGATAACGTTCAGTGCTTCATCACTGACTGCACCGTTCAGGTAACCCATGAAGTAACCGATTGGGTAAATCGCCCAACCGATGGTCACGATCCAACGCATTGTTGAGAATGCAGACTGCACTGACGGTGATGCTTTTTCAGCGGCAACACGGCTCGCTTCACCGGCAAAGATCTCATACAAGATGTAGGCCCAACCGAGCATACCGATGATGAAACCAACCCATGCATTGATGTAACCTACCTCACCAGCATAACCGCCAATAAGCATGACCAGAGTACCGATCATCAAACGCCAAAAAATGCCACCTGACACAGCTGTGATTGCCCGAAGGATCAGATAGAATTCGATCATCAGCAATGGCACTGTGATCAACCAGTCAATGTAACGATACACTGTTGGTGTCTCACCAGTCATTACCCAGACGTCACGCATGTAGAAGTAGTGAACAGCAGCGATCAAGGTAACCAGACCTGATACGGTTAGTGATGTCTTCCACTTACCTGAAACGCGCTGCGTCTCAAGAAAGAAGAAAGCAGTTGATGCCACAAGAGCCATTGAAATTAGCCAAAATGAGATGCCGACATAATCATCAGCTTTGAGTGTCAAAGCTTCGGCATGTGCTGCGATTGGCGTAAAAGCCAATGCCGCAACGGCCAAAGACGATGAGACACCGAGTTTAGAAAATCTTAACATTAAGTCCTCCGTTAACAGAATGACCGCAATACCTGCGGCGCTGGGTACCGCGACATAGTGTCGCCGTTCCTGCGTCGAAAACTATCTGACAGAGGTCAAACTCGGCAATGCGGAAAACAGGTCAAATCCGGCATTGTAATTTTTATTAAATATTTTCAATTATTTAGAGATAAAAAATCAGTTTTGCTAAAACCGCAATAATCAAGGCTGCAATATTTTCAGTTTCGAATTATTTAGTTTAAAAACAAATAACTAAGCATTTATTGATTTAAAAAATATGAATGGCTTTGTTGTTGAGCGCGGGCCGTGTCGTTGTCGGTGCCGCTTGGCATGGCATCACAGACACAGACACGAACGGGAGACTGGCCGTTCAGTCTGCCGGGCATTTTTGGGTCTTTTCTGGCGCACACAGCGTCATTGGGCGGCCATGTCACCAGCCGATAAAACCGTTATGTGCGGCAGTTTTGCTTTGACCTCGATCAACAGTTCGATATAGCGTGCGGGCCATGGCATTAACATCATCTCGCGCATCTGGGTCCGCCATGGATTGGACGATACTGACCGTTCTCGGCTTTGTCTGGGGCGGCAGTTTTTTGGGTGTCGAGCTGAGCCTAACCGGGTTTGGCCCGATCACTGTTGCTGCCGGCCGGGTGACCATTGCCGCTGTCATATTGTTGATCTATGCCTATGCTTTTGGCGACGGCTTGCCGCGCCTGACCTCACCGCAAGACATGCGCATCTGGCTACATTG
>Ga0181595_10003243_pt1 | contig 15739 bp, 9 predicted proteins | sample 041ome_7_FD_145604 | JGI IMG/M metagenome (GOLD analysis project Ga0181595, IMG submission 145604) | Coastal salt marsh microbial communities from the Groves Creek Marsh, Skidaway Island, Georgia - 041401AS metaG (spades assembly) | ecosystem: Environmental > Aquatic > Marine > Intertidal zone >...
TGTTGGATTTTGACCTCTTGGTGGCGACTCCGGATATGATGCCGAAGGTTGCGAAGTTGGGGAGACAACTCGGTCCGAAGGGTTTGATGCCGAACCCGAAAGCCGGTACGGTGACGACGGATGTCGCCACTACGGTTGGTGAGTTTAAGGGCGGTAAGGTTGAATTTCGTGCGGACAAGCAAGGTATTGTGCACGTTCCGTTTGGTAAGTTGAGCTTTGCCGAGGGTGATTTGTTGACAAACTTGCAGTCGGTTGTGAACGCTATCGACGCGAACAAGCCGACTGGGGCGAAAGGAAACTACTGGAAATCTTTGTACATCGCTTCCTCTATGGGACCGTCGGTTCAAGTTGAAATTTCCGCGATTAGACAGCAAGACTAAAGCTCAAATGGCAAGAAAGAGAGAAGAAAGAATTTGTAACGTAAACCTTAGCTTAAACTAGAAGAGAGAGAGAGAGAGAGAGAGAGAGACTTGACTATTAATTGAAATATATAATGTGTGATATTGACTGATATATTATTATATTAAAACTGAATAATCGCTCTCTTCGTTATATGTAGAACTATATTTGATCACTATCTAGTCTACGTATATCATGTACATAAACGTGCGTCTTCATCAGCGCAACTTTAAAAATCTCTAAAAGAATATAGAAAACAAGGTGGTTCCGCTTTCACATTCTATATGCTGTGCTCTCTCAGTGAATGCGGCAATAAATGAATATAAATACAGCAAAAAAAATCGTCATGAAATTATTGGTAGTTTTCCAAAGTCGTCTTCGGCTCGTCGAGAATATCCAACGGAAGATCTATGGTATCGAGGCGGGAGTTCGCGCTGAAATTTGAGTTTTCAGTGAGTGCGGATGAGACCCTCACGAAACCATCCTGTTTTGTCCGAGGAACGTTATTCACCGCCTGGTTACCGCTATAGACTATGCCGCTGTTGCTACTGAATGCTTGCGAATGAAAACCACCGGTTAAGCCTACTGCCGTAGACCCTATACCATTATTATTAGCACTAAAGTCTTGCTGCTGCTGCTGCTGCTGCTGCTGCTGCAACGCAAACGCCTTTGCGGCGCTTTCGGCAGCCGCACTCGCGTTTGCATATAATTGCTCCGCGCCTATCATTCCCGCAATGGAATTATTCGTATTGTACATGCGAGCATCGTTACTATTATTATAACCCATCGCCGAAGAAGTCGATTGATCGATAAACGCCTGGTCGATTGAATATCGCTGATTCTGCGCTTGCCCGTAATACGCGCTCGCTTGAACGAAATCCTGCGGCTGCCCGTTGGCCTGACTCGACAAGTACGACGCCTGTTCCGGTGCAGAATTCGTAGCACCAAAGTGCAATTGCTGCTGATGCCCACCTCCACCAATCGTCTGCGCGTAGCGATTGTAATTACCACCGTTCACAAGATTCGCTTCCTGTCCAGCCGCGCCGGCGTATTGATAGTGATGATGATGTTGCGGCAGGCCCGGTATCGATTGGCCGCCTCCTCCCGGCGGTTGTTGCCCGCCTCCTCCCGGCGGTTGCTGCTGTTGCCCGTAGTACGCCGACGCGCCGTTCTGTAACTGTCCAGGCATTCCATTACCGACCATTGTCGGTAACGCACCGTGGAAAAATCGGCAACTGTTTTAAAAAGTAAAGTATGATATAATATATAAAAAAGAGAGCGTGCGTGTTGTTGTGAGCGTCGCGGTTGAATACAATACAAAAAAGACGGCGCGCTCGCGCGGCTGCCCAAAAAAGAACCGAGAAAAAAATCGTCCCAATTGGTGTCGAAGGGATTTTTTTTGGCCTTCTTCCCTCTCTCTCGATGTTCGATGTAAAAACGCTTTGCGGCGTACCTGGATCTGAAACACCTCCCGTTTTGGAAGTCTCTGCATATGGGCTGCGATGTCTGTCGAGGAGAGAGAGAGAGAGAGAGTGGACGAGTCAGTTTTGATGAGAAAGAGTATCTAAAGACACACGGAGAGAGAGAGAGAGAGAGAGAAGCGAGTCGTCGTCGGTTCAAAAATTAGGTTCGTTGTTGCTTTTGCTGACGCAAAAAACAGAAAAATTCATACGAAACACACACCTGCGGCAGCTGCGCGCCTAAACCCTCCGCGTGCGCGTGCGAATACTTGCAGTTCTCTCTGAAACACGCTCCCTGAGAAAGAGAGAACACATTCGGTCAGTTTCTTTCTCGCCGGTAAAACAAAAAGAGCAAACCTTTAAAAAGTCTCGGCATATTTCTTCCCCGCCTCCACCGGCGCCGGTTGAAGGCGAAACAAGCGGATTCGACAAACTGTTGTTGAATTGCATCCTAAAAAACTCTTCTCTCTCTTCCCCAATTTTTTTTTTATGTGCGTTGTTGCAGCCGCGTGATGTATGTGCAACGTGTTTACGTGTGTGCGCGCGCGTTTATAAACGGGCGGGTATAGAGAATAACGACCGCGTTTTGCGCTCTCTGGAGTTTTGTGCTTGCGGGTTTGCGTGTGGCGTGTTTGCGTTGCGCTTTGTTTTTTCTGGCGTTTAATTTTCTGTCTGTGAATCCCTCTCGTTTTGAACGGCTTGTCCCTTGATAATTTTGGGCGCTTTTTCGTTGATTTTTTTTCTTCTCTCTCGCTTTTAAAAATACAACAACAACAAAAAACCCACACGCACGCGCACGCGCGAGTGATGCACAGAAAAGACTACCGACACACACAGAGAGAGAGAGAGAGAGAGAAAAGAGAAAGATGACGACGACGACGATTCGTTCGGTGGCGGAGTGCCTGGAACGGTTAGTTTTGAACGGCATCGAAGCGGACGCGAGAGAAGTCTCGTGCGAACTCTCGCTCTCTTCTTCTTTCCAGGAGCAGCGGCCTTCTTGGATACGAGTCCGAGACGACGGCGAAGGGATGACGGAGAAGGATTTACATTTGGTCGGAGAATACGGGTGCACGTCGAAGCGAGGGAAGCGCGGGGCGTCGTTAGCGTCGATCGTGGAGAGAGCGTCGCGCGTGCAGATCGTGACGAGGAAGAGGATGGGCGGTGGTATGACTTCTGAAGCCTCTCCTTCCACGAGAACGTTCTCGGCGACGCTTTCTTCTTCCGGCAGCCGGAGTACGAGAAAAGTGAAAGGTATGCAGCCGAGCGCGTACCGAACTTCTGGAACTATAGTTACGGTGCACGATCTCTTTTCGCAAAGGTCGACGTTGATTCAGAAGAAGATGAAAGCGGATGGGTTTGAGAAGTATTCGAAGGCGTGCGAGAAGGAGGCACTCGAAAGCGTGTTCGCTCTCTCGCTCATAAATCCGAGAGTTACTCTCGTTTTGACCATGAACGAAAAAGAACTCTTCCGTAGTTCTGGGAACTGTCTGGCGAACTTAGCAGCTTTTTACGGAGAAGAAGATGTCACCGTGCGCGCGTTGCGTCCGGTGTGTCACGAGAACTACGGCAGTATTCCGATGCGCACTTCTGGATATATTACTTGGGCCGAAAACTACATTCACAGAAGAAAAATTCAGTACCTATACATTAATAGGGTCCATATGAAGGAGCGAACAAACTATCACGCGCTCATAGAGAAAACGTTCGAGGAGATTCACAAAAAAAAGTCTTCCTCCGTCGCGTACGTATTGAATATCTCGATAAGAACGGTAGACGAAACAAACGAAGAGTTGATCTCAACTTTCTTACGCGAAGCTTTGCGAAAGATATCGTCCGAAAACATCAACGAGAAAGAAGACGTGGCGGAGTCTCCGCGCGTGCCATCGAGTTCGTCTCAGAAGAAAAGCTCGTCGAAGAAAAAAAGACACCTCGACAACGACAACGACGACGAAGAAGAGGAAGTGAAGAAACATAAGCAGCAATGCAAGTGCTGCACGATTCAAAAGCCGCCATTTCAGCTGAACAATGCCATTCTATCTCCAAAGAAGATGCATTCATCACCCAAAAAAAACTGGATAAATCCGGCGTTTACTCTCGTTAATAACCGCGAAGTGTTAAAGCTTCCACCTTCGTCCAAAACGATTACCTCCGATGAGCTCCGAGAGTCCATCGTGGTTGGACAGTTTGCGAAAAAGTTTATCGTTTTGATAACCAGAGACACCAAAGAGATAATATTAATCGATCAACACGCCGCTGACGAACGAATTATTTTAGAAGACCTCGAAAAGAGCTACCTCGAAAAGCCGTCAACGGGGCGAAAAGCGGTCAATCTCGAGATGAAACTCGATCGAGACGAATACATCACTTTGTGCGACTTTCGAGACATCATCGTCCGTTCCGGATTTGAATGGGAAGAAATTGGACTGTTACACATCAAATTAACGCGCGTGCCAGATTCTCTGACCAACGACGTGCTCAAGGAGTTTAAATCTTTCCTACACGAGCTCGCCGAAAACGGCGGCGGCCCTCCTGTGGCTCTCCCGCCTTCGCTTCGTCGCGCGTTCGCCAAAAAAAGTTGTCGCTCGGCGATTATGTTTGGCGATCGACTCACCCTGAAAGAGTGCACAATCATCGTTAAATCTCTGAGCGAATGCAAATTGCCCTTCTTTTGCGCGCACGGAAGACCAACATGTGTACCGCTGGGTGCCATCAACGAGAATTGACTTTACGCAGATAGATAGAAAGAGAGAGACTTCCCTTTTGTACACCTTTAAATTTGAAAACGCACACGAGTATTTTTTGCTTTCAAAAAAGCCACAGAATTCTGCTGCGCTTTGCAGACGCATCCACACGTACACACAAACAGGTTACGGACTGATAATTCGCTCGGTTCGTTCGCGGATACGATACGAAAATCCACCGCCATGGTCGCCTCCTCCTCCTCCTCTTTGAAGCCGCAAGACCTGCAGAAACTGACCGTGGTAAAACTCCGCGGCGAACTCGAAAAGAGAAAATTAGATTCCTCGGGAACGAAGCCGATTTTAATCGCGCGACTGAAAGAGTTTTTGGAAGAGAACGAAAACGGCGGAGATGGCGGCAAAAACGCCGAAGACGAAAAAAAGGAGGAGCGTAAGAAAAGTGCAGAGGCTGAGGAGACGCCCGCGACAGAAGGAGAAGGAGACGCGAAAGGAAACGAATTGGAGACCACGACGATTGAAAACGAACAAGAAGAAACTCGTGATACTAACAACAACAACAACAACAACAACGATGACGAAGAAAGAGTAGACCCAGCTCCTTCTTCTGTAGAAACGGACGAGGAAGCCGATGCAGCGTTTGACGCGCATGACGACGGCACGAATCCAATCGTCAAATCAAACAGATTGACGAACGCTCGAAAAATTCTTCGGAGGAACCCATACGACGCGTCCGCGTGGGACGTGTTCTTCGTCGAGGCGAGAGGAAGGCCGTCCGTGGCAAAGGATGTGTACGAGGAGATTTTACGGTATCATCCGAGATGCGTGAACGCGTGGATCGCGTATGCGCAAAATGCTATGGAGAAGAAAGACGACGAGGCTGTTTCGGAGATTTTTTCGAGGTGTTTGAGGGACGTTTTGGCGCCAGAGTTGTGGTTGGCGTACGTGAACTACGCAAAGGCAACGAATGAGAACGGGACGACAGAGGAAGGGGCGAGAGCGATCAAAGCGGCGTTTGAATATTGCGTTGATCACGTGGGAGAAGACGTAGAGAGTGGAAAAATTTGGCAGGAGTACGTCGAGTTCATAAAAGAAGTGAGCCCGGGGTTTATAGCGGTACGTTCACATTCAATTTTGTTTTTTATATTTCGTTCTGTTTGCGCGACAAAAAAAAAGAGACCAAAGTTCGTGGCGCGTGACGAGTTACAAGTATCATGGGTAATTTGCGACTGAAACGGGTTCGCCCCCGATAAATGGTGTTGACAACGATGCCTCTGATGCCACGAACACTTGATGGATATTTTGTCTTTTCTTTCTCTCTCCCTTCGAGATGGTTGATTTATAATTTGCAGCGTTTCTTTATTTTGATATTGACTTCCAAGTGCTCTTTTCTTCTTTTATGCAATTCTTCTCACAGCCGGAAGGTGCGCAACCCGAGCAGTACGAAACCGCACGCATAATGGAGCTCCGTCGCGTGTACCAGCGTGCAATTTCCGTTCCCACGCAATCTCTGGAATCCTTAGTGAATGACTACGAGGCTTTCGAAAATTCGTACGATAAAAAGTTTGCGAGAACGTTGCTCGCAGAAAACGCTCCCAAGATATTCGCTTGTAAAACCGCATACAAAGAGCGCGAAGCTCTGAATAAGGCTCTTTTTGAAGGTTTAGGTTACGATTTGCGCGTGCATAAGAACGGCATCGCCGTGGGCGATCCCGTGCACACGACGAAAGCCGCAGATTGTCATGTAGACGCGTTTAGACGATTCATCGCGTGGGAGAAAACGAACCCGCAGAAATTGGAAGCGGTAGGCATTGTTAGCAGCGCTGCGGCAAAGAAAGCGGCAGCAGATAAAGCAGAAGAAGAACCACCTCGCGTTAGGGAACGCATCGCACTAGCGTACGAAAAATGTCTGTTAACGTGCGAGAATTATCCCGAAGTTTGGTTAGAATACTCTCACTGGCACGAAAGCGCGGGCCGGGTGGGAGATGCTGCTGAAATATTGTCCCGAGCGCGTACGGTGCTTCCGGGGTCAATCATGCTCTTGCTCGCCGCAGCAGATTTAGAAGAGTCGCAACAAAACTTTGAAGGAATGAAAGCTGTGTACGAATCGTACATGGCGTCGTACGAAGAGAAGCGCGAAGCTGAAAAGGCAGCGATGGGAGAAGTCGCAACCGTCAAAATGATGGACGATGACACTTCGGTCGTGTACGCCGAATATATTCGCGCGTGTCGACGCTCAGATTCCCAAGCCTCCTCTCGAAAAGCTTTCTTGCGCGCACGTAAAGCTCCTGGATGCAGCTGGCTCGTATATGCCGCCGCCGCTTTGGTGGAATGGCGCTACGACGAAGCCGACAAACCGTGCCGAAACGTATTTGAACTCGGTCTCAAGACGTACATGGACGTACCCGCGTACGTTTTGACGTACACAAATCACTTAATATCGCTCGGTGATGTTGGTAATACGAGAGTAGTGTTTGAACGCGCATTGAGCGTAGGAAAACCAGACGTTTCCATCTTTGACGCTTTTGTGAAATTTGAACACGAGTATGGCTCCTACGAGTCCTTTCGCGCCGCTGAAATTCGAAGAAGCGAGTTTTTAGAGCCTAGCGCTGCGTCCATGGATCCAGGACTTTCCTCGAGGCTGACGGCGGCAAAATTAGTCGCGAACGTGTTTGAACGACACAACTTCATTCCAGACGTTGCGCCTTTGAGAAGTGAAAGTTTATCTCACTACGCGAATCTCGGCGTGTCTTCTATTAAGAAGCACATCGCCATGTCTGTAGCGTCGGGTAAAAAAGAAATTTCTCGACCTAAACCACCTCCACCGCCGAAAGCGCCTACAGGTGCGCCACCTCCTCCTTCGAAAGCTGTTTCCACCAAGGCACCTTCAGCTTCAGCTCCGAGTGAGGCGACGACAACTACTGCTCCGCGTGCCGTGCCGCCGTCCATCGGTCTCTCTGCTTTACCCGTCGTAGTAGCACCGCATCTCCCGGAAACCTTGCGCGAGTTATTTAATAAACTCCCCGGTCCGGTAGCGTTCGCGAAAATGCCAGCGCCGAGAGTCGACGCCGTCTTGGACGCTTTGAAAAACGCAGATCTGACCATCGAAGGTAAAGCTGAGTTGTTGGCGCAGATGCAAGGTAAAGATACTCGACCACAAAGCATGGGTTCAAAAAGAACAGCAACGCAAATGATGACACCTGATATGATGGCAGGAGGCGAACCGTCGTCGTTCAGAATGCCAACAAAGGATGTCTTTCGCGAGCGACAATCGAAGATGCAAAAGGCATCGGCAGAGTACCAATAGAATTTATTAGCGTGCGTGTAAAAAGAAACGTAGTAGTATTCGCCGATGATGTTTTATTTTATCGATCTACTAAAAATTGCGTATTACATGTGAAATTTGCGAGTGTGTTTTTCTCTCTCTCTCTCTCTCTCTCTCTCTTTCTCATTCTCACTTCGCGCCCTTCCAGGCGCCACTACCTATATAAACGTTGTGGTTAACGTGCGTGTATATCATTACTGTTTCCGAATGCGTCGCGCTCGTCTTACTTTCCTCCCACTTGTTCCATCATCACGTCCAAAGAATCGCCGTCCTCCATGTCCAACTCTTGCGGCGTCTGGTCCTCTCTCACTCTTTCCCCGTCGAACAAGAATCGAACCGAGCCCGGTTGGAGAGATTTGCGCTGCAAGAACGCGTCGAAGATCTGCACACGAGAAAGAAAGCAAGCGCGTTAGTTAAATATATTACGTTTTTTGGCTATAAAATAATTTTGGGTGCCAAGATTTCAAAGGCAACCTGTCTTTTCTTTTTTTTTTGTCCCCGACGAGAAAAAGAGAGAGAGAAAAACGAAGAAACACAACGCGAAGAGAAGAGAGTTACTCTCTTTTAAAAAAAGGAACCCCCCGAACGCTCCCAAAAATTGCGCGTTACCTTCTTGAACTTGGTGCCCATCTTCACCTTGAAGTGCACCTCGGCGTTGTCCTGTTGTTTTTCGCGAGAGCGGGGAGAGGAAGAGAGAGAATCGCGTCAGAGAGAAGGAGAGAGAAGAGATGTACGCGCGAGAAAGAAGAAGATCGCCCCTCGAGTTTTGAAAAAAAAGAACAGAATTTTCTCTCTCTCTCTTTCGAAAGAGCGCGCGCGCAACACGAAGCGCGGAAAACAGAGAAGAAGAGGGAGAAGAAAAGGAGGAGGAGAGAAAAAGCAGCCAGCGGCGGCGCGCACCTGGTCCTTCACTTTCAAGTTGATGTGTTCGCCTTTGTCTTCTTTCTTTTCTTCTTCGTTGTCCATCGTGTTTTTTTGTTTTTACTTTTTCTTGTGCCGCTTTTCGAGAAAAAATTTTCCCCAAAACGCCGAGCGCGCAGTGCGAAGAAGAAGAAGACGAAAAGAGAGAAGCGCGTCATCGAAAAATCAACACTGTTGAGATGGCGTCGTCGTCTACCACCGCCACATCATCCGCGAGAAAGATAGCCCTCGCCGCGGCGCGAATATTCCAAACCGCCTTGAACGACACGAACGCGCCAACCGGACGAAAACTCTTGAAAAAAAGCTTGGTCGGACCGACGCTGACGAGTTGGTACCCGGAGAAGATTCAGAGGTTGGATCTGTTGTTTGAAGATCCGGAGGATAAGCGGAGGAAGGTGAAATTAGAGAGGATGAAGAGAAGAGGGAAAGGACCTCCGAAGAAAGGGGAAGGGAAGCGGTCGAAGAAGAAATAGAGGGTAGCGTTCGAGAGAGAGAGAGGGAACCTAGAGTGTAATTTTAGAGTCACACACACGACAACAACGATAGTAATAATAATAATAATAATAATAATAGTAATACATTTCTGTCCTAAATCATCTGCTGTTAGCGATACACGCGACGGAGACTAATCGCATCGCCCCGGAGGAAAGTAACAACCGAACGTTCTTTTCGCCTCGCATTTCGTGGAAATAAAAGTAGCCAATCGCCGCGGCGACCACCGAAGGGAGCGTGCTAATAATCGGAAACGAAATCGACATCGAGAGCGCTTTGTTGGCGACGAACCAAGAGGTTTGAGCGATTCCCCACATGACACCAGAAATGAACGCCGGAACTACGGTTTCTTGACGAATGTCGGGATATCTGTCCGTGGATTTTCGGACGACGTGCGCGTAGTGGAGCGCAAACGCGACGAGCGTCGTGAGTAAAATCCCGCAGAAGTGAGAAAACACGTAATCGAGCGCGTCGTCGCTGTGCGCACCGCTCCGATCAGCTCTCAAATTCTCCACAGGATTAAAGGTCACGCCGTAAAGAAAACCCGAAAGAAGAGATAACGCAATCCCGTAATGTTTCTTGTGGTGTGTCGCGGAACTCTCCACGCTACCGTTACGCAACGCGGCTTCGTCGTCGTCGTTGTCGTTGTTTAAGAACGCGTTCTCTTCTCCTTCTTCGTTTCTCCTCTCAATGCTACCACCACCACTACTACTACTACTACTACTACTTCCTAACCTACCAGTTGTCGTCGCGACCGTCCCATCGATCTTCGACGCGACGTACAGCGCCGCGCACGCCAACGCCACCCCGAACGCGTTCAACGCCGGTCTCGACACCTCTTGCTTCTCCACCCCCAAGATGCCAAATCTCGCGCTCATCCACCCAGAAAGCATACACGTGGACGACCAGAGGAGCATCCCGACCGCCAAACCGACGCTTTTCACGATCGGCACGACGCATAAATTCCCAAGCGCCCAAAGGCACCCACCGTACGTCGCTCGGTGTTCAAACCGCGGAAATCCTTGAAACGATTGCACTAAAACGCCAACGAAAAAAACGCCACTCGTCATGCAAACCGCGAAAAACACTCCGTCGCCGACGTTGAGCTTTTTCACGGGCGCGTAGTTGGAGCCGAAGAACACCGCGGCGACGAGGCAGCAGAGATATCCCACGAATATTTCGTCGTCCATATTCCGTCAGAAGATATATTCTTTTTTTCTGTTTTGGAGCATTTTCTCCATTTTTAGGCATCTTCTCTTCTTGCAAAAAGAAAGCAAAGTTTATTTATACACACGTCATCATCATGGGCGGCAAGTCGCGCCCGAGCAAATTTACCGAAGCCGTGCGTCTCTCTTCGCGCGCGCGGAGCATTATTCTTTTCTCTTTTTAAAAATCGTTATTAATCAACGCGCGTCGCGGGTCTCGCGAGTCTTTTATTTGCACGCGCAACGACCACTCTCTCCCCTGGCGGCTCACACACTTTTCCATTTCTCTCTCTCTCTCTCTCGAAACGCAGGACAAAGAAATGCTCGTGCGCATCGTCAAAGACGCGCAGCGGACGAAAATATCCGGCCTGGACGGGACGTTCAACGAATTCGTGGAGAAACACGGGAAAACGGCCAAGTTGAAGCAAACGCACGATCCGAACAGGCACGATTGGGAGGTGTTGGTGAAATTCGTGGAGAGCGTGTTGGGAAAAGAGCGAGAGGAGACGGATGTCGCGGTCGCCGCGGGAAACGACAAAGAAGAGGACGGAGAGACGATTAAAGGCGGCGTGAAAACTGATGGAACAAAGGCAAAGAATGGTAGTAGCGGTAGCAGTAGTAAATCGTTCGAAGAGACGATATCGAGACACGTGAGTTGGCAGAAGAAGAACAAGAAGCGAAAGGAATGGAAAGAGTGGCACGAGAGCTGCGAAGACGAGAAGGAAAAGTACGGCGAGGAAGGTTCGAGGGCGAATGCGCTGTGGAAATTAGTTAACATGTGCGAAGAGAGCGCGCAATTCGACGAGAACTACAATCGGTTTCCTTCGCACATGGACAGTTGGTTGAGGACGAGTTATCGACCGGGGAGGTGGTGCGTGGAGAAGAACGTGAAGCCGAGGATGGTGGCAATTGATTGCGAGATGTGCGAGACCACGACGGACAATAAGGCGTTGTGCGCGATATCTGCGGTGGATGAAGATGGAAATAGATTGTTCGACGCGTTAGTGAAACCACCAGATGCGATTATAGATTATAGGCACGAAATTACCGGATACACGGAGGCAGATTTCAAGGACGTGACGTTGACGTTGGACGAGGCGAGAGCGCAACTCGTGCAATTGTTGGAAGGACGACGTTTAGATAGCGACGGTAAGGAGAAAGAAGAAAAAGATAAAGGTGTGCACGGGTGTATTCTCGTCGGCCACTCGTTATCGCACGATTTGAGAGCTTTGCGATTGGACCACAGGCCAGTCATCGATACGTCTTTGCTGTTTTCGTTCAAGGAACTGCCGAGAGCGACGCCGGCGTTGGCGGATTTATGTCAGATGGTTTTGGGATACGAGATGCGAGAGAAAGGATCAGCGCACGAAGCCTTTGCGGACGCACTGACCGCTATGAAAGTAGTGGGAAAGATCGTGGAAACGAGCATAGCGAAAACTGAGTTCGTTTTGCCGGCGCCGGAACGTTTGCTAGTATTATTCGAGGCGAGAAGACAGGCGGCGAAGGAGAATAGGAAAAACGGAACGCCAAACAAGAAACGAAAAGGTACCGTGGATGAAGGCAATGGGAAGACGACCAATCGCGTTGCCGGACGAACCCTCTTCATTCATCGTCTCCCGCGAGGCGTTAAAAAGGAAGCCATAGAATCAATCTTTGAAAACGTCATCAAGACGACCACGAAATCAGAAAAAGAAGACGAAGGCAGTCAAGAAGTCATCAAAATCGAGACGATTAAAGGAAAGTTTGAAGTGGAAACCGGCGATATCGCACCAGAAACTGAAACGGTATCCATGTTTGCATCTTCCGAAAGAGTTGTCGTCCCAGCTTCGAAGCACGCTCCGACAACTTCAGCGTACGTGGCTTTCGATTCGGTAAAATCCGCCCGCCTGGCTTTCGAACGCCTCAACGGCGCCTTGAGCATCGACGCGCTCGGTCGGCCACAAAAGAAAGCCAAAATCTCTAAACGCTTCGGTTTCGAAAAGTTAATATGCGTTCGCAACGACACGATCACCGAGAAAGAGGAGGAGCAAGTCGCGGAAGAAAAAGAGAAAGCGCCCCCGCCTCTCGCGTTTCCTCCGAGCTCGGCGCAAAAGAAGAAGAAGCCGAGACAGCGCAAACCGAAGACGATTGCGCTCCCTGGCGATAAGTAGGAAGTTAGAATGGCAGTCAATGAGCGGAAGAGAAGCAGAGAAAATGTGCGAGTCTGTGCGATTTTGAAGACGTTGATGATTTTGATGTGTGTATTTAGCATAGCTTTTTTAGGGATCCAAGCACTCGATTTAGAAAAATATCAGCGTATCTTTTCATCCCGGGAACACGCCATCACAAAAAAGACTCCCCTCCTTGCATACATATAATACCATCATGCGCGCAGCAATCACGGTGAAGGAAGCGTGCGTACCGTCGACGTCGTATTCTTCTTCTTCTTTTAGAAGAGGAAGAAGGACGAGTTTGAAGAGCGGAAGAGCGACGATGTTGAAAACGAACGCGTCCGCGAACGATGAAAATGCTAATCCGTTGTCGCAATCGAGCGTCGGGCAAGTCTCCTCGAACGACGAGAGTTTTACGCTGGCAGCTGCCGTCGGCGAGGATTCCACGCTGGCAGAGAAAAGAAACGAGTTCCAAGAGGCGATCGCGAAAGCGCAGAGCGAGCAACAAGATAAGAAGATGTTCGACGAGAAGAGCGAGAGTTCGACTTGGGAGGTGAAAGAAACGACTACTGACGCTTTGAATATATCGGCGAAGCCTTTGACGGATCCGAGTCCAATTAACGTAGACGCGACGGCGATAGAAAAACAAACGAAGAAAAAGGACGGCGAAGATGATGATGACGAACCGCTGCGTATGATTGGTAGCGCGCCGGTAAAGTCAGCCTCGGAAGAACCGGCGTTTTCCAAGCAGCTTTCGAAGACGGTGAAGGCGTTGGTTCCCGAAGGCGCATCCGCGGCGACGGTGTTGAGAACGACGAAACGGTTCATGGAGGCGTACGAGGCTGGATTAACGCCCGAGGAACAAATTGGATACGCGCTCGGGGTACCGGCGGATAAGTTGAACGAGACGCAGAAAAAGTACGCGCCATTGGTAGCAGAGAAGTTGAAGGAAAACGCCATGCAGTTGAAGGGCGAGTTGTTAGCGGCGACGACTTTGTACGAGGCTGGAATTCAGGCGTATAGCGTAGGTCAGTATCCGAAAGCGTTAAAATTGTTCGGAGAGGCTTTGGAGGAAACGAGTGATACCAGTTTATTGGGTGGGAAAATCCAAATCTACAAAGCGTTGACCTTGTATGCGTTGCGTCGACTGGAGGAGTGCATCGATTTGTATACGTTTTTGGAAGGAACGCATCCGATTGGAAGCATTCGTAGACAGGCTGGTGAGTTGAAGTATATCGCCGAAGCGCCGAGGTTGGAATTACAAGAGGATGAGTACGTCGACGTCCCGGCAGGAGTGAAAGATGCCAATAGCTATCGCGGGTACGGGAAAGCGGTTGGGAAATCTGGAAAACCAAAGGTGCCCAAAACCTATACCGAAGAAGCGTTGGAGAGAGTGAACTACGCCAAGTACACGCCGAATCGGTTACAACTGATTGGGTGGACTGCTGTAGCCTTAGGACTAGCTTTGTACGGCGCGTACGTAACGAAGTGACTTGCAACAATTGTTATGATTATTCTTAATTCGTGAAACACTTTTCAGATTACAATTAATGTGGAAACGCTCTCTCTCTTTTTGAAAAAATTCGCAAATTCTCTCGGCATCTTTTCTTTCTTCGCGCGTCCGTCTCGTTCTCGACATACTCGCCCACCGCCTACAACTCTTTCTAGTTCACACTTCCACTCTCGCTTTTCAAATACATTTTTGTTGTTATTGTTATTGATGTTCTTTTTAATCGATCTCTGGATCGACAATACCTCCGTCGCTGATGGAATACTGCGCTTCGTTTTCCGGCAAAGTCGGCGAGCACGCGACTTTGGCTATTCTGTTCCCCCCTCTTCCTTTCCTCAGCGCCAATCTCGTCGTACTTGCGTGTGCCATGATGTTCCCACCAATTGGTTTTTGTGCGTTTGCCCCGGCAAACATTCCCCCTTCTGGATTCGCGACGACTTGGTTGGAAACGATCACCCCGCAGCCGAACTCGCTGGCCAACTTCGCCAAGTGTCTCAAAAACTTACCCAATGCCATTTGCCTGGCAGATAACTCCCCTCTTCCCTCAAATTCCGTTCGGAACAAGTTCGTGGCAGAGTCGACGATGATGAGCGAAAAGTGCTCCTCCGCGAGCAACGCACCCGCCGCTACCAACAACTCTTGCTGATGCTCCGTGTTGTTCGCTTTCGCGTAGGCGATGTTTTCCAAAGCTGCCTGTGGATCAACTCTAAATCTTTCCGCGATTTGCATGATACGCTCCGGTCTGAACGTCCCTTCAGTGTCGATGTACATCACCTTACCACCACCTCCTCCCATCTCCACTGGAAGCTGCCCAGTCACCGCCAAAGTGTGCATCAACTGCGTCTTCCCCGTTCTAAACTCTCCGTAAAGCTCCGTCATCGATCCAGATTCGATCCCCCCTTGCAACATATCGTCCAACGGTTTCGACCCAGTGCTAATCTTCACCAAACTCATTCTCAAGTGTGCAATCGTCGTCGCAGACTGAAACGTATCGTTGACCTGCTTCGTGGAAATCGCTTTAAGCTTTTCCACTTTCTGTTCGGACAAACCTTTGATTTGCGTCAACGCCTTCCTCGACGCAATCGACAGCCCCTCCATCGTACACAAACCTGCGTTTCTGAGCTTCTCGATGTCGTTCGCGTTGATCCCATGATTCTATTAATAAAGAGAGAGAGAAAGAAAGAGAGAGAGAGAGAATGAATGAAAATCAGAGCGTTAGCGTTGTTCAGAGGAAAAGATGTAAACACGAGAAGAAGAAGAAAAGAAGAAATAATATATTTCTTTCGCGCGGCGCAAAAATGTGTGCACCCTCTGGAGCTTCTCCCCCCCTTCCAATCGTTTCAAAAAATTCCCCCCCCCCCCTTGGTGACGACGAATCCAAATCTGATAAACACAAAAGAGAGAAAGAGAGATCTAAACCTATCGCATCATCTCACCAGTAACTCCTCAATTTTCGTGCAGTGAGGCATTATCTTATCTTTCGTGAACACGTCCTGAACCGTTTGTTGCTGGTTCTGTTGCACGTTTTGGTTTCGTTCCATCATGGCGCTCATGGTGCGAGTCTTTTTTTTTTTTTTTTTT